>Ga0194131_10006411_pt1 | contig 16391 bp, 16 predicted proteins | sample TA2KigO120mmetaG_FD_148631 | JGI IMG/M metagenome (GOLD analysis project Ga0194131, IMG submission 148631) | Freshwater microbial communities from Lake Tanganyika, Tanzania - TA2015053 Kigoma Offshore 120m | ecosystem: Environmental > Aquatic > Freshwater > Lake | place: Tanzania: Lake... | reverse complement strand
TCGACAACCATACCCCAGGCTCCGTGAACCGTACCCAGTAAGGGCACCGCAGCGGGAAGTTCGTTATTCAGAGAGCTGCAATGGGAGCATCAGATCGACTGGGTGGCTAAATCGGCACCACGTCAGCAGCGTCAATCTCGACGGCAGCGGCTTGCTTGATGAGATGCACAGCGATGACCAGCCGATACCGTTTCTCTTTTCGAAGGAGGACTCCTCTGACACCCTCCAGCGGGCCTCGGATGACCTCCACCGCCATACCCTCGTGTAGGTAGGGGTGCGCATCGTAGGAAAGGGTGCTGACCATGAGTTTCTTAAGCGCATCGATTTCCTCATCCCGTACTGGCTCAGGGGCATTCTGCCTGCCGACGATCTGCACAACGCCCGGAATCTTAAGTACGGACAGTCTGTCCTGCCAGATGAACTGGGCGAAGCAATAGCCGGAAAAGAGAGGAACCTCGATGGCTTTCTTGCGATCTTTCCACTGGCTGATCCGCATCAGCGTCGGGAGAAGCCGCTCAACACCCTGACTCGCCAATCGATCTCTAACCTGCTTTTCATGCCGTGACCGCGTCCTGAGTGCATACCAGCGTGGAATTTCATCAATTTCGGGCACAGCTTCGCCCTCTCACTTACAGACCCACCTTCCGCCACAACCCCTCGGTGGTCAGGACTCTCGACGGCCAAACGGGCGGCCGTCTGCGAAGCCACCGTCTTACGTGCCCGAGACGAGAGCTACGATCTTTTCGCTCGGGACCCCTTCCCCGACGATCCGGGATCGGGTTCTTTCTGCATCGTCGAGATCAGCAATCAACACTGCGTCAAAATCGCAAGTCTGCAAAGCGACGACCGGCAACAGAGGATAGGAGAGAAACATGCCTTCGTCCTGGCCATTGATGAATCCGACGAGCGCCAGGTCCATCTCACGAATGGTGAGATAGGCCAACTCGGCTAATTCCCCTGTTCCGTAGATGACGAGCCGCTTCGAGCCAGCGCTCGACAAGTCTCCAAGAACCTGCTTCAGCCGTCCCCGCACCTCCCGGTAGTAATTGAGGGAGTACTGCATATACTGGTATGCCAGACGTGACTTCTCGGCGACCCCATGTGGCGTGAGGAGGTACTTGATGCGATTTCTGGGAATGGTGGTGACCTTGATATAACCTTTTTTGATCAGGCGCTTGAGATACAGATTGGTCAGCCCCAGCGCGACCCCGAGAGTTTTCGCCAGCGTCCGCTGCGTGACTGATCCATCCTTCTCAAGTTCATTGAGAAGCTGAAGATCTCGACGAGACTGTAAGTCCATGGAGAGTTTTAGCTTTTACGCTTGAAGTTCAGGATTTGAACATTTCAAAAGAACGCAGTCAAGGGAAAAGAGAAAGCTCCATTGGGAAAGCCCCAGTAAGCATTCGCCAGCTTTACCGAGGGAGTGGACCGAGACGTGCTTGGGGAAGAGATACGGGAAGGGCTTTCTCGTGAAACTCGCGTTCTTTTGCCGCCGGCACCGTTAAACCCTTGTCGGTCTGATAAAACTTGTCATCACGTTCCCATTGGTTCGTCATCTTGGCTCTTTCTCCCTCTTGGCGGGCTACTTTTTCGCACCTTTCTCGATAGAAGTCAAGACCTTCAGAAGGTTCCGGGCAAGTCGCTTCTGCTGAAGTTATGCATCCCGCGGCTGGGGAGGCTGTCGCATGAACGGTGGGTCGTCGTGGTCCAGGCGATGAAGGTGAAGGGGGTCCAGGGACTCGGCAGTTGAGACCACCCCTGTTCCACCATCAGCAGTGGGTCGAAAGACATCCAGGGCATGGCTATGGTGATAGCCGCATCCATAGGGCGCCAGTCCGGCTTTCAGCTCCTCCGGACGCTCCCAATTGGCGGTCAGGAGCGCGGTTCGCGCCGGGTTGCGACGGCTGAACATGAACGAGAGGTGGTCCGGGTACCAGTCGGCCCCCCCGGTCGCATAGGAGACGAAGAGGCGGGCTTTTGCGGCGGCGGCAAGCTCGGTCAGATACCCGTTCGTCAGGTACCCGTTCTCACCCACATCCAGCCAGCGTCCTGGAGCAGACAGGGCGGCATGGGCCGCATAGGTCCGCACTTCCAGCAATTGCTGCTGTGAGGCGAAGACAGTTGCCATCGGCCCGTATTTCCTCACTAACTCGTCAATCACCCCCTCCTTCACGGCTGACTTGCCAGAATTGGTCGGACCGCTGTCCACATGCACCAGCGTATTGCGCCCGCGATCGGCTACCAGATAGCAGTTCCGTGGCATCTCGATGTCGCAGGGGTCCTCTCCGAAAAACGGGACTGAGACAACCGCCCCCCCCTCGAAGGCCCAGGCTTCCCCATGCGCGAGCTCGATGATTTGCGTAAACCCCAACTCACGGAGCAACGCGAGGTAATCGTAATAGAGGGCGCGGCGGTTACGCCGGCTCGGGACGACGACCGGGATGTCTTTGGGCAGGTGTAGCAACGTCCGGGGATCCACATGGTCATCATGGTCATGGGTCAAAAAAATCGCGGAGGGGCGAGGGAGCAACGATCCCCAGAGAGATGGGACCGGTGATTCGGCAAACCAGGGCATCAACCAGGGATCGAAGAGGAAAAACTGCTCCCGTTGCCGATAAAGCAAGGCTGCATGGCCGAGGTGGACCATATCTTGATCTTTAGTCACTGAGAGCCACCGGTCCCGCACAGATGCCCGCTCCGAGAGGAGCAGACAGTCGTGTTTGTGCAGCAGTTCCAGAAGCCCGGTCAGGTGCCGTTCTATATCGCGGCCCGAGGCCGTCGCCACGGTTCGGACCTCCGACACTTTATGGGTTCCGTCCAGAAAGCCGATGAATTTTCCGACTGTTGAGCCGATTGGCCGGTCGAAACGGAGCGGGACCATCTGCCTGGCCACCGCGTTAAAGACGCGCAGGCCCGCATTGGTTACCGTTGCAGACTTCGTCGGGTCCAGCGGAAACTCCCAGCGAAACGCGCCATCCGGGCCCCGGCCGCAGCGGATGTGCTCGCTCAAATGCGGACGCGAGCCGACCAACTCGGCATAGGCGTCTTCCAGCCGCGCCCGAAGGGACGGATCGTCCAAGGTGGCTCGGCGGGAAAAGACGTCGCTGATTGCGGTTTCGACCGCGCTGAGGAGCAGTTGATGGGCCTCGTGCAGGCTGGCCATGACCTCTGGGGCCACGCCCCCGATGAAGGGGAAGGGACCCGGAGATTCCGCGCTTTCGAACTGAATCCAAGCCCAGGGAACCAATCCGAGATAGTGATCGCCGCGAAGCTGGTCCCAGACTCGGCTCATAATCTCATAATAATTGAGCTATTGACTACCGGCTGCCGGCGCCCCGCTTGTCCGGAGGGAAACAGGTTCCAGCTTGCTGATCGTCGGCTCGAAAAGGACCTGGACCGTGTTGCCGTCCGGGTCCGCAACGTAGAAGGAGTAGCTGCCGTCCCGGTGGCGCTTGGGGCGACGCACCACCGTAACCCCTTGCTGCTCAACCCGTGTGAACAGCCGGTCCACCGCCTCAGGCGAACTCATGATGAACCCCAGATGATCCAACAACTGACTCCCCGGCTTCTTGACGTCCGCCATGTCGGCTGATGGAATCTGATGCAGCGCCAGATTGTCACTCCCCGAGCTGAGGTAGAGGCTGCCCGGATCTGGCGCCCAAACTACCTGCATGCCGAAGAGCCCTTCATAGAAAGCTCGTGAGCGGTGCAGGTCCGTCACCCGCAAAGCGACATGCCAGAGTCCTCTCACATCCGGGCCAGTCATCCACTTACCTCAAGCCTGAAGGGGTTTCAGCATAGCATCAATTCGTGGGCTATGGTAGGGCTGGAGCCCGACTCCGTCAACCGGAAATTCGGCGGCACAAGCGATTTGTCTAAGAGAATAGACAGATCGGAAGCCTTATCACACGCTGTCGATTCAAGTCCGGTCCTGTGGTACCATCCTGGTCACCGCCTGGTCGCCACCCTGGCCAACAGACAAAAGGAGTGTTTGGTGAAAATGGACGAGTCCAAAGAAGCGCAACGGCTGACCTTCTTCCGCCTGAACTTGCTGGCCACCTTTTTTTGGGGAAGCCTTGTTAGTCAATCAGTGGCCGCTCCCCCAGTGGAGGCAAGCGGCGAGATTCTTGGAAAAGACAGCGCGCCGATGGTGCTGATACCGGCTGGGCCGTTTTCGATGGGGGTGCCCAAAGGGGATCGGGATGGAGGACGGGACGAATATCCTCGCCACGAGGTCTCGCTCGACGCCTACTACATCGACAAATATGAAGTCACCAATGGACGGTATCTGGAATTTGTCAGGGGCACCGGGCACCGATCGCCGCTGCATCCGAAGGATCCGAGCCGCAATCTGTGGAACGGCAACCAGATGCCCGAATCAATCGCTGACCGACCGGTCATCAACGTCGACTGGCACGACGCCGAAGCCTACTGCCGATGGGCGGGCAAGCGCCTCCCGACCGAAGCCGAGTGGGAAAAAGCGGCGAAGGGAACCGAGGACCGACGCTTCCCTTGGGGAAACGTGGAGCCGACGGCAAAGCATCTCAACTACAACCAGCAATGGATCGGCGAGAAAACCTTGATGCCGGTCGGCAGCTACGAAGCCGGCAAGAGCCCGTACGGCGCCTATGACATGGCCGGCAACGTGTGGGAATGGGTCGCCGATTGGTACGACCCTGGATATTACGAAAAAAGCCCCGCCAAAAACCCCAAGGGACCCGACCAGGGAACCGACAAAGTGCTACGCAGTTCCGGCTGGCAGGTCGAGACCCCGATGGTCCGCATCTTCACCCGCGTCAAGAGCAACCCGTTCATACGCAATGAATCCACCGGTTTTCGTTGTGCGGCCAGCGTGCAGAAGTAATAGCACCTCATGGGCACATCCATTGGCTTCAACGGATTGGCCGTCGCCTCGTTCGAAAGCCGCATGGCGGAGGAGATGACGCGCCTCATCACCCGCCACGGCGGTCGGCCGATGGTCGCTCCGGCTCTCCGCGAAATCCCGCTGGAGAACAACGCAGAGGCCTTGCAGTTCGGCGAGCACCTGCTGAACGGTCGCACTGACATGCTCATCCTCCTGACCGGTGTCGGGACCCGCGCGCTCGTGGAGGTGATCGAGACGCGCGCGTCGCGCAAGAAAATCACCGCGGCGCTCCGCCGCGTGAGCCTCGTCGCGCGCGGGCCGAAGCCGGTTGCGGCGCTCAAGGACCTGGGTCTCTCGGCAACCCTGACGGTGCCGGAACCGAACACCTGGCGTGACATTATTCACGCATTGGACGTCCACAAGCCAGTCAAAGGACTCAGGGTCGCGATCCAGGAATATGGCGTGCCGAACCATGAGCTGGTGGAGGCCCTGAAACAGCGGGGAGCGCACGTCATGCGCGTGCCAGTCTACCGGTGGGCATTACCGGAAGATACAGGCCCGTTGAAGCAAGTGCTCGACGCCGTCACCGCAGGGCAAGTCGATGTACTGTTGATCACCAACGCCGCCCAAATCGACCACGTCATGCAGGTAGTGGAACAAGGCAAGAGGACGGATCAATTTCGGGAGGCGATCAAGAGGATGGTCGTGGCATCCATCGGCCCCACCGCCAGCGAGCGGCTCCGCAGCCATGGCCTGCCGGTCGATCTGGAACCGTCGCACCCCAAGATGGGCATCCTGGTCAAGGAAGCCAGCGAACAAGCCCACAGACTGCTGCAACAGAGGCGGTCAGCTTAGTCAGTCTGGCTGGCTATTGACCGGCCGACGTGGCTTGTCCCTGCTCGTGAGGCGCATCCTTCGCACAGCGAAAACCCAACCAATTCATCTTGGTGTTGGGGTCCGTCCCGTTGCGCTGGGCGGCGCGGACGCTGGGGGTACTGTCAATCCAACCGCCCCCTCGGAAGGCCTTCTGCGTCCCCTTGTCAGGCCCTTTCGGATTCCGATCCGGCGCGATCTTGTAATAGTTCGGGTCGTACCAGTCGGCCGTCCATTCCGCCACATTGCCGGACATCTGAAAGACGCCGTAAGGGCTGACGGCATTCTCGTACTTGTCCACGGAGATGATCGGCGGATAGAGCAGCAGGCGCTCGGGCCGATCCCGCACGGGACCGGAGAGGCCGGTCCGTCCATAATTGGAGCGGGTCAAGCCGGCCATCTGATTGCCCCAGGGATAGATCCGACCGTCTTCGCCGCGTGCCGCCTTTTCCCACTCGGCTTCGGTCGGAAGGCGCTTGCCCGCCCATCGGCAGCACGCTTCGGCGTCAAACCAGGACACGTGCATCACCGGATGGCTCGCCATCGATTCCTGGAAGTTGCCCCCGTCGTAGCGCCAGTCAATGAGCGGCGCTCGGTTCGTCGCCAGTACGAATCGTAAGAATTGCACCGTCGTCACCTCATACCTGTCGATGTCGAAGGCGTCCAGGTAGACCAGGCGCTGGGGAAGCTCCGCCGGGTAGGCATTCCGGTCCGCCTGCTTGTTGCTGCCCATCAAGAACCAACCGGCCGGCACCCGCACCATCTCATCCTTGGCGGGGAGCTTGGCCCGTTCCGCCGCAATCTTCTTGCCCTCCGACGTCCACTCCACGGTAATGTCCTGCGTATCCAGGCCCCACACCACCCCCGTGATTCCAACCAGCCCCAGCATGAAAACGATCACCCTTTTGTTTTTGAACACGTGAATCATTCCTCCTTGCCTCTTATTCCCCTTTTCCTCACCGCTGCGGGTGGCGCCGAACGGGCGCCCTGCCGCGCGCAGCGGAAGGGACCCACTGGGGGATGGGTGGAGCGAGCACGGCTGGGCTGTTTGGCGACAGGACCCGCGGCTGTTCTACTTCGCCTTGATACACTCGATGTCGAGTTTGATATGGACCTCGTCCCCCACCACGAGGCCGCCGCTGTCCAGCGTCTTGTTCCAGTTCATTCCGAAATCTTTCCGGTTGAGCTTGCCTTCCGCCGTAAACCCGGCTCGGATGTTCCCCCAGGGGTCCTTGGTCACTCCGTTGAAGGTTCCCGTCAGTGCGACCTCCTTCGTCACGCCCAGCAAGGTCAACTCTCCCACCGCCGTATAGCCTTCGTCCGTCTTCCGGTAGGACTTCAGCTTGTAGGTCATGATCGGATGCTTCTCGACGTTGAAAAAGTCCGGCCCACGCAGGTGGGTATCCCGCTTCTGGTGGTTCGTGGTCAGGGACGCGGTCTTGATCTCCGCCTCGATCGCCTTCACCGTCATGGCCTCCGGATCCATCTCGATGAACCCGCTGTAGTCGGTAAAGCGGCCCGCAGTCTTGGAAACGACCATGTGGGCCACACGAAACTCCACCGTGGAATGGTCCAGGTCCACATTGTACCGCTCGGTCGCTGCCAAGACCTCCGCCGCCTGGATTATCACCAGCGCCCAGGCGCCGATCAGCGCGATGACGACTCTCCATCCGATCTGCCTTACCATTCACACCTCCGCCACAATCATTTCGAATGCTGAACGCGGAACGCCGAACAGTTAACAGTTCGTAGGGTCGTCAGTCATCAGTTGTCAGTCTTCAGTTCCGGAGAATTCTGAGACTGATAACTGCATACTGAGAACTGACAACTAAAAGATAACTGACGACTCAAATTCATCATTCATCGTTCCTCGTTCCTCGTTGTGTCATACTTACCAGTGGGCAGTCGCAGCAGTCAATCAGGCCCTATTTTGCCGGTCACAACATGGCCTCGCCGCCGACTCTGTGCAATAATAGAGTCTCATGAAGGGACGAAAACCGTAAGAGCATGAACGCGCTCGTCAAGACCGCCCCGACGCCGGGGTTGACGTTGCAAGAGGTGCCGGACCCCCGACCGGCCGAGGGCGATGTGGTGGTCCGCGTCAGAGCCACCTCCCTCTGCGGAACGGACGCACACATCTATCGCTGGGACGAGTGGGCCCAGAGCCGGGTTCATCCGCCTCGAATCATCGGCCACGAGATGTGCGGCGAGGTCGCGGCCGTGGGCCGCGGCGTCGTTTCGGTTGCCGTGGGCGACTATGTCGCCGTCGAGTCGCACTTGACGTGCGGCATCTGTTTTCAATGTCGGACCGGGCAGGCCCATGTGTGCCGGCGCTACGGGCTCCTGGGGGTCGACGTGGACGGGTCTTACGCCGACTATGTCCTCCTGCCGGAGCGGGTGCTCTGGAAGACCTCCCGCGAGATCCCGCCGGAGATCGCCTGCGTCCAGGAGCCGCTGGGAAATGCGGTGGACGCGGCGCTGGCCGAGGATCTCTCCGGCCAGTCGGTGTTGATCACCGGCTGCGGTCCCACGGGGCTCTTTGCCGCGGCCGTGGCCCGCGTGGCCGGAGCCGCCGTGATCATCGCGAGCGACGTGAGCGACTATCGGCTGGGGCTAGCCAAGCAGCTCGGCGTAGATCATGTGCTGAACGCCAAGACGGACGCGCCCGCCGCCATCTCCGCCGCTATCCTCGATCTGACCGGAGGCGAAGGCGTGGATGCGGCGCTGGAGATGTCCGGCGACCCGGCGGCGCTGCATCAGGCGTTCCGGTCGGTAAAAAACGGCGGCCGGGTCACCCTCTTCGGCATCCCGACCGGATCGGTCTGCTTCGACCTGCCCAACGAGATCATCTTCAAAGGAATTCGTGTCTATGGGGTGACCGGCCGGAGGCTCTTCGGCACCTGGTACCGTCTGGCAGGACTCTTCAAGGCAGGGCTGGACATCAGGCCCGTCATCACGCACCGGTTTCCCCTGACCGACTACGCCACGGGCTTCGACCTGATCCAATCAGGGCAGTGCGGAAAAATCGTCTTATTCCCATGAGCGGCGCAACGCGTGGGCTGATGGGCCATAGTCAAAGTTCTCCAGCCTGTCGCCCGTGCCCCCGCGCCTGAAGCGAAACGTATGGCCTACGGATCCTTCAAACGAGTCATCGAGGAGCTGCTAGCCGGCATCCGGTCGGCCGGGCTGTACAAAGCGGAACGGCAGTTGCTGGGACCGCAGGGAGCCCAAGTCCGAGTCAAGCAGGAGCAGGCCCAGACCGAGGTCCTGAACCTGTGCACCAACAATTATCTGGGGCTCGCCAACCATCCCGACGTGATCCAGGCCGCGACGGAAGGGCTCAAGCACCATGGCTATGGCATGGCCTCGGTGCGGTTCATCTGCGGCACACAGGACCTGCATAAGCGCCTGGAGCAGGCGCTCTCGACCTTTCTCGGCACGGGCGACACAATTCTCTACAGCTCCTGCTTCGACGCCAACGGGGGTCTCTTCGAGACCCTGCTGGATGAGCGAGACGCCGTCATCAGCGATGCGCTCAACCATGCCAGCCTCATCGACGGCATCCGCCTCTCGAAGGCCAAGCGGTTCCGCTACGCCCATTCCGACATGCAGGAACTGGAGGCAGCGCTCAAGCAGGCATCGGACTGCCGGCTGCGCCTGATCGCCACAGACGGCGTGTTCTCCATGGACGGAGATGTCGCTCGGCTGTCGGACATTGCGGACCTGGCGGACCGCTATGATGCCGCGATCGTGGTGGACGACAGCCACGCCACGGGAGTCCTGGGGGAGGGGGGACGCGGCACACCTGACCATTGCGGGGTGGCGGACCGCATCGACCTCATCACGAGCACGTTGGGGAAGGCCCTGGGCGGCGCCTCCGGAGGCTTCACCTCAGGTCACGCTGAAATCATCGAGCTGTTGCGGCAACGGTCCCGTCCTTATCTCTTCTCCAACGCGCTCCCTCCTGTGATCACAGCCGCCGCGCTCCAGGCCCTCAAGCTGGCGGCCCAAGGAGAACACCTGCGAGCCGCGCTGCGGGAGAACGCCGCCTTCTTCCGGGCGCAACTGACGGACCTGGGCTTCACCCTGGTGGCCGGCGAGCACCCGATCATCCCGATCATGCTGGGCGAGGCGACGCTGGCCACGCGCATGGCTGATCGCCTGCTCCAGGAAGGCATCTATGTGGTCGGGTTCAGCTTCCCAGTCGTGCCGAAGGGACAGGCCAGAATTCGCGTGCAAATGTCCGCCGCCCATACCAGAGCGCAGCTCGAACAGGCGGTGAAGGCCTTCGCCTCAGTAGGCCGTGAGTTGGGTGTAATCCGATAAGCTCAGCAGGACCCCCCGCACGAGCAGGGATTAGGACCGGTTGTTTTCCATCCAGCGCCTCACCAGCGGGAGCAGGTTGGACGAGGCAGTGATCTTCATCGCGCTCTGCTGGACGAAAAAGGCTTGCGGAGCCGGAGGCTGGTTGACCTTCACGACCGTCTTTTCACCCGGCAAGAGGACCACGAGCGTCCGACCTTGCCCGTCCTTGACAGCCATCCCCCCGGCCCTGGTCCAGCAAGAGAAGGTGCCGTCGGGGTCCTGCTGGCCGCCGATGAGGCCATCATGGACGGTCGCGGTTGCCGTGTTGGACTCCAGCGACATGCCGGCGTTGGGATCGAGAAACTTGACCACCCGCGCCCAGACTTTTCCGACATTGATCTGAATGCTGATGTTCGAGCCGGACCCCTTTGCGTTGCCCAGCACAACCTTCTTGACCGCCACATCCGACTCAGGCATCACGGTCAGGGTACTGCCATCCAGAAAGGTGATGAGCGCCTCCGACTTGGAGGCCGTGAGCACGCGGTCGCCGACGGCCAGACTCATCCCGTCGGTCGCAGGCTGCGCTTGACCGCCGCCGGCCGACACGAACTGCGCCGAGCCGACCAGGATACTGAGCGTGGCGGTCGCCGTCCGTGGACCGCTCTGTTGCGCCCACACGTTCTGGCCGCCCAACACAAGAACCAAGACGAGCAGGCTGAGAAGGGATGGGAAGGGACGACCGGACAAGGCATATCGGCAGGATGATCGAGGCGTATTCATAGGCTCCTCCCTTGTGGGGATTTTCCCGATCAAGATCGGTTCTATGGCTAGGAGAATGCCGAGCGAGTATCCACCCGGTTCCGGCTTCTGTCAAGCAAACAGGAATGAGGCGAGGCGAGTGAAAAAGCCTGCTATTATTGTTTGATTGCCTTCAACCGTTTCTGCAGGTAGGCGTTGCGGACGGCACCATAGAGATCAACGACCGACTCTTCGACGCCCTCAAAGGTCGTCTCGATGTTAAGAGACCGCTCGTTGACGATGTAGCCTGCGCGCGACCCCAACTGGGCGAAGAGGACTGTATCCTCATTGGTTATGAGCTGAGGCGCACCGTTGATGTTGGTAAAGGGCATCACCAGCCAGTTGAAAGGATCGAGCGCCAAGTCCACGACGAACCCGCCAAGATCGCGGGCCGTGAAGGACCCCAAGATCGGCACCACGATGTAGGGGCCCGGTTTCGTTCCATACGCGCCAAGAGTCTGACCCGTGTCTTCATCGGGCGTCTCCAGGCCGAACACTTTTTTGGCCGGCTCGAAAAGGCCGCCGACGCCGATGGTGCTATTGATCAAGAAGCTCCCGACCTCGATCCCCGCCCCCTTGAACTTGCCTTGAAACAGGTTATTGAAAAAGCGCGGCGCAAACCGGACGTTGTGGAAAGCGTTGCGGATGCCGAACTCCAGCGGATCGGGTATCACCTTATCATAGACCGTCGCGACCGGCTTGACGACATACTCGTCCAGCTTCCGGTTGAACGTGAACATCGCCTGGTTGAACGGTTCCCAGGGATCATATTCTTCGATCTGCCCCTCCGTTCCTTCCGCTTTCGCGAAGGGATCGTAGGGCTCGTCCCTCTCCTGTGCCGCGTCGGGGTCTCGGGAAAGATCACCCGGTCCTTCCGCCTGGCTCGGCTTGATCTCGGCCACCACCGGCGACGGTTGAGCAGCGGCCGGCTCTCCGCCGAGAAGGAGATCTTCAGGACAGATCACCGAGGGAGGGACTTCCTGGATGCAGACTCCCGGCGTCACGGAGATGAATTGAGCCACCACGATCCCGGCTGCAGAATCAACCTGCGGCCTCGTCCCTGAGCTCTCCGGAGCAACAGCGGATTCGGCTTCCCGGACAGCCTGCTCGGCCACCCTCACGTCCTGCTGAGGTCCATCCCCATCGCCAGGGGAAACACCGGCCGGCAGCAAGAGCGCACTCGGCGAGGAAGTAGAGCCCCACGTTCTGACAGCCGTGGCCCCACTGGTCTCTTCGGCGAAACCCGCCAAGCAGTCTCCGCGCCACAGAACCAGCAGAACCAGCACAGCCCATCCCGTATATCCGCTTGTCCGTCGAATCGCCCGTATCACCAGCGCCTCCATACCAAGCTTGCTAGAGAGTCGTCAGTTTTCAGTCATCAGTCTTCAGTCATGAAACTGAGAACCGAACACTGAAGACTGACAACTTCTCCTTTACTGTGAGCGGAGAAGTACTTTGCCACCAGGAGGCTTAAATTATTCTTCCTCCAGCCTGCACGGCCGCAGCCTCTCAAAGGCTTCTTCCGTAAGTCGGCGCACTTTACCAGAAGTGCTGCGTGAAGACCAAGAGATAACCGTCAACCCCCTACCGGGTCACCTCGACCACGAACCGCTTGATGCGCTGGAAATACGGCCTGCCCCCCACCAGGTAGAGGTCATTGTGATCGGCGCCGGACACCAGGTAGAAGGACTTGGGCTCTCTCGCCGCTGCAAAGACCTGTTGCCCCAACTGGATCGGAACCACCTCATCCCGGTCGCCGTGCACGACCAGCACCGGCGCCGAGATTCGCCGGAGCTTCTCGGTCAGGTTGAATTCCGCGCTGAGGAGCCAATCGACCGGCAAGCCAAAATAGTGGGCGCGGGCCACGGCTCCGACCGAAGGAAAAGGGGACTCCAGGATGAGGCCGGCCACCGGCTTCCGGCCGGCCACCTCACCGGCCACGGCCGCGCCCAAGGAGCGGCCGAAGAGGACCAGCCGCTCCGGCGCAACGCGGCGTGTCTCAGTGAGATCTGCATAGGCAGCCAGGGCATCTCGGTATAATCCCTCCTCGGACGGCGTTCCGCTGCTGCGGCCATAGCCACGATAGTCGAAGATCAAGACAGAGAGGCCCAGCCGGTAGAGCTCAACCAGGTTCTCCAGCCGATGGATGATATTGCCCGCATTCCCATGACACCACAGCAACACGGCCGACGTCTCCCTGGATTCCACGTACCAGCCGAACAGGCGGGCGCCATCGCGGGAGTCCAGCCAGACCTCCTGGAGCGGAAGACTGCTGATGCGCGCCCAGTCCCGCTCGATCCAGGGAGCCGGGTGGTAGACGAACAGTTGATCGAGGACATTGGACATGTCGTGTCTTCGTTGTCGGTTGTCAGTGGTCAGTGGTCAGTTCTCAGTTACTGAAAACTGAACACTGATGACTGACCACTTCTTCAAAAAAATGCTTGGACGTAGAACACCGCCTGCGTATCGTCATAGCGCCGGTTGAACTCGAAGCGCAGCGCCAGGTTGTCCTGCACTGTGTACCGTTGTCCGACAAAGACCCGAAAGTCATCCGACCGGTCGCCGAGAGGATAACGGAGATAGGTGGTCGAGACCATCATTTTCCACCGGTCCGACAGGGTGGCCAGCGCGCCCAACGTCCCCCCTCCCCCGATCCGATGCTGCTCCCGATACGCGCCGCTGACGTTAACGTCCGCCTCGGCGAAAGCGAACAGGACTTCACGGCGCCAGAGGTGCGACTCCACTGCCCCGCCGAGGCCGCCGTTCAGGTTCCCGCTGCTGCAAGAGCTGCAGCCGGGCCGGTTGACGGTTTCCATGCCGGCGCTGACCTTCCACGACGGCGCCAGAAAGAGCGCGTCCAGCGGCGTGAGCGAGATAATGTTCGCCAGCGTGGCCCGCTCCAGCCTGGTCTGGTTACGCGGCTGATAGTGGCGGAGGCTCAGCACCCCCAGCTCGATCTGCGCGTCGGGATTGTAGCCCTTGTCCGGGTCCAGCAGGTCATGCAGCCCGGCCCGCACCGTCAAGTCCTGAAAAAATTCGCCGTTCCGCCAGCCGAGGCCGAGCCCGGCCCGCGAGGTCTTGTGTCCCTGCTCCGGCGACGCGCTGTACGGCTCGATGCGCAGCGCCTCGGACAGCACCTTGAGCCGGCTCCGGTCGAGCAAGACAGATCGGTTGCGTTCCTTGTAGGTCTCCGCCTTTCCCTCATCCGTCACGCTCCGGTACCGTAGATAATCCGAGGCGAGGTCCAGTACGAAGGCCTGTCGGTCCAGCGACAGGCGCGTGAAGGTCTCGGACTTGGCTTGGGCTGGGTCCTGCGTGATCTGTCCGAACCAGCCCTGCTCGTCCTCCGACAATCGCTCGCGCTTCCGCTTGATCTGCGTGCTCCGGGCCGGCCGATACACGATCTCGCCGACCAGACCAGGCTGTTCGGTCAGGGCCCGCACCGTGTCGGCCGGCACGGTCCAGAACAGAAACCGGTCCGTGAGGTGCCAGTCAGGATCGGCCACTTCCAGTAATGTCAGCACCTGATAGGCGCAGTTCTCCTTGAAAAAGTAGTAATCGAAGTGCGTATTGCCCAGCTCCCAGGCATGCATGAGCATCAGCCTGATCTGGTCCTCCGTCAGGTTCAGCCGGTACTCCCAGATGTCGCGGTTTTCGATGTCCCGGTACTCCTGCACCTTGAGGTAATAGGGAGTCGTGGAAAAGTTTCCCTTGTATCCGCCCGTCATCCCCTTGACGGCGTATTCGAGGCCCGGGTCCGGCGGCACGTCCGCCGCAAAGTTAATGGTATAGGCCAGGATACGCGTCTGCTCGGTCTGGCCCTTCTGATCGATGCGCAGGAGGGTGTGGCCGAACATGGAGGCGGGGTTGTTCAAGAAGGCCGCGGGGAAGATCATCGTGACCGACTGGGCGTTGAGTTCCTTGAACCAGGCGTCGAAGCGGTCACAGCGCTGCGGTGGCAGACGGCGGCCGTCGAAGTTCAGCTTGGCCTTCAGCCAGTGGTAGCGGGCGATGAAGGCGCACTGGGCCGGCTGCTGGGAGCGGCCGACCGGGTCGGATGAAAAGAATTGCGTCAGCGTGGCGTCCAGCTCCGCCTGCGGGCCGGTCTTGCCGGTAGGAGCCAAAAAGAAGCCTGGGTCATCCGCTTCGCTGGTCCAGCCGCCCAGGCGGTTCGCCCGGTAGTGCAACAACAGATGCCACTCCCGCTCGTCTGCAAGCTTGGCGTCGGCAGCACGGCTGACCAAGTCAGCGAGATACATGTTGTCTATTGCTTCAGCCGCCCCGGCTGGATCAGCAGGCAATGCCGAGAGAACGATGAGCAGCAGGGCCAGCAGATGTCTGACAGGCTTTAGCAAGCTTGGGCATGTCACGTGAGCAAGCGTCAGGCAGATTGAGCACCGACATCGAGTTTCGACACCTCCGGGGATCGGTGAGAGCGCAAGGCTAGGCAAGCATCAGACGATGCCCTTTAGGCTCCGGGATGGGATCACCGAACTCTTTCGCTGTGTCAATCCACAACTGAATGGCTTCATTCGCCGCAGTGAGGGCTGATTCCTGAGTCGGACCATGGGCCATGCAACCAGCCAATTCTGGCACTTCGGCGATAAATGCCCGGTCTTCGTTGCTCCAATAGATAATGACTTCGTACTTATGCATGGCCTTCACCTCCCAGCGCGTACCTGACGCACCTGGTACACTTTTGCCTTGTTCCCGTCACGCTGTAAATTGATCCTCTCCTGAACGCCGTCCTTTCTGAAAATGTGGTGGCTGCCACGGATACGCTCTTCGAACCCCAGGTGTTGAAGCAGGCGACACAAGTCATCGAATGGGACGTTTGCGTCTGAGGCACCCCGCAGAATTTGATCCAGGAGTTTATCATGCTGCCCCATAAAGGGAATCTACCATAGAATGGACGAAGACACCCCAAGAAAAGACAGGAGTAAATCAGCGGAGGAAGCGAATGGAGAAAGACCTGTCACGCTTCGATACCCCTCTCCCCACAGTGGAGAAGGTATGAGGTGGGGCTCCCGATCGTCACGACCAGGAGCCCCCTCCACGCGATCAGCGGTTAACAGAGACCTTAGCTAGGACCGGGTGCTGTTTCATCGCCTGGGGCGGGGTGCTTTCCGTGAATCTACAGGTGTCGCTTGATCGCCTCCAGGATTTTTCTCGACTTTGCCTCATCGCCCATCAAACCGACCCGTATCGAGAGCTTCGACCCGGCGTCTGACGCATCTTCAATATCAATCCAGACACGCGTCCCGTCCGAAAACTCCGATTCCACATGCGCGGTCAACTTGTCTCCAACGTCCGACCGGACCGGGAGTTCGAGGCCCTTCAGTGCAGCAAGGGGGGCCTGACGCACCTTGGGCACAGGCGCCTTGAGCTGATCACTCAGCTTGCCCATGACGTACACGGTTCCACCCGCGCCGCCGGCCTTTCCGGCTCCGGCCGGTCCGCCAGGCGGATCAGGCGGGGCGTGACCGCCTCGCCGGCTATCGTCAGCAGGCCCAGCCCGCGGGACAACATGAACCGTTTCGGTCCGGCGGAG
>Ga0194131_10006406_pt1 | contig 16399 bp, 8 predicted proteins | sample TA2KigO120mmetaG_FD_148631 | JGI IMG/M metagenome (GOLD analysis project Ga0194131, IMG submission 148631) | Freshwater microbial communities from Lake Tanganyika, Tanzania - TA2015053 Kigoma Offshore 120m | ecosystem: Environmental > Aquatic > Freshwater > Lake | place: Tanzania: Lake... | reverse complement strand
CGCTGGTCGCGACAGACCCGACACTGGAGCCCGGTCCGAACCGTCTCCCTAAACCCGGACCGAAAGGCCGACCCGGTAGCAGCAGGATGATCACTCCGGGCGACAACTATCTTGATACACACCGAGATCCTGCTGGGATTTGTCCAGGCCGCCAGCGAGAATGAGCGGGTCGGTCGGCAGTTGATTCAGAGCCTGATCAATCGGGGGCTACGGTGCCAGCAGGGGTTGCTGGTCCTCCTCGATGGCTCCAAGGGCCTGTATAAGGGGGTGACCAAACCTCTGCAGGGCCAGGTGTTGGTCCAGCGTTGCCAGTGGCACAAGCGGGAGAATGTGCTCTCCTACCTGAGCAAGAGCCAGCAGGCCTCAATGCGCCGGGCGCTACAGAAGGCCTATGATCAGCCCTCCTACGAGCAGGCCCGGGCGGCACTCAACGCCCTCAAGCCGCAACTGGCCCTGGCCAATCCGTCGGCTTTGGCCAGTCTGGAAGAGGGCCTGGAGGAAACCCTGACCCTGCATCGTCTGGGGTTGATGCCCTACCTGAAAAGGAGCTTCCGAACCACCAACATGCTCGAATCCATCAACAGCCAGGTCGAACAATTGAGCAGACGGGTAAAGAACTGGAGCACTTCAGCCCAGAGAGCTCGGTGGATGGCGGCGGCGCTGCTAGACATCGAACGCCGATTACGAAAGGTCAAGGGCGTCGCCTATCTGCCCTTACTCCGACATGCTTTGCAAAGAGAACTCAACATTGCTGTGACAAAACTTGCTCATCACGCCTGAGCTATTTCAACTGACAATGGGACTTGACCAAACGGGGAAACTCCAAAAAGGGGTCGTGTCCGTAGATTTCTGTAAAAAGTAAAAGGCCACTGCTGTCCCGAGTGGGTGTGACATAGGGGTTACCTCTAACTCCTAACCACACCTACACCTGGAGGCAACAATGGCCCGCAGGCACCGTAGTGAAGCTGCCCCCTGTGAGCAACCGGAAAGAGGTACCTCGACCTTGAACTATTGAACCTGTGAACCGCCTACTCGGGACACCTTTTTACAGAAACTGCTGGACTTGACCCAAAAAGGCTTTTATGTATTGAAAAATGCTTGACAAATGGAAAAAGTCGATCTAATGTAGGAACCAGTTGTCAAGAAACAATGACGAGCACCCAGTCGTGTTCCTGTAAATCGGCCACAAAGTTCCAGAAAGGAGGTTGGGGGCGATAAAGAAAGAGTTTTGATAGTCAGCGCAAAGCTCCAGCTGTCCCTTACTTCACCTAAACAGGAGGCGCGTGTATATGAAGTCCTCGAGTGCCATCGTCGCAATAGCTCTTTTGGTTGCTAGTTTGGGTACGGTTTCGGCCCACGAACCCCCCGGAGTGGTGTACTACGCCTTTCATTTTCCCCTCCACGCCGTGCCTGAGATCGACGGGGATCTAAGCGACTGGGACGTGGTGCCCAGGGACGTGTTCGAGATCTCCATGGAAAAGGGGGATATCGTTGAAGCAGTGCGCGGGGACGCCGGCAACGATCTGGCCGACTTCAACGCCACAAACATGATCGGCTGGAACGAGCAGACCAACCGCGTGTACTCGATGGCCGCCGTGGTCGACGAAGTGCTACACAATAAGCGCGACAATCCATCCTCCTACAACTATGACGATGACTGGCACTTCGTCATCGACGCGGACCACAGCGGCGGCGAAATGTTCAACGACGGCTGGAAAGACCTCGCGGAGGCGGAGCAGCAGGCCCTATACTTCGTAACCGGGCAGCTTTACCAGATCCACGTCCCACCCATCGATGGCTACTGGGCCTTCATGTACATCAAAGCCACCAACTGGATGACCACGGGCCGGGAGTTGCCCTTCCCCGATTACTTGGAAATCGGCTGGACCCGCAGAGGCGAAAGCGGCGGGCCGGGCAACTACACCTACGAGATTAAGGCCACCCCTTGGGAGACCTGGGACTGGGACGGTCCGGCCCAGAGCACGATCACTGATCTCGAGGAAGGCAATATCATCCACGTCGGCTTCCTGTACAAGGACTACGATAATAACCCCGGCCGGTACGACGGTTCCTACGACTTCCCGCCGGTGCACAATGTCTGGCGCAACGCCAGCCTGGCCGCCGACGTGGAGTTGCTGGGGGTCGACGATTCCCTGTTCCCCACCGCTGTGGAGACCGATACCTGGGGCCGCATCAAGTCCCGGATGCTCACCACCAACTGATCCTCTCTAGCTCCTGATTGTCCGGCGCAGGAAGGGGGAGCCTCCCCCTTCCTGCGCCATTTTCCCCCGTCAGGAAGACTCCATGGTCGATACTGCGTGTCGCAAACTTGCGGCCGGTCTGACGCTGCTGGTGTTGCTGGCCCCACCGGCCCCGGCCCAACAGGGGCATGTGATCCGCGGCAACGAGGTGCTGGTCAACCGGGCAGAGCACTGGCAGGTCTGGACCGGGGCCGTCGGGGTTATCGAGTTCGACGAGGGGGCGCATTCGGTGCGTCCCCGCTTCATCCGCAAGGAGATCAACGCGGCCCTCGACGCCCCCGCCTTCTCGGTCACCGGCGCCGGCGGGGCCACGGCCGGCAGCAACGCCCCCCAGGCCGGGCTGCTGATCGACGGGGACGCCCTCACCACCTGGGGGCCTTCCCCCCAGGCGCCCCTCAGGGACTGGTGGGTGGAGTTGAATCTGGGCCGCCTGGCGGTGGTTAAGAAGGTGGTAGTGCGCTTTGCCGAGGACGGGGACCCCTTTCTGCAGTTCAAGGTGCTGGGCTGGCGACAGCCCCCGCCCCGTTCGGGGCCCAGCCGGGATTACCTGATCTTGGGGACCGACATCCCCAACTTGTGGGAGCTGGGCCGCACCACCAAGCCGAACAAGACCGAAAGGGTTTTCGAGTTTGCCATCATCCCCACCGAGGTGGCCGGCAACCAGTTCAACGGCGACCCGCTCGAAACCATTCAGATTGTCGCTATTGACAGCGACACCACCAGGGCAGAGGAGGTTTCGGCCGAGAGCTACGCCGGCCTGCCCGCGGCCCAGCGGGGGGTGGTCGACTACTACCGGCGCGAGCTGTCCGGCCGGGAAAGCCCGATATCGGAGGCCGAATATGGGACCATCGCTGAGGAGCGCCGTGGGGCGATACGCTACTTCCGGCGGGAACTGCCCCGACTGGCCGAGATTGAGGTGTGGACCGAGGGGGACAACATCACTATCGGCTGTATGGAGCGGGGCGGGCTGATGACCATGGAAACCAATTCCGAGATCAAGAACGTCGGTTCCACCGTCACCGACGCAAACTACAATACTGGCTTTAGCGGCTCGATCTTCGACTACCGCGTGTACGAGTTCTACGCCGACCTGGGCACCTTGTTCTGGCTGGATACCATGCACTTCATCAACGACGGCGAGAAAGGGCTGGACGAAATGTTCTTCGATGTCTCCGACGGCACCCGGGCGCCGGACGGCAGCATCCGCTGGACCCGGGTCGCCGAGAGCCGCTCGGCGGTCGATGGCTCCAAATCGGCGGCAGGGGTGTCGCTGCGCTACCGCAAGATCGCCATCCCGCTTTCGCGGGTCCGCTACCTGCGCTCCCACTTCCAGAACCCCCTCAACCCGCTCAGTTATATCGCCTTTAACGAACTCATGCTCTACGGCGAAGGCTACGTGCCCGAGGTGGTGTTGACCTCTGACCTGATCACCCTGGGGGGCCGCAAGGGACTGATTTCCCTGGAGTGGGATGGGGACACTCCGCCGGGCACCCAGATCCTGCTCCATACGCGCACCGGCAACGAGGTGGAGGAGGTGAAAATCTACCACGACTCGAACGGCAACGTGGTGGACGAGCGCAAGTACAACGGTTTGCCCAAACCCAAGAAAGGGGAGATCACCGTTATTTCCGTGCCGGGCAGCGACTGGAGCAGTTGGAGCCTGCCGCATACCCAGTCCGGACAGGAGATCCAGTCGCCCAGCCCCAGGGAGTTAATGCAGATCCGGGCGGTGTTGCTCTCGGAGGACCCGCAGGTGGCCCCGACGCTGCGGTCCATCACCGTCAATATGTCCGATCCGCTGGCCGACCACCTCTCCGGGGAGGTTTACCCCAACCGCATTCCCCAGGCAGGGGCCCCGGCGGAGCTTTCTTATTTCATTCGCCCGCAATTCGCCCAGGTCACCCGCGGCTTTAACGAGGTGAGATTGGAGGCTACCGCCGGCACGGCCATGGAGCTGCTCGAGGTGCGCACCGGCACCGAGGAGGCGTTCCGCAGCGGCCTGCCCACCAGCTACCTGCCGGCGGCGCTGGAGCATATGGGCGTTGCCGACACCCTGTGGTTCCGGCTTCCCGCCAAGGTCGGCCGGGGCACGGAGTTGGTCGAGGTGCGCTTCCGCGCCACGATTTACGGCAACAGCGCCTCGTTTAAGGGCCTGGTGCAGGACGCGGCCCAGGGGTTCTGGCAGGGGGTGGACGAGGCCGATCCCACGGACCTGGTCGATAGCCAGACCACCACGGTGGTGGCGCTGGAGGGGAGCGAGGTGATCCAGAATTTCCGGGTGGACAGCCGGGTAGTGACCCCCAACGGCGACGGGATCAACGACGCGCTGGTCTTCGCTTTCGACGTGGTGCGGGTCAACGCCGAACGGCCGGTTTCGGTGGCCATCTACGACCTGGCCGGCCGCCGGGTCAACCAGCTCGTCGAGCAGCGCACTGACCCGCGCGGCGCCTACGCGCTGCACTGGCGGGGCGATGACCTGGCTGGCCGGCTGGTGCCCCCCGGGGTATACCTGGTCCGCCTCGCGGTCGAGGTGGACGCGGGCGGCGCCAACGACCCGGCAGTCCAGCAATTGGTATACGTGGCGTACTGAGCCGGGGATAGCGGCTAACCTGCCGGGGCTGGTTTGCTGGCGGTTGGAACGGCAGGAGGGCATATGAAACGGGTTTGGTTCGGGCAGGGGCTTAAACCCGTAGCGGCCCTGTGGGCGGGGGTGGTCCTGGCCTTAGGTTGGTTGACCGGCGCCGAGGGGCTGGTGGTCTATAGGCTGGGCAACACGGCGATCCGGCCGCCGGCGGAGTTGGGCGGCGCCGGGGTAAGGGTGGTGCAGGCACCCTGGACCGACCTAAACCCCGATGCAGGGGGCCGGGCCTTCCAGCTCGATTTAGACCAGGAGGCCATCGGGGCGCGCTATTTAGACCCGCAGCAGAACCTCGCGGTCGCCGCCAATCAACAAGGAGGGGTGTACAAGCCCCACATCTACAGCGTTGCGTTCGACGGGGACCAGGGTACGTGGTTGCAGGCCACCAGATATCTCTGCGCCGAGGCAGCCATCTTCAACTGCGACGGGGATTACGCATTTCCGGGGACCATCCACCTGGATTTAGGAGGGGTCTACCCGCTGGACCGAGTCCGGATCATCTCAGGCGTGGTGAATCCTCTGTATGTCGCCAAAAATTTCCGCATCTTTGTGGCCGAGACGTCCCCGAGCCTGTTCTGGGACCCGCCGCCTTTTAGGCCCTTTGCCGCCGAGGTGAGGGACAACCGCGAAACCTATCGCGACGTGTGGTTGCCTGGCCCTGAGCGGGTGGGATTTTTGCAATTGGCGTTGGGGGAGCACAACGAGGACTGGGAGGTGCACGAGATAGAGGTTTATGCGAAGGGGTATGTGGATCGATCGACGTATGAGTCGAACGTGATCGATTTTGGCCGTCCGATGGCGTGGGGGGATTTGCGGTGGTCGGGCTCTCGTGGGAGCCAGTCCCAGGTGCTGATCCAGACGCGCAGTGGGGAGGACGAGGACCCGCTGGTGTATTGGCGTTATACGGGTCGAGGGACGGAGAAGGAGGAGGTGAGCCGTGCGGCGTATGGGGGGTTGTCGGTGGGGGAGAAGGCGGGGACGAGTTACGACCAGTCGCACTGGACGTTCTGGTCTTCGCCCTATGGATTTGGGGACAGTCTGGGTGCGGCGGTGGTGTCGTTGAGTCCACGGCGTTATTTCCAGTTCAAGGTGGATTTTCTGCCGGCGGGGGACGAGGGGGGTGAGGTGGGGTATTTGGAGTTGCGGGCGTCGGAGCCTTTGGCGTCGAACCTGGTGGGTGAGGTGTGGCCGGTGGAGGGGGGGGCGGGTGAGGAGTCGGGTTTCACCTACATGGTCCGTCCGACGATCCAGGGGGGTGAGGGTGGCTTTGACCGTTTGGAGTTGGTGAGTTCGTCGCTGTTTTCGCGGGTGAGCGGGGTTCGGGTGGGGGACGTTGGGGTGCCGTATACGGTGGAGGAGTTGTCGCCGCACCGTTTGGTGGTGGGCTTTCCGCGTTTGGACGCGTCGGATTCTGGGGCGTTGGTGGAGGTGGAGTTTTCGGCTCAGGTGCTGCGGTATGGGACGACCTTTTCGGGTCGGGTGTGGGACAGCGGTCGCCCCTTGGAGGTGCCCCAGGGGGTGAACGCGGGTGATGCAACGGGGACGTATGAAGGGAACGGGGTATCGGTGGCGACGGGTGTGGGTGAGGAGGCGTTGTTGTCGGTGGTGTCGGTAGGGGGTGTGGTGACGCCCAACGGGGACGGGGTGAACGACGAGGTGGAGATTTCGTATGAGGTGTTGGAGGTCACGGCTCCGGCGCAGGTGGAGGTGGAGATGCGGGACTTGTCGGGTCGTTTGGTGCGGCGCTTGTATCGGGGGGAGGATGGGATCGGTTATTATCCGCGGCGTTGGGATGGCCGCGACGAGGGGGGTGGGCTGGTGTCTCCAGGGGTGTATGTGTATCGGGTCTTCCTCGACGCTGACCAGGGGCAGGTCGAGAAACTCGGCCTCCTCACCGTCGTTTACTGAGGGGTCTGGTAGCCCTCTTAAAGAAGCGAGGATGGCAGCCCATGCATGTTGTGCGCCCTGAGAGGATGTTCCTGGTGCTCTGGCTGGCCCTGGCCTGCCTGGCCGGCCCGGTTGGCGCCGACCGGGGTCTGCGGGTCCTGGGCGGGGCCGGGGGGCTGCCCTGGCGGGAAGGGGGCGACGGCCTACCCCCGGTGGTGATCCTCAACCCACAGACCGTCGCTATCGGCAATACCCCGGGCGGGGTGATCGACTTTTCCTACCGGGAGGGGTGGATCCTACCCGAAAGCGCCGACGAGGCCGAGAACGTCGCCTCCGGACTGCTGGCCAGGGGCGGGGCGGTGACGGCCCCCACCGTGCTATCCGACCTCAAGGCCGAACTGTCCAAGATGATCGACACCAACCCGGCCACGGCCTTTGAGCGCAAGAGTGTGGCTGGCCGCAACGCCAACGCCCTGGGGGTTGTCCTCGAGTTCGACCTGGGGGCCCGCTTCGGGGTAAGCCGGCTGCGCTTCTATCCCCGCAACGGTGATCCGGCCCAACCCACCCCGGACACGCCCTTCCAGGACGACTTCCTGCGGGCCTTCGAGGTGCTGTTCAACGACGGCCGGCAGGAGACGATGGCTGGTGGCTTGCCGGTGTTCACCAGCATCCTCAACATCAGCCAGAACGCTTCTCCATTGGTGGAGTTGGAAGTGCCGCCCCAGTATGTGCGCTATGTCCAGCTCAAGTCCCAGACAGCGGTGGGTTTCGAGATTGCCGAGTTCGAGGTCTACGCCCAGGGCTTTGTGCCCACCGCCGCGTATTATTCGGACGTTTTCGACCTAGGCGAGAGGTTGGCGATCTGGGGCAACCTCCGCTGGGAGGAGGAGATCATCGCCGATCCGCTGCGCTCCCAGGTGGCCATCAGCACCCGCAGCGGGCACGACGCTTCCCCGGTGGTGTTCAACCGCATCCGGGTGGACCTGGACGGGGCCGAGGTGCAGTGGAAGACGGCCGCCGCGGTTACGGCCGGTACCCCGGCAGCCGAATTGGTCGCCCAGCTCGACGCCCCTGGTATGGACGTGCGCCAGGCCCGCCTTCAGTACCGCGAACTGCCCCTGGCCCAGCGCAACGAGCTGGAATTGACCCAGGCGGAGTACGAGAAGCTGAAACCCGGCGAGCGCGGGGTGATCAAGGACGACCTGGAAAACTGGAGTCCCTGGTCGCCGCCCTATTTGGCGGCCGGCCGCGCCACCGGCGAGCAGGTGGCGGCAGGCGAGGGCGGGGTCCCCATCGTCTCGCCCGGCCCGCGCCAATACCTGCAATTCAAGGCCGAGTACTCCAGCGAGGATATGTTTTCAGCCAGGGGGATAGGCGGGCTCTCCTTCGATTATTTCAGCCCCTCCCTCGCGGAGGAGATCGCCGCCGAGATCACCCCCCGACAGGCCAAATTGGGGGAGGACACCCCTTTCTCCCTGGTCCTGGCCCCCCACCTGCGCCCTGGAGTGGACGAGGGCTTCAATGCGGTGGAGATCGCCACCCCGGTCAGGGTGATCCGGGTGGGGCAGGTCGAGTTGGAAAGGGCCGACGGCACCCGGCTCCAGGCGGATTTCACTGGCGCCACCCTCGACGGGGGCCCGGTGCGCCGCGGGGAGTTCGCCATCGAGTTGGTCGAGGAGCACCGCTTCCAGATCCGCTTCCCCTCCCTGGGCCCCAGTCAACTGGCCGAAGGTGGGCTGGCCCTGGTCCGCATCGACTTCTCCTGCCCGGTGCTGCGCGCCGGCACCTACTTCCGTGTCCGCGCCCTGCCCGCCGCGCCGGAGGGCCTGCCACAGGAGGCGGCCGGCGCCAATCTGCTGGCCCTGCGCAGCGGCGAGGCCCTGCTGCGTAGCCCGGGCAATTTGGTGGTGCAGGTGCCCAGCGGCGGGCCCCTGATCATCAACGCCGCGGCGGCGCCCCGGGCCTTCACCCCCAACGGGGACCAGATCAACGACGCGGTGCGCCTGGGATTCGACCTGACTACCCTCACCGGCGGCGCCGACGTCGAGTTGCGGATCTTCGACCTGTCGGGCCGGCCGGTGCGCCGAGTCTACGCCGGTAGCGACCGGAACGGGCGCTACGGCCACGCCTGGGACGGCAGGGACGAGGGGGGTGAGCTGGTGCCCCCTGGGCTGTATCTCTTCACCATCACCGTCGACGCCGACACCGGCCACGAGGAGTTGACCGGCACGGTGGCGGTGGTGTACTGAGCCGGGCTGCCGGCCGCGTTTGTTGCCTATATACCAGGGAGATCCCGATGGCGAAAATCACTTGCAGCGCAACGGCAAGGGTGCTGCTGGCCCTCAGCCTCCTTGGCACCGCCGCTGATACGGCGGAGGCCCAGCGGTACGGCGACCGCATCGGCCAGCGGCGGGGCGGCGAGATCACCTTTGAGCCCAAGGGATCGGGAGTGCTCTTCGATGCCCTCGATCCGGCGGTCAAGCGCTGGTACGTGCCCCAAGAGCTGCTCTTCGACTATGGGTTCAACACCTGGCAGTACTCCAATTACTCTCGCGAGGTCTACAAACGTTACGTTGACACGGCCCTTGAAGGGGAGTACTTCTACGACATTTACGGGAACTTTGTCACCCGCGGCTGGCTGATCTACGACTGGCGCCAGGAGGCCCTCACGCCCCTGGGCAGCTCGCTCTTCCAGGACCAGCGTTACCAGCAGTGGTTCAACCGGGTGCTGATCGCCGCTGACTCGAAGGGCGGCACCCACTACGCTATCACCGTGGGCGATCAAATCAGAACCACCCTCACCCCCATGACCTTCTCCAAGCCGACCTTCGACGGCATCCAGCTCGATTTCTCCTCCGACAAGTACGCCGCCACCATGCTGCTGTCGCGGGTCAGTGGCCCGGTGACCGGCGCCCTGCTCAAGCCCGACAGCCGCACCAACGCCACCAACATGGTAGGCGGGCGGGCCACCGCCCAGGTCGGTGACTTTGTCACCGTGGGGGCCACCTGGGTGAACGCCCACAACAGCCGCAGCACCCTGGGCTCCTTTGACGGCAACCCCGTGGGCGGCACTCTCGGCGAGGGCCAGGCCCGGGTGCCGGTCAGCGCAGTGGCCGTGGTGCTCAGCGACGACTCCCCTGAGGATGGCGAAGGTGGGGCGGCCCTTTTTGCCCACGAGATCACCGTGATCCGCGAGGACTTCCAGACCGGGGCGCGCCAGACCCTCAGGCTGGCCGACCTGACCCGGGACCCGACCCGCTGGCCCATCGTCGAGGGCGGGTCCCAGGAGGAGGGGTACTTGGCGGCCAATGGCGCCCAGCAGATGATCCTCACCTACGATTTCACCGATCCCTCCTACATCGGCCCCGACCCAACCGAGATCGTCGAGTTGAGCTTCGACATGGTGCTGGCCAACGACTACCGGGTCCAGGTCTGGTCGGACCGCCAGACCGGGGAGCGGACCGTGCCCGAGGCCCCCCTTACCCGGGAGATCCTCCAACAGAGCAACCCAGTGCTGCTGGAGGTGGCGCGGGCCGACGACAACGTCAAGGACGGCTCCAACCGCCGGCGGGTCAGTTTCGACTACGGCCTGCCCATGGCCTTGCAGATCTACGGCTTCACCATCGAAGCCCACGATCTCAAAGGCTTCAACCTTTACGGGGAGTACGACGTCAACCAGCAGTTCCGGCAGTACCCGAACCTGGCGCTATTCACCGATGACCGCGCCTTCGCCAGTTCCTCCACCCGGGCGGATGCCTGGATGCTGAACCTGTCCTACACCCGTTACCCCTGGTTCTTCCTGGGGGAGGGGTTCTCCATGGCCCCGGGCTATTCCACCAGCCCCTACATCGTCAATGTCAATGGCGATGTGCTCTACGACCGCGACACCGCCTTCCGTTATGAATTCGTCGATGACAACGACGATCAGGACCGCAACCCTGACTGGCAGCGCGTTAACCAGCCCGGCCCCGACTTCATGGTCTTTCCGGGCTGGGACGAGAACAACGATTTCGTCAGCGACTTCAACCAGAACGACAACCGCACCATCAGCAACCGGACCCCCGATTACGACGAGCCCTTCCTGCGCCATAACGTCGATAGTCCGGAGTTCCTCTTCGGCATCGACATGAACAACAACGGCTGGATCGACCGCTTCGAGAACGACGACGAACCGGACTATCCGTACAAGCGTGACCACCGTGGCTACAACGCCTACCTGGGCCGCGATCTGACCCCCGAGATGCGGCTCAGCGTCGGGCGGACGCGGGAGGAGCTGATCTCCGCCAGCCGGGTGAACCGCACCACCTACGGCCTCTTCACCATGGACCAGGATCTAGCCGGCCTGGGCCGCCTGCGGGTCTTCAACATGCTGAAGAAGGCGCAGGACGACGTTCCCGACAACCGCCGCGAGCCCCAGGCATTCCTCGAGGCGGGTCCGCCGCCCCTGGTCGTCGACCTGCTGCCGGCCCAGGACACCTGGGTCAACTCCCTTTTCCTCGGCTTCGACTACACCCGCATCCCGAACCTGCGCTGGCGCAACAAGGTCAAGTACGAGATCTATGCCCAGCAGGCCGACGAGCCCCGGGCCCTCAACCGCAGTTCCCTGCGCGAGCGCTCCACCCTTTTCGGCCTGATCAACAAGGTGGATTACGCCCACCGCTTCCGCAACATGAAGCTCCAGCCCCGGTTCAAAAGCCAGTTCCTCCGCCATTCGCCCTTCCTGGCCCGGCAGAGCACGGTCAGGGAATGGACCGGCATCTGGTCGGTGGTCCTGGGCATGCCGATGCTGAAAAGCTCGCAGCTTGAAGTGGGGGGCGAGTACCTCCAGCTCCGCGAACTGGGCCTGGACGAGGAGGCGCAGGTGCGGGACGCGCTGCTGGGCCCCACCGGCGACCTTAACGAGACCAACGCAGCCATCCAGTGGTCCACCACCACCGCTTACATGGGGTACCGGATCACCGTGCAGGGCGGCTTCCGCTTCACCCGCCGAAGTGTGGAACGTGTAAAGATGCTGGACCTGATGGTGGACAAAAAGGGAGAAGGCGAGACCAGCAGCGCCACCTTCATCACCATCTTCGCGGGGGGCGAGCAATGAGGCGCAGGGACAGGGGCCTGGCCCTGGCGGCGGCCTTTCTCCTGGCCGGCACCGCGGTGGCCCAGACCGACTACGGCACCCGCCTGGGCCGCCGCTCAAGTGGAGAGTTGATCTACGTCCCGGAGGGCCCGAGCACCCTAATGCAAGCCGCTGATCCGCTGCTGCAGAAGCGCTACCTGCCCCAGGAGCTGTACCGCGAGTACGGCTGGCGCTCCTGGAGCAGCACCAACTACGCCGGCGAGGCGTATAAGTTCTATGTGGACCCCAGCCTCTGGGGCGACCATTTCTACGACCTGTACGGCAACTACCTGACCCGGGGCTGGCTGGTGTACAACTGGACTGAGGAGCACCCGCGCATCTCCGAGGGAAGCCGGCTCTTGAAGCGGGGCGAGTACTCCGGCTTTTTCCGCTCCCTGATCGTGGCCAGCGACTTCAAGGACCGGTACGCCTTCTCGATCACGGTGGGGGACGAGCTGCTGAGCACCCTGACCCCTATGACCTTCCGCAAGGCGGTGTTCAACGGCGCCCAAGTGGACTTCATGTCCGACCGGTTAGCGGCGACCACCCTGCTCTCGCGCATCAGTTCCCCGGGCTTCATCACCGACTTCAACCCGGCCTCCTTCAACGACTACACCAACCTGCTGGGCGGCCGTGTCACGGCCAGGCTGGGGGATTTTGTCACCCTGGGCGGCACCTTCGTCAACGCACACGGCGGCCGGGGCACCATGGAAAGCTTCAAGGGCAACCCCTTCAAAGGGGAGCTGACCTCGGCCCAGCGGGAGGACCAGATCAACACCATCTTCATCCGCCTCAGCGACGACTCGCCGGCCGACAACCGGGGTGGGGTGGTGCTGCTTGCCGACGAGGTGGAGATCCACACCCGGATCGGCGAACAGGACACGGTGCTAACGGGCAATTCCATCGGCTTCAGGCCGGAGCGCACCGGCGGGGCCATCCGCGAGGGGCTGCCCACGGCCAATGGTACGGAACAGATTCTCCTGCGCTATCATCTGCCTCTCTTAGCCGAACTGATCGACGACCGCGACCTAATCAACAACATCAGCCAGGTCCGCTTCCGCCTGGTCCTGGTCAACGACTACCGCGTCGAGATCACCTCGGACCGCCAGATCAACGCCGAGAACCAGCCGGTCTTCCTGGCGGTAGCCCAGGCCGAGGGCAACGTGCAGGACGGAACCAACAAGCGGCAGGTGAACTTCAGCTATGGTCTACCCACCGCCAACCAGATCTTTGGCTTCACGGTCGAGGTCAAGGACTTTATGGGCTTTGATCTTTACTCTGAGTTGGACCTCAACCACCGCTACCGCAAGTATCCTAGCCGCCGCAGCGAGACCCACCGCGCCTTCTCTGGCACTGAGGGGGACGAAATGGCCAGGGCCTGGATGCTGAACCTGGTTAAGTCCCGGCCGCCCTGGACCTTCTTCGGGGAAGCCTTCTACATGGACGAGGATTACACCACCAGCCCCTTCATCGTCGGAGGGGACGGCCGCATCGACTACGAGGATCCCACGCGCGGGCTCTACGATTTCGTCGATGATAACGACGACCAGGACCGCAAGCCCGACCAGAAGCGCCTCTTCCAGGACCCGCGCACCGGGCAGGAGCGCGGCGCCCAAGGCCGGTCCATCGAGGGTTTTGCCGACGAGGCGGTCTTCCCCGGCTGGGACGAGAACAACGACTTCATTTCCGATTTCAACCAGAACAGCAATTTTTACCGCGAGAACCGTTTCCCCGATTACCACGAACCTTTCCTGCGCTATAATACCGACCGGCCGGAGTTTCTGTTTGGGGTGGATCTCAACAACAACGGCTGGGTGGACCGCTTCGAGAACGACGATCTGCCCGACTTCCCGTATCCCCGCGACCACAGGGGCTACAACCTCTACGTCAAAAATCAGGCCAGCCCCCAATTGCAGTTCGCTTTTGGGCGCACCCGCGCCCGGCTCATCTCGGACAAGCGGAAAAACGACACCTGGTACGGCCTGACCGCCTACGAAGGGGATTTCCCGGTGTTGGGCCGGTTGCGGGTCTTCGACATCATCAAGAAAGCCCAGGACAACATCCAGGACAACCTGGTCCAATGGGTGCAGTCGCCCGGCCTGCCTGGCAGTCATCAGCGCATCGAGGATCCGCTCTTCGCCCAGGACACCTGGATCAATACCTTCTGGATAGGGTTCGACCGCCAGACCAACTGGGGGATCAATTTTGGCCACAAGCTCAAGCTGGAAACCCTGCGCCAGGGCGACAAGGCCCAGGCCCTGGATTTCGCCGAGAACACCCGCTTCCTGGGGATCATCAACAAGGCCGACTACCTGCGCCGCTTCGGGCGCCTGCGAGTGCGTCCCAAGGTCAAGAGCGAGTTCCTAAGGGACAACACCCCCTACTCGATGGGCGGGGTGCGGGGGGAGCGCGACCAGTGGGCCGGCACCGCCCTGCTGGTGGGCGATTTCCCCATCCTCAACCGCACCGAGATCGAGGCCGGGGTGGAGCAGACCTTCTTCGCCGAGCTGGGCGCCGACGAAGGGAACCTGGCCCGCGGGGAATTCACCGGGGACCTGCGCAACACGGTGGTAGCGGTGCAGTTGTCGAACCGGGGGGATTACCTGGGCTACCGGCTCACCACCCAACTGGGCTTCAGCCTCAGCCGGGTGAGCCGCGAGCGGGTGGATATGGAGCGGGACCCGCAGACCAACAGTTCGGTGTTCATGACAGTGTACGCGAGCCTGAAGGATTAGGGGCATGAAGGCAGGGCAGAATTCGGGGACCGCCGGCGGGCTGGCGGCCCAACTGTACGGGCAGCTCGCGAAGCTCCCGTGCGTCAATACCCATTCCCATCTGATGTCTGAGGCGGAGCGCCTTGCCGAGCCGCTCGATGCCCTCTCCTTCTTCAACCACGCCTACCCGCTGGCCGACCTGGTATCCGCGGGCATGCCGCGCTCGGCCGTGGACGCGGTCTTTGACCGGGCCAGGCCCCTGGCGGAGCGCTGGCGGATCTTTGCCCCTTACTGGCGCTGGACCCGGCTAACCGGATTCTCCCAATGCATCCTGGAGGGTTTCTCCGACCTGCTGGGGTTCTCCGAACTTAGCGCCGACACCGTGGAGCCGCTCTCGGAGGCCATCCGCGCCCACAGCCGGCCGGGTCTGTACCGCCAGATCCTGCGCCAGCGCGCCGGCATCGAGGTCACGGTGCTCAACATGGAAGACTTGGTGGAGGTGGACCGGGAGTTCTTCCTGCCCCTGCCGCGCCTCAACCGCTTCAGCATGCTGCACTCCGCCGACCAGCTTCGCGCCATCGAGCGGGACTACGGGGCGGCCATCGGCGGGTTGCGCCAGCATGTCGAACTCATCGAGCGGGTGTGCGCCCAGTGGCGGCAGGCCGGAGTGGCGGGGATCAAGCTCTCCCAGTCCTACCACCGCCGCATGGATTTCCGGCAGCGGGAATTCGCCGAGGCCGAGGCGGTGTTCAAGCGCCTGCTGAATGGGGATTATGCCGGCCTCGATACTCCCGAGGGGGTGGTGCTGGAGGACTTCCTGGTCTTCGCCTGCTGCCGCGCCGCCACTGCCAACGGGTTGGCCGTCCAGTTCCACCAGGGCATCCGGGCAGGCAACAACGGGGGGATGGAGGGGTGCAGCCCGGTGCCCCTCATCGAGTTGTTCCGCGCCTTTCCCGAGGCGCGCTTCGACCTGTCCCACGCTGGCTATCCCTACCTGCGCGAGGGGGCGGTGCTGGGCAAGACCTTCGCCAACGTATACCTCAACATGTCCTGGATTCACATCATCTCCCCCCTGGGGACGCGCCAGGACCTCCAAGAATGGCTGCGCATGGTGCCCTACAACAAGGTCCTCGCCTTTGGCGACGACCTGCGGCACGCCGAGGCGGTTTACGGGCACCTCAAGATGGCGCGGTGGAACTTCGCCTATGCCCTGGCCGGCCTGATCGAAGAAGGACTGCTGTCCGAATCGGGCGCCGTCGATGTGGCCCGGGCGGTTTTCCAGGACAACCCGGTGCTTCTGTACGGAGTGGAAGGGCTCTAGTCCAGCTACCTCCGTCCTTCATCCGAACCTATCATCACACGGTTACAGGAGCTTTCCATGTCGTCCCCCGTTCAAAGCCCAGGACCGACCCTGGCCGCCGCCGGCCGCCGGCTCCCGCCCGCCTGGGCCCTGCGCCAGCGCCACCTCATCGAGCTGATGGACCGGGCGGCGCTCAAGTTTACCGCGCAGGCCACCCGTCCCGACGGCACTTTGATCTGGCGCACCCGCTGGGCCAGCATGGACGGGACCGACAACGGCTACGAAGCTTTCCTCTCTTTCCCGCTTTTCTATCTGCTGGGAGGCGGCGAACACGTCGAGCGCATTGCCCGCCGCGAGTGGGACGCCATCACCTGGCAGTTCGAGCACTTCGGCACCGTGGACCGCGAGTTCGTCACCGGATTCGACTGGTTCCACCACAGCGAGAGCTACACCTATATCTACTACCTGGCCCTGGCCAATCCCCAC
>Ga0194131_10006403_pt1 | contig 16404 bp, 14 predicted proteins | sample TA2KigO120mmetaG_FD_148631 | JGI IMG/M metagenome (GOLD analysis project Ga0194131, IMG submission 148631) | Freshwater microbial communities from Lake Tanganyika, Tanzania - TA2015053 Kigoma Offshore 120m | ecosystem: Environmental > Aquatic > Freshwater > Lake | place: Tanzania: Lake... | reverse complement strand
CCGTCCGGCATCTCCACGCGTATCCACCCGCTCCGTGTTTCCACAAGGTGTACGAGAGTGCCTTCGTGTAGCGTGAAAAGCGTTTCGTATGTGGCACCTGGCCCGCTTCGCACTTCCGACACCGGAATCAACAAAACAGCTTCGGCACGGCTGGCTTGATCGTAGATTTTGCTCCCCGTCAGTACAAGTCCGATGAGAAATAGCGATCCGGCGACCATCCCGATACGGATTGTCCATTTTCTTATTTGCGGAGCCGACGCCAGGAAAAAGATCAGTGCAAGCACCGAAACCACACCAAAAAATGCCGATGTCGCTGCCGTCGCCTCATTGACGGTAACGGAGCGGAGCATGGCTTGTCCTATCCATGGCTCCGGTTTTTTGATCTGGTCTATGGTTCGCAGACCCGCTATGGCAAGATTCGCGCGTATGTCCGGATCGCGTGGCATCAACCGCAACGCCCGTTCGTAAGCAAGGATGGCGCGCCCTACCTGCTGCTGTTTGAAGTAGGTATTGCCCAGATTGTAGTAGACGTTTCCATTGCGGATACCCAGCGCAAGAATTTCCTCATACGCGCCTTTCGCCTCGGCGTACTGTCCCTTTTCGTAGTATGCATTGCCCTTTCGAAACAGTTCGCCGGCTCGGTCCCCTCCGTTTCCGCACCCTGCCAGTAACACCAGGCTTGCTATACACAGCGTTCGCATTTTCATCGGGTTTTGGCTATCCGTTGTTCAAGGGTTTCGATGGTCTGGCGGGTCATGGCAAGTACCTCGCGGGCGCTCTGCTCGGAAAGCAGTGTCGGCGCAAATCGAGCCATGTCGCAGGCCTCCAGACACTGGCGAACACCGGAAATGGTTTCTTCGTCGATCTGACGGGCTGCAAGAAGTTCCGTAATCTGTGTCGTGGTAAGACCGGCCGTAGGCTGGTTGCTCTTGTTCCCGATATACCGATACAGCGCGTGCGAAATGTGGGCAAACACCTGGCCGAGTTGCTCGCTTTGGAGCGCTTTTTCCGCCTCTTCCAATTCTCGGCGGGCCTCGCTGTATGCTCTGCGCCATCGCGCATAACCGACGTCTTTTACCAGACGGTCCGCATGAGAGCGGTAAAAAAGCGCCGCACCCGCCGCCGCCGCAGGTATCAGATGAAGCAGAATATACCACAGCGAACCGTACAGGGCCGTGCCCTGATCTTCTAAGGAAACGGTTTCCGGTTTGATATACTGGATATCCTGACGCATTTGCGAAACGGCTGTTTTTTGCGGCATAACACCCGCGACACCCCCACCGTCTCTTCCCGGCTCGACAGACAGCACGAGCGGTGTCGTGGTTACCGTTTTATAAGCCCGAGACACTGGGTCGAAAAAGACAAACGACGCAGGCGCTATACGTTGTTCCCCGGGGTGAAGCGGGATAAGGACATGGGTAAATATCTTTTTTCCGGCGATCTGCTGGTTGTTTGGAGCAATTTCGTCGCGGCTTTCCGACGCATAGCGTTTGAAGACGGCAAGGTCCGGTAGTACCGGCTCTCCCAGCGTCTTGATGTTGCCTGTTCCGCTGACTTCGACGGTCATGGTAACGGGTTGGTTGACTTCGGCCTTTGTCTGATCCACAAAGCTACGTATCGAAAACTGGCCCACCGCACCGCCAAAACCTCTAGGCTGGCCCGAAGCAGGCAGGGGAACTACCTCAACCGTCTGCGGTTCGGTTTGAATCGACACCTGATGGGTACGTGAAAAAAACGGATCGTTGAAAAAACTGTCGATCAGATTTTTTCCCCCTGCGGGTACGTCGCAAAGCATGGTAAGGGGTTCGATCTGCTGTTCGCCCGTAACGGTCGGGAACAGGGCAATCTGTTTGAGAATCGCCGTAGCGTATCTTTTTCCGTCGACGATCTCTTGTTTGTATTCGAGGTGTTTGGCCGAAAAAAACTCTTCCACCCAGAATCCCGTATACGAGGGCAGACGGTCATACTGAGCGGTGGTCAGCTCCACGCGGGTAAAGAGTTTGTATACGACGGTGATCTGTTCGCCTGCGAACGCCTGTTTTTTGTCTATGATCGCCCGGAGAAACATATCATCTTTGGCGTAGGTCGTTTTGCCGGGAGGTGCGTTTTGTCCCGGCGATGTGCCCGAGCTCGGACGTTGACCTCCCGTCTGTCCCTGCGTCACCTCGATGGTAAACGGCGTGGTTCGGTAGGTTCTGCCGCCGTACGCGACGCTGGCCGTGCCGATGACGAATTTTCCGGTCTGGCGCGGTTGAAGCTGATAGATATACTGAATCGTTTGCGAGGTGTTTACCTGTCCGTTGCTCAGAGAAAAATTCGATGAGGTAGCCGAAGAGCGCCCCACGATGAGAAAATCGTTTAGAGCAGGAAGAGACGGTTCCGGCGCATCTTCGAGATTTCTGCCGGACACTGAGATTACCAGCGTAACGACGTCGTCTACCGAAATGCGCGACGCGTCTACGCTAGCCTCGACCGACAATTCCTGGGCACGGCTGGGGAAGACCGCAAACAGGCATAGCACCATCGACAGCCACAAAAGAAAACGCGCGCAGCTTGCCATCTTTACGCTCCGATGTAGCCTTGCGCCTTGAGTAGCTCGGCATTGAGTACCGCAGCGCCGGCAGCACCCCGGATAGTGTTGTGCACCAACGCAAGAAACTTGAAATCGAGCAGACGGCAGGGCCGGACACGCCCAACAACGACCGCCATGCCGTGTTCGGTGTCCCGGTCGAAACGGGGTTGTGGTCGGTCCGCCTCTTCGCGTAGCACGATAGGACGCGCGGGGGCAAAGGGAAGTCCCAGCGCCTGCGGAAGCCCCGAAAAGGTTCTGAACGCATCGTTGACTTCTTCTGGTTCGGCCTTTTTTTCCAATTTGACCGACACACACTCCAAGTGTCCGTCCAGTACGTGAACCCGGTTGCATTGCGCACTCACGGTCAGGACAAGGGGTTCGAAACGCTCGCCGTCGCATCTGCCGAGCAATTTGAGCGGTTCGCGTTCCATCTTTTCTTCTTCGTCTTTGATATAGGGAAGGACATTGTCCAGCACGTCCATCGACGATACGCCGGGATATCCGGCGCCGGAGAGTGCCTGCATCGTAGCGACCGACACCTGCCGGACGCCAAAGCGATCGGCAAGCGGTTTGAGCGCCATGGTCAACCCGACGGTGGAACAGTTGGGGTTGGTAGCGATAAATCCGCGTCCATAACCGCGCCGTCGGCGTTGATGCGGAATAATGGCGGTATGATCCGGATTTACTTCGGGGATGAGAAGAGGAACGTCTTCGTCCATCCGGTGGTTTCGGGAGTTGCTGATCACCGCATACCCAGCGGTGGCAAACTGTTCTTCGATGGGACCGGCAACCGACGAGTCCAGCCCGGAAAACACCACATCGCAAGGCAGGTTCGGTTCGCAGGCGCTGACCACCATACCGGCCAGTTCACTCGGAATAGGTGTGTCGAGCCGCCAGTTGACGGCTTCGGTGTACGGCTTTCCAGCGGAGCGTTCGGAGGCGGAAAGCGCCGTCACCGCAAACCATGGATGGTTTTCCAACAACTGCGCAAACCGTTGTCCCACCGCACCTGTTGCGCCGAGTATACCCACACGGATTTTTTCGCTCATCTTGTTTTCCCCTTTCTTACCGCATCATGGCGGCTTTGATCAGATCGCCAAAAAGACCACCCGCAGTTACCTCCGCACCGGCTCCCGGCCCCCGGATCACCACCGGACGCGCCGCATAACGGGGCGTGGTGATTGCAATCAGATTGTCCGGTCCCGACAGGCTGCCGGTCGGGCTGTCTTTTGGCGTATTTTCAAGACCTACCCGCACATCGCCATCGTGTATCGTCGCGACGTATCGCAGTGTTTCGGCCCGCCCTCGACAGTCTTCGACTCGCCGGGCATATACCGCATCCTCCTCTTCGAGGCACTCCATAAACGCCTCCACGGAAGAAGCGGCAAGAAGTGTATCCGAAACCATACCAGTCGTTTTGATGTCTGCAAGCTCGACGCGGTAGCCGATCTCGCGGGCGAGGATAAGCGCCTTGCGCGCCACATCCATGCCGTTGAGGTCGTCCCGCGGATCCGGCTCGGTATATCCGAGCGTTCTGGCTTCTTCGACGATGGCGGAAAAAGCCCGGCCCGTATCCAGTTGAGAACAAATGTAACCCAGCGTTCCGCTTAGACAACCTGTAATTTCGCTTACCACATCGCCCGTAGCGATCAGTTCTCGAATCGTGCCGATCACCGGAAGCCCCGCGCCTGCCGTAGTTTCGTACCAGTATCGCTGGCAAGCCTCACGCCCCAGACGTTGCATTTCTTCGTATACCGGATACGGGGCGGCCAACGGCTTTTTGTTGGCGGTTACGACCGTTGCACCGTGTCGCAGACAGGTTAGGTGTACGTCGGCAAAATCGGCGGCGGTCGTATCGACGATGCAAAGATCGGGCAGATCGAGTTGCAGGACACGGGTCAGGATGTCCATCGCGTCTGTATAGGGCCGACGGTCGGGATGCTCGGCAAGAATCCGTTCAGGGGAATCCGTATGGATCGCGCCATCGAAACCGGAAGGCGCAAGTACCGCTCGGTCGCGTCCGCACAACCCCACATACTCGAACCGAAACCCATACCGTTTTTCGAGCGTTTTCTTCTGCGCTGCAATCTGCCGAAACAGCGCGGCTCCGATATTTCCTTTTCCATATTGAAACAGGTGAAGCGTTTTCACGAATGTTTTTTCTTTCCCAGCTCGAACGCCTGATGCACCAGACGGACAGCGTCTTGCAAGTCATCGCGCGACACGGCAAACGAGATATTGAGTTCGGAAGAACCCTGAGCGATCGCGATGATGTTGATTTGGTGTTTTCCGAGTATGCCGAAAGTACGCGCGGCCATGCCGGGCGTACCTTTCATGCCTTGTCCGACTACCGCCACCACCGCGATGTCGGGTTGCATAGAAACGGCTTCGAGAATACCGCTTTCGAGTTCGCGGGCAAATTCCGTCCGCAAGGCATGAAGCACCGTCAGCCCGTCTTTTTCGCCCAATAACAGACAGATGTCGTGCTCGGATGACGCCTGCGTGATCATCAGCACCGTGGCCTTGAGACCAGCGGTTGTTTTGAATACGCGCGCGGGGGTGTCGGGCAGACCGACCAACCCACTGCCTTCGATCATAATCAGACACAACCGGTCGATGCTCGTGATGGTTTTGGCGCCCAACGGCATGACGGTCGTTTCGTCCGAAATGAGCGTGCCCGCGCTGGACGGGTTGAACGTGTTTTTGATCCGGATCGGGATACGTCGCCGGACCGCCGGCACCATTGTCTTCGGATGGAGCACTTTGGCACCAAAATATGACATTTCAGCGGCCTCGTGATAGGTGATCTTTTCCAGCACCTGCGCATCCTCCACGATCCGAGGGTCCGCGGTCATGGCCCCGTCCACGTCCGTCCATATCCAGATTTCGTCGGCCTGTAGCGCCCCACCCACGATAGAAGCGGTATAGTCGGACGCGCCCCGCCCCAAGGTCGTCGTCGCTCCCTGCTCGGTCGCTCCTATAAAACCCGTGACGACCGGTATCCGGTCTTCCGCGACGGCAGGCAGTATCGTCTCGCACAACAGAAGGTCGGTTATGGGAAAGTCTACCTCTGCCTCGGTATGCCGGTCGTCGGTGCGCACGACCTGACGCGCGTCTACCGAAAAAGCGTTCATACCGATCGTATTTAGCAACCCGGCTACGATAGGAGCCGATAGCCGTTCTCCAAACGAACTGACAAGGTCCACCGAACGAAGGCTCAACTCCCTGAGCAGGGAAATCCCTCGACAAATGTCTTCCAACTCGTCCAACATGGCCAAACACACGGCAAGCGTCTGTTCCTTATCCTTGCCCGAAAGCAACGTGGTGATGGTTTCTTCGTGCCGTCTGTGCAATTCCTCCAACGCCTGCGTCGGCATACGTCCTTCGCTGGCTTCGCGGGCGATGGCGCGTAGCGTGTCGGTCACTTTTGTCATGGCTGATACGACGACGACCGGTTTCCGGGAACGATAGGTTTCGACGATGTGGGCCACGCGTCGCATGGCCTCTGCGCTGCCTACCGACGTGCCTCCGAATTTCATGACGATCATGGCGTGTTCCTGTTGAGAAAGGCTACCAGTCTCTGTCCGGATCTTGCTGTTGTGCCGCGTTTTGGCGGCGTTTGTCCTTCCGGTCTTCCTGTTCCTGTTGATTGAGCGCGTTGAGCAACCGCTCCGCCTCTTCCTTGTTTAACTCCCCTTTTCGAGGCCGGTTTTGTTTTTTTTCTTCCGGTTTGTTCTTATCCTCCGAATGATCCTGAGACGTGTCCTGTGGCTTTTCCTGGTTCTTTTCGCCTTTGGGGTCATCCTTGGGGTCATCCGGTTTGTTTTGTTGTTGCTGGTTTTGTTGCTGAAGTTGCCGCTGGACAAATTCAAGATTGTATTTCATGTCCACATCGCCCGGCGTGATACGTAGTCCTCGTTTGTAGGCTTCGACGGCCTGGTCGCCTTGCCCCGCGCGGTACAGGCTGTTACCGAGATTATAATAGGCACGGGCGCTCAGCGAATCGGCTCCCCGTATGGCCTGTCTGTAGGCGGCGGCGGCCTCGGCGTACTGCTGTTTTCGGTACAGGGCGTTTCCCATGTTGTAGTGTAGTGCCGGATTGTCCGGCTCATCGTCTCGCGCGGTCTGATAGGACGCCAGCGCCTCATCGTATCGCCCGTTGCGGTAGTGTTGGTTCCCTTCGGTGTTTTTTGCACCCGGCGACCAGCCGATTACCATCAGCGAAACGAACATCGGAATCATCATTCGAATCGACCCTGCCCTTCTGTGCGTGGCGGTCTTCTGTCGCCGATACAGGCTTCGAGACAGAGAAAGAAAAGCCCGAAAGCCAGCACATACTGATATCGTTCTTCATACTGAGTAAACTGTTTTGACTCAAATGCTGAGGCATCCATACGGGAGATCGCTTCATGGATGGCATCTATTTCGGTTTCGTCAAGTGTAGATGGATAATAGGCACCGCCGGTTTCTGCGGCGATCTGCTGAAGCGTCACTTCGTCCAGACGACTCATAACAATGGTATCGTTTTTGTCTTTTCGATGTCCCGTTACCTGTCCGGTGGCGTCTCTTATCGGTATCGGCTCACCGGCAGGGGTTCCTACGCCGATGGCATAGACGCGGACGCCTGCGCGGGCAAGGTCGCGGGCAGCCGTTAGAGGATCGTCTTCATGGTCTTCGCCGTCGGTAAGCAACACGACGGCTCGGTTTCCCTGGGGGTTTTCGCCAAAAGTCCGTAGCGCGGTGTAAAGCGCTTGCCCGATCACCGTTCCCTGTACACCTGCCGTTTCGGTATCAAGCCCGGACAAAAAAAGCTCCACCGCGCCATAGTCGGCGGTCAGCGGACATTGCAAAAACGCGGCACCGGCAAAAGCCACCAGTCCGATGCGGTCGCCTTCGAGTTTTGACACGAGCGTGCGGACGGCATGTTTTGCCCGTTCCATCCGGCTGGGTTTGATATCTTCGGCCATCATGCTGTTCGAGACGTCGATAGCGACCACGATTTCACGACCTTCGTGTTTTACGGTTTCGGTTTTTGTGCCGAGTTGAGGGCGTGCAAGCGCCCCAAGACAACAGGCGACACCGGCAAGAAGCAGGGCGATTTTTATCTGCTGTCGGCCCGGACTTACGGTACGCGACAGCCGGGTCAGCAACGTCGGATCGCCCAGCCGCTTCATATCCTCCCGTTTTTGTCGAAACATCAGGATATAAAAAACCAACAACGCCGGGACCAACAGCAACGCATACAGATATTCGGGATGGGCAAATCGCATGTTCCGCTCCGGCTATGGCAACCGTCTGAGGCGCGTATGCGTCAGGACGGTCTCGGACAAGACAAGCACCAGGGCAGGCAGAAGAAAATACATAAAAAGTTCCCGATACCGGATGTAAGCTACGGTTTTGATTTCCGTGCGTTCCATGGCGTCGATCCGGCGATAGATGTCTGCCAATGTCTGCGCGTCTGTGGCACGGAAATAGACGCCATCCGTAATATCAGCGATTTCCCGGAGCGTAGGTTCGTCGATTTCGGTCATCATGAGACTGCCGTCCGGATTGCGGGCATAAGTTTTGCCAAAGATAGGGTCGTCTACCGGAATAGGCGCGCCACCCTCTCGGCCTACGCCGACGGTATGGATTTTGATGCCGAGTGCCTTTGCTGCCTGCGCGGCGGTGAGCGGGTCGATGGCTCCGGTGTTGTTTACTCCGTCGGTAAGCAGGATGACGACCTTGCTCTTTGCCGTGCTCTGGCGCAACCGATTGATGGCATTGGCCATACCCATACCGATAGCCGTACCGTCTTCGATCATGCCGATTTCGATCTGGTCGAGCAGTCCCAGCAAAACGTTATAGTCGAGCGTAAGCGGGCATTGGGTAAAACTTCGTCCTCCAAACACCACCATGCCGATGCGGTCGCTGCGGCGGCCCTTGATAAATTCGGCCATTACCTGCTTGGCAACGTATAGCCGGTTGCGGGGTTTGAAATCCTCGGCACGCATAGAGCCGGAAATATCGACCGACAATACGATGTCGATGCCTTCGGTGGTTACCTCCTCGCCTTGCACCCCGGCTTGGGGCCTGGCCATGGCGGCGATGGCCAGGCCGATGACGATCGCTCGCAGGACAAGGGGGGCGTGTCGGTAGCGCAACAGAGGCGAGGGCCGCAGTCTGCGGATGACCGACAGGTCGGAGAAGCCCAATCCACCGCGCCGCCGTTTCAGCACCGTCAGATAGTACCAGACGAGCAAGGGAATCAGCGCCAACAGCAAAAAGAAAAGGGGATGGGCAAACCGCATCAAGAAATCGCCTCGCTGGATTGTGGCGTTTCTGCCGGTTTTTCTTCGGGGGTTGCAAATGCTACGATCCCCCGGGCTTCGTCTATCGACCCTTCCTGATGGGAGACAGTCGGAACATGACGAGCAAATTTCACCAGATCGCAGGTTGCCAGAAGGTCGGCGATACGGTGACGTTGTTCGAAGGAAAGCCCTGTTTTGTCGAGTTCGGCAAGCAGTTCGCGCGTCGTGATTTCCATGGCTGCGATCCTGTAGCGTTCTCCCAGATACCGCCGCGCGATGTCCGCCAATTCGGTATAGTGTTGCTTGACGGCTCCACGCGCGCACAGTCCGGTTTCCGCCAGCCGATCGAGTTCTTCGAGCGCCGTTTCGTATGGCGATTTCCGTACGGTGACGGCGGGGATTGCCACCGGAGACGCCGGTTTTTTGCGACGCCACAAAAAATACGCGACCACAAGCGCAACGACAGCGATGACAGCGACGAGTGCCGCCCATAGATACCACGGGGTGACGGCAGGCACTTCCTCCGGGTCTTTAAGATCCCGGATATCGGTCGCTTCGTCCTCGATGACGCTGACGACAGCGATGGCAATCGAGTCGGTCGCGGCCATCGCCGTCGTCCCACCGGTAGTTCGGCAGACGACTGCAAGCGCGGGGATGACCAGCCGACCGAGCGTGTAGGCGGTCAGCGTATAGACCAGCGTATCGGAAACAGCACCGGCCGCTCCGGATATCGGCCCTTTGCGGCTGAGTTCAAGGATTTCGAACGGACCGAGACTATTGCCCTGCGCTGGCCATTCGACGGCTCCGCCAAGCGGAAGGCCGGCAGACACGGCAAATAAAAACGGATCGCCGACCCGGATACGTTCCTGATCGACACGTGCGCCAACGATCAAGGTGTCTGAAGAAACGGATTGCGCGGCGGCGGTAGCGGCAAAAGAAGCCCACAGTATCATCCAGACGCCTGCGCATCCTACAAAGAGTCTGTTCATCCTACAGCGCGGCGGTATTGGCTATCATGATTTTGAGGTGAGCTAAAAAGTCGGATTTTGTCAGCGCTACCGCCGCGCTGTCGCGTCGTTTGATATAAATCAGGCGACCGTCACCGGGGAAGGGTCTTCCGACAAGGAGAGAGAGACGTTCTTCGGGGACGTTGTCGCGTCCGCCGATCTGAAGTATGACTTCCATAAAGGGTTTTTCCAGACCGTACGGTGCCAGATTCGCCTGCGGATCGTCGGTGATAAAGGCTTCGACAAAAAGCGTATCGAGCAGACCAAACGCCCGGCCTACGCTGACGGCGTCCGCATTGCCCTGTATAGGCGCTTCGAGTTTCCAGACGGTTTTTTCTTTCTGATCTCGGCGTACGCGGGTTCTTCTGTTTCCTTCTACGACTTCGAACATGTGTACTTCGAACCCTTTGAAACGGAGTACCTTGCGGTCTCTCAAGTCGAGGGCGGTCGGCGGAAGACTGCTGAACGCGGTCGCGCCTACGGCGTAAATCCAGTTTTCCTTAGGATCACGGATATAGCGGAATTGGCCGTCCTGCGAAAGCCCACCGACGAGGATCTCCTGCGGAATGGAACGCTGTTCCACGGAAAGAGAAAACTGCACCGCGGGTTTTTCAAAACCGTAACGACGCAGGTTTTCGGGTGTAGAGGGGATATATTCGCCGATTTTCATGACTTCGAGACTGTCGAGAATGGCCGTGATGGTTTTGTCGTCGGCACGGTATTGGAATGGCTCCATAATACGCCAGTCGTCAAAAGATCGTTTGACGACCGATACTTTTTCGGGACCGAGTTGCAAGTACATTTTGGGGATTTCGTACGAACGGAAATCGAAGGCTGTTTTGCGGCGAAAAAGTTCTGGATCACGGTCGATTTGCGCCAGAAAATGGCTTGATATTTTATATACGGTAGGCCGTTCGCTACTGAGCGCGTACATACGGTCGTCTTCGGTTTTGCCGAGCGATACGGTAGCGTTTACGGAGCCGTCGCGCGACCGGATCATGGCTGTGGCCACAGGCGCATCCAGACCGTACGGCGCCAACGAGGTCGGATGGTCGTCCACGTATTCGAGCGCCATCATGCCGAGGATGTTGCCCACGAGACTGACGGCTTCGTTTCGTTCTGCCGGAAGCCGGAAGGGTTCGTATATCCGCCAAGTGCCGAGCGAGTCGAGTTTTCCGTTTATCGTCCGGGTGCGGGTACGGACGATAAATTCGTCCACCTTGTCCTCTTTGGCATGGACCAGACGGCGATCTCGCAATTCGGACGTATTTTTTCTAAGCGTGGAGTTGGTTTCGTTGGAGATGAGAAAAACCTTTCCACCTCCCTTTGCCGCAGCATAAAAGGACGACGCCGTAGGGTTAGCATCGCCTAGCAGCAGGGTGTGGGGCGCGGAAAGGCCGACGGAAATTTCGATGGCGGCCTGTGGCGGGTCAAGACCATAGTCTGCAAAGCGGGTCACACTGTCTGCTACGGTTCTGGCAAAGGTAAGCCCCGCGATCTCGCTCAGCAGTTTGCTCAGCCCTTCTGGATCAGCGGGATAGGTGATCGGTTCGACGATTTGCCATCCTTGCGTCGGCGTGTTTTCCATCGCCGTCGTGACGCCTTCGGAGGTCACTTTGACTCTTGTAACGTTCTCCGTTTTGAAATCGAATACGTTGACTATTTCTTCTTCGGTTTGTTTGTCCGCCTCGAAAAAGTAGAAGTACCCGGCCAGAATCGCCAACAGCGCGCCCAGGATCGCCGTATTTCGCCAACCGCTCACCGCTTTCCCTCCCGTAAACGCTAATTTCTTCGTTTCCACCATACGACTATGCCGGCGATCAGGATGCCGATCGGGGCCAACAGCCCGGTGATGATAAAGATATTCCACATCTGAGTCAGCGAAATCTGTACAAGCCGCGTATCGCTCGACTTGGGCCGGATGGCAATCAGGTCTTCCTCTTCGGCCAACCAGTTGATCGAGTTCATGATAAAATCGCCGTTGCCGGGCAAAGCAAAATAGACGTTGGCGGCAAAAATCGAGTTCCCGATGACCACCAACCGGGTTTTGAGTTCGTGTTCATCGGGTTCCGTAGCCAGTTCCTGCGGCGTCAATGCGGACAAATCTCGGTCTCGGATTTTGGGGTCGGCGGTGACCGCCACCGCTACCGATATCGGTCCCATCTGATCCGGTCCTTCGTCAAAGGTCGGTTCGCTTTCCATCGCCTCTTGAACGTTTTGAGGAAAAGTTTTTTCAGACCAGCTTCGCGTGCCTGTCATGGCGATGGTCTGGATTTCCACCGAATCGGCGGAGACCTGTCCCGTGTCGATGGACCGAGTGATCGGCAATATGCTGGCTTGGCGGAAGTTCTGTGTGATGGGGTGTGGGATATACTGCTGAATCGAGGGCGCATAAACCCCCATGCCGAGCATCCGGCTGGCCGGACTAGGGTCCACGACCACGTCGTTGCCGATACGGACCGCCCATGCGGATAGCATAGACGAAAAATCCGCGCTTTTGGCCGGAAAATCGGGGTCGATCAAAAACAACGCCCGTCCTCCGCGTTTGAGATAGGTCTCCAACACGGTCGCCTCGTTGGACAGCAGGTCTTTTTTCGCGCCGGCCACCACCAGCACGCTACAATCGTCGGGAACCTTGTTTTCCGATAGCAACGAGAGTGATTTGACCGTATAGCTCTGGTTTTGAAGCGCCTGTTGAAGCTGGGTATACCCGTTGGGGTCCGACAGGTTGATGCTGTGTTCGCCGTGTCCTTCCAGAAAATACACCGTTTTCTGTCCCTGACGTGTTACCTTGACGATGGCGTTGGTCAGCGCCTCTTCGTTGGTACGGGTGATATGCTCGGTTTTGCCCGCGCTTTCGAATACGATCGTGCCATAGCCCATGATGTTGTACTGCCGTGCAATGGCCGGCTCGCGGTCGGGATCGACAAACTCGTAGGAAACCCGTTTTGAATGATACCGATACTGGTCGAGCAGGTCTTCAAGCTGGAACTTTGCCGAGGCTTCGGCGCCTTGGGACCGCATAAACCCTACGATATGGACGTCCTGTTTCAATCCTCTGAGTACGTTGACCGTCAGGTCCGCCAAGTTGAAACGCTGGTTGGCGGTCGTGTCGATACGTTGTGAATACCGGGAACCGATAAGATTGACAAACGTCAGGATCCCGACAAGGATCAGCGTCATGGCTGCGGCGTTGGCGCCGTAGCGCGTGGAGCGATGTTCGAGCGTAGCGCGGACGAGGTTCCACTCGAAAACCGCAAAAGTGGCCAGAAGCGCCGCACCGGCCAACAGCAGGAGCACCGCGACAATGACGCCCATGGCGTCCGTCGCGTATCCGTACGCGCCGACCAGCACAAGAATGAGACCGACATATCCGGCAACAGGGATCAGTTTTTCCATGAATCTATTGCCTCCACCGTGTAGATTCGAGCGACCTTACCGTAATAAAGAGACCGAAAAAGATAAAGCTCACAAAAAACAGCAGATCAGTCGTATCGACGACGCCTTTTTCGAAAGTATCGAAGTGACGGGTGACGGACAGATAGGCGATGGCCTCGCCAAGAGGTCCCTCGATGGTGTCCGTGGCAAAGTCGAGCATCCAAAGAATCAGCGCCACGCCAAAACATACGACACCGGAAACGATCTGGTTTTCGGTCAGCGACGAGACGAAAAGCCCGATCGTGATGACACTTGCCCCCATCAACAGCAGACCCGCGTATCCGGTCCAGATCGGCCCCCAGTCGGGATCTCCGTATATCTGAAGCACCAGCGGATAGATAAGCGTCAGCCCCATCATGGCCGCATACAGCGAAAATGCGGCCATAAACTTTCCAAGGATGACGTGCCAGTCCCGGACGGGCGAGGTCAGGATAAGTTCGATCGTGCCGGTTTTTTTCTCCTCGGAAAACACACGCATCGTCAACATGGGCATCAGGATCAGTACGGCGACAAAACTCATGGTATTGAACATCGGCCGCATGATCATTTCGTTGATGTTGATCCGCTCCATGAGCGGCGGGTACTGTGCCGCCTGCATAAAAATTTGCTGGTAGTATTCGAGACTCTGGAAAAACATAACGCTGATGATAATGATAAACACGGTAGAAATCGCATAGAAGATCGGTGAGATAAAGTAGGCCCGAAATTCCCGTGTCCATATAGCCAACAGTCCCTGCATCATTCCACCCCTTCCTCGCGCGTGGTAAGCTGGAGAAAGATTTCTTCAAGACTCATCGCAGCGGTTGAAAGCTCCACGAGGTCCCAAGAAGACCGCACTACGGTCGTCGCCAGCACGGGGCGAACATCTTTGCCGGGTTCGACGTCTAACTCGTAGCGCCATAGTTCGCCTCCGATCGAGCTCTGCACTTTGACTTCCTTGACGCCTTCTACGGACTTCAGGGTGTTCATCACGTCTTTTGCCGGTCCGCGTACCTGCATGGCGATGCTCTGTGAGCCGCGAAGACGCGCGTCAAGATTGAGCGGCGTGTCGCTGGCGACGATACGTCCCTTGTTGATGATCACGACCCGCTGACAGGTCTTGCTCACTTCCGGCAGAATATGGCTGCTCAGAATGATGGTATGGTCGCCCGCCAAACTTTTGATCAGTTCTCTGACTTCGTTGATTTGTTTGGGATCGAGACCGTTGGTAGGCTCGTCGAGGATCAGTACCTTGGGATCGTGAATCAGTGCCTGGGCTAACCCGACACGCTGTTTATATCCTTTGGAGAGATGACCTACGATCTGATTCTGTACGTGTTCGATGGCACAAAGCCCCAGAACCCGTTTTACGGCCTTGCTCTGGTCGCGGCCCGGAATGTCCTTGATTTTGGCGACAAATTCGAGATAGGGCCGGACCCGCATGTCAAAATAAAGAGGGGCGTTTTCCGGGAGATAGCCGACATTGCGGCGGACCTCCAGAGACTCTTTGAAAATATCGTAGCCAGCGACACGGGCCGTTCCCGCCGACGCGGGCATAAAACACGTCAGAATCCGCATGGTGGTCGTTTTCCCGGCCGCATTAGGGCCGAGAAAGCCAAGGATTTCGCCCTTTTCCACTTGGAACGCCACATCGCGTATGGCCGTAAAATCACCATACCGCTTGGTAAGTCCCTGCACTTCGATCACAGACCGACCTCCGCATGAGAGAGGGTGAAGCCATTATCCGGTTGGCTTGGATCGGGTAAGATAAGACATGGTAATGTACAACATAGAAAGCGGTTACGCAAGTATTTGATAGGCTGCATGTTCATCTTCGTATTTGCTGTTCGCGCATCCGAAAAAACCGAATCAGGGGGTCTAAATAAGGCCGGTCGGTCCGGATGGGGATGGTATCTATACCCAGCGTGACAAAACGCTGGTCGCGTTCGGCGCGGATCGCGGTGCTGCGGTCCCGGTAGATTTGCCGCCATTCGGGGTCTCCGGTATCGACAAGTATTTCTTCACCGGTTTCGGCGTCTTGCAATTCGAGAAGACCGACCGCCGGTATTTCGGTCTCGCGCGGGTCGGTCAGTGTCACGGCGATCACGTCGTGTCGGCGATTGGCGATACGCAGTGCGGTCGCATAGCCGGTCGTCAGAAAGTCCGAAACGACAAAGACGATGCTTCGCCGATCGATCACGCGGTTGAGGTATTCGAGCGCCTGCGCGATGTCGGTCCGGGTATGGTCGGGCCGGAAAAAGAGCAGTTCACGGATCACGCGAAGTACGTGAGTGCGCCCTTTTTTTGGAGGGATAAACTTTTCGATCCGATCCGTAAAGATCATCAGCCCGACCTGGTCGTTGTTCTTGATGGCGGCAAAGGCTAATAGCGCGCACAGTTCGGCGGCAATTTCTCCTTTCATCCGATCGGTCGTGCCAAAGTCTTCCGAACCGCTTGCATCGACCATGAGGATCACGGTCAGTTCGCGCTCTTCGGTAAAACGTTTGATATAGGGTCTACCGGTGCGGGCAGTGACGTTCCAGTCGATCGTACGGATGTCGTCGCCGGGTTGGTATTCGCGGACCTCGGCAAACTCCATGCCGCGACCCTTGAATACGCTGTGGTATTCACCGCTAAACACGTCGTTGACCAGATGCCGGGTGCGGATTTCGATCTGCCGCACTTTCTGAAAGAGCGATTTTGGGATCACGGCACTTCGATACGGTCGAAAATCCGTTGCACGATCTGCTCCGGAGCGGTGTCTTCGGCTTCGGCTTCGTAGGTGACGGTAACGCGGTGGCGCAGAACGTCCATGCCAATGGACTTGACGTCTTCGGGGGTGACATAGCCACGTCGGCGTAGAAAAGCATGCGCGCGCGCCGCCATCGCCAGATAGATCGTGGCCCTCGGTGATGCGCCATATTCGATAAGCGGTCGGAGATCGTTAAGTCCGTATTCTTCCGGTGAACGGGTGGCAAATACCAGATCGACGATATAGCGTTTTACCTTTTCGTCCATGTATACCTGATGCACGACGGACCGGGCTTGGACGATGTCTTCGAGCGACACGGCAGGGCTGGCTTCCACAGGTTTACCCCCGGTCATCCGGTTTAGGATT
>Ga0194131_10006399_pt1 | contig 16419 bp, 14 predicted proteins | sample TA2KigO120mmetaG_FD_148631 | JGI IMG/M metagenome (GOLD analysis project Ga0194131, IMG submission 148631) | Freshwater microbial communities from Lake Tanganyika, Tanzania - TA2015053 Kigoma Offshore 120m | ecosystem: Environmental > Aquatic > Freshwater > Lake | place: Tanzania: Lake... | reverse complement strand
CAGTCGGTCGGCGTGGTTTGCCCATGACCTGATCATCTTAGGAAACGTGGAGGCGGACCGGATTCGGCGATGGGAAGGCCATATCGTCGATTTCGTCGAACAAAAAGGCGGCGGGCTTGTCATGCTCGGTGGCTCCCGAAGTTTCGATCTCGGTGGTTATGGCGGTACACCCATTGGTGCGATGTTGCCTATTCGTCTCGACGGAAGCGGACGAGGCGTATTCGAAACCCCGTTTGTTCCGGTACTCACCCCCGATGGTCAGGTGCATCCAGTCATGAAACTGAGCGACGACCCGGTGGCGTCCGGGCGGCTTTGGGCGGAACTGCCGCCGCTTCCGGGGCTTAACCTGGCCGGAACAGCCAAACCCGGTGCAACCGTCCTGAGCGTCCACCCGACTTGGCAGATAGACGGCGTCAACGCCCCCGCAGTGGCGGTGAGGGGCGCCGGCGCCACCCATGCCAGTTATGAACGTTTCTGGAGCAACGCCGTGCGCTGGCTGACCGCCTACGAGGGGGGTCAACGCGTCCGTATCATCACAGAAAAGTTGTATTTCCGAGGGGGCGAACCGGTCGCGTTTAAAGGACAGGTATACGATGAAAATTTTCGCCCGCTCGACGGAGCCGACATCCAAGTGACGGTACAGGCCCAGCCATCGGAGACACCTCCCTTACACATCGCACTGACCCCCGTCACGGCAGGAAGCGGGCGCTATACCGGGTCGATCCGTTTTCTGACGGAAGGGACATACACCTTTACCGCAAGGGCATTGTACGCCGGCGCCGAAATCGGCACGGACACAGGTGGTTTCAGTGTGGGAGAAACAACTGCGGAATTTCTTCAGACTCGAATGAACCGCAATCTGCTCGACAGACTTGCCACCGTGACCGGAGGACAGTTTTATCCGATAGCGGAAGCCCAGCGTCTGGGAGAAGACCTCAACCTGCCGGAGACCGTTACCACACAAACACAACACGTGCAACTCTGGCATCACCCCTACGTTTTTATCCTGCTCGTGGCACTTCTTTCCGCCGAATGGCTGTTGCGCCGGGCCTTCGGACTTCAGTAGGCCAGCCAAAAGTCCATTTCCCGAAAAAGCCCGTCTGTCGTGAACCCATCCTACTGCACAGGAGCCCCCCATGAACACGACAACTTCTGAAGACATGCGCAGAAACCGGGAAACGGCGACACGTTTTTTTGCATCCCCTTCGTCCCTGCCCGTTTCGTTTGTGTTCGACGAAAAACCGGTGTCCGGCATTCCGGCACTCTGGAATTCGAAAATATCGACACGCTCCATCGATGCCAACATCCACGAAACCGTATTTGAAGGAACCGACCCGACAACCGGGCTGAACCTTCGGATCGAATACACGGCATATCGGGATTTTCCCGTGATCGAATGGGTCGGGTGGCTGACCAACCACGGCACGGTCGCTACTCCCGTCATCCGTGACCTTTTAGCACTTGACGGCGTGTTCAAAGGCACGTCCCCCCGGTGTTGGTTCACTGCAATGGCGATTTTTACAGCGAGGGGGGATATACGCCTGTAGAAGCCCCGCTGAAGCCTCATGACGTCCTGCGCTTTGCGCCCAACGGAGGCCGTCCCTGCGATGGTGCATTTTCCTACTACCGGATTCTGTTCGACGACGGCGGCTTGTCGTTCGCCATAGGCTGGCCCGGTCAGTGGTCGGCTCGCTTCGAAGCGAACTCAGACGGAGTTGTCATAAAAACCGGACAGGAAAAGGTACATTTTCGGCTCATGCCGGGCGAAACCATCCGCACCCCGCGTATGACGGTTCTTTCGTGGACAGGCAACACCGAAAGAGCGATAAACCTGTGGCGACGCTGGTATCTGGCCCATCTGCTGCCCCGTCCCGATGGGCAACCTTTGAAACCCCTGCTTGCCAGCGCCGCCACCGAAGACGGTGAAGAGTTCACTGCCGCCACCGAAGAAAATCAACTCCGATTTATCGACCGATTCGAACAATACGGTATCCGTCCCGATGTCTGGTGGATAGACGCCGGGTGGTATCCCTGTTACAACGCCGAGCGCGAAAGAAAATGGTGGATAACCGGCTCATGGGAACCGGATCCGGAACGTTTTCCACACGGTTTCAAACCGATAGCCGACCACGCATCGCAACACGACACCGATTTGCTCGTTTGGTTCGAACCGGAACGGGTAAGACCGGGAACCCGGCTCGATACCGAGCATCCGGAATGGCTGCTGACTGCCGAAGGAAAAGACAATCGTCTGCTTTTTCTCGGTAACCCTCAATGCCGGCAATGGCTTACCGATCAGGTGTGCCGTCTGATCGAAAACGGCGGAATCCGCATCTACCGACAGGATCATAACTTTCCTCCGCTCGAACACTGGCGACAGAATGAAGCACAGGACCGTCAGGGGATAAATGAGAACCTGCATGTCCAAGGCTATCTTGCATTCTGGGACGACCTGCTGGCGCGAAATCCCGGTCTTTGGATCGACTCGTGTGCAAGCGGTGGACGCTGCAACTATCCTGAAACCCTAAGACGGTCCGTTCCGCTTCACTATACCGACTACGGATACGGAAACCATCCTGTCAAACTCGGCTTTCATCACACGCTGTACGGCTGGATTCCCTATTTTAAAGAAGTTACGCTCTCCTGGGATATCCACGGGGTGGAAAGATTAGACCGGGAGATAGACCGCTACGCCTTTCAATGCTGCATGGCGCCCATGCTGTTTGCCGCGATCGACATTCGCCGTGACGACTACGACTATGCGCTTGCCCGAGACATGATCGCCCTGTGGCGCCGCGCATCCAATTTTATGCTGTACGGCGACTACTATCCGCTTACCCCGTTTCATCACAGCCCTGAAAAATGGGTGGCTCGACAATTTGACAGTCCGGAAAAAGGGTGCGGCATGATTCAGGTCATACGTTTTCCTTCCGCTCCGGACCCTACACTAACGGTTTATCCCCAAGGAATCGACCCAGACACGGTTTACCAGATGGAGAATTCCGAAACCGGGGAAACGCAAAAACGCCCCGGGCACACCCTGCTTCAAGACGGCCTTACCTTTGAGATTCCGCAACGAAGCGGTACGATATGGTTTTACCGGAAAGCGGTCGCGGATAGCTTATAGGCTGTACACGATCATAGTCCCTGTTGGCTCGAAAACACGTCTGTTTTTTCGGAGAGACGCCTATGTCAGATATCGCCGCTTATGCGCAATCCATCCGAGAGGAGGGGTTTTGCATCCTTCGCAACCATTTTCCGAAAGAGGCGATAGCAGCCTGTCGTATCGCCTTTGCGCCGATTCTTTCTTCCTATGTCGCCAACCTCCAGGAACCACCCAACCGGGGTCCAAACCGTCACTATATCCCGCTACCCCTTGTGTCGCCGTTTTATCACCCGGCGTTTTTTGACGACGATATCATCCACGCCGTGCTGGAAACGCTGTTGGGGCAAAACTACGCGATGGTGCAGTATGCGACCGACACCCCGCTCAAGGGTTCGGTCTATCAGGATGTTCACGCCGATTTGCCGCCCTTGTTTTACGAGGAACCAAACCATCTTCACCCCGCGCATGTCATTGCGATAAATTTTCCGTTTCTCGACGTTACCCCTGAACGCGGACCGTTCGAGATGGCGCGTGCCACGCATGTTCTCCCACGGTCCGAAGCACTGCGCCGGGTAAAGGCAAACGATGTGTCCTTCGAACCGCTGCTTATGAGTGCGGGCGACGTTCTTATCCGGGATCCACGCTGTCTGCACCGGGGTACGCCCAACACCACCGATACCCCCAGAGGTGTAGTCGTAATGGGTATGCAGCGGTCGTGGATGTGGCGCGGCGAAGAACTTCTCGATCAGAATCCGATTACACAAACGGTTTGGGACGGTCTGTCGGAACGCGAAAAACGCTGTCTGAGACATTTTCGACACCGACATCTCCGCTAATATCCCCTTGCCCCATTACCCAAATGCGGTTATGTTGTAGGGGCTTCCCAAAATTGTCGGTATGGGGTTGTCTTTTCACCCTTTAACTTTCACCTTTCAACCTTCTGTTTTATCCGTCGTTATGGAGAGGCAAATGTCACGTACGGCAGTATCTTCCGAGAAATCAAAACTTCGTAAAACGGGAAATGGGGCGGACACGTCTACAGACGAAATTCCGGTCGCACAAAGCATCGACGAGCTTAACACCCTGTTGCGCAAAACGGGGCCGGCCGTGGACAACGAACGGTTCTGGCAGACGGTGCGCGCACAGTTTGCCCTTCGTTCCGATTCCGGAAATCTGTACACCAACAATGGGACGATCGGCATTCAGCCGCATCTTGTTCTACAATCCCAGTTGGACGTCATTCGGCGTTCTGAAGTCGATCCTTGGTCGCCGTGGCCGTCGTACTGTCCCTCCCCACAGGAAGCGCGCCCCAAACTCGCGGCGCTGCTCAACGTCGATGCTTCGGAAATCGCCTTTACCCGCAATTCCACCGAAAGCATGAACATCGTGGCAATAGGACTTGTCCTCGACCCCAAAGACGAAATTCTGACGACGACGCACGAACATCACGGCGGCTGGTCCTGCTGGCAAAACCGGAACGAACAGTTCGGAAACCCTATTCGGAAGATGGACCTGTACGATCCGCCTCAGGACGAAGACGAGTTGGTACGTCTTTTCGAGGCGGCGATACGCCCCGAAACCAAAGTACTCAGTTTTTGCCACGTCACCTGCTCGACCACATGGCGGTATCCTGTCGCCAAAATCTGCGCCATGGCGCGTCAGCGAGGGATCATCACCGTGGTGGACGGTGCGCAGTCGGTGGGCATGATCCCGGTGGACATCCGGGAAATCGGCAGCGACTTTTACGTGAGTAGTACGCACAAATGGCTGTTTACCCCTAAAGGTACGGGGTTTTTGCATATTCGCCAAGACATGCAGGACCGGATGCGGGGCGGCTATTTTACCCACGGCGCGCTGCATACCGCCGGTCGGTTTGAAAACCACGCTTCGCAAAGCCCTGCCCCGCTTGTCGGTTTTGCCATGGCTGTCGATTTTCATCAGGCGATCGGAACGACGCTGATCGAAGAGCGGGGCGCGACGATGGCAGGCTATCTGAAAAAAGGGTTGGCCGCGATTCCGGGGGTAAAACTATGGACTCCCATGGCGCCCAACCTGTCCGCCGCCATGGTCTCTTTTTCCATACCCGGCATGAGTTCGGGCGATATCGGAACGCCACTGCGTCAGCGGTACAAGATCGATAGCCGGGGACTGCATGAAGGCGGATATCATGGGCTTCGTCTTTCATGCGCCATCCACAACAGCTACGAAGAAATGAATAAGGTTCTCGAAGCGATTACCGAAATCGCCGACAAAAGGTGTTAGAGGAATCCCCTATGAGCGCATCCGACTCCACGCTAACCGCTATATTGACCCGTCTGCGGCGTGACTACGCAGGCGACGTGGCCTTTCGTATCAAACGCAACGACGCCTATATGGAGTTCTCGGGGGCGGACGTGGTCCATAGGGCCGAAGGTATTGCCGGCCGGCTTTCCGGTCTCGGCGTGCGACCGGGAGACCGGATTGGTTTGCTGTCCGATAATCAGCCCGAATGGGGGATCGGCTATCTCGGCATCGTTGGCTTTGGCATGACCGTCGTCCCTATAGACCGGCTTCTCAAACCCCAGGAATACCGAAATATCCTGACAGATTCCGGAGCGGTCGCCATCCTCGTGTCCGAGACATATCGCCAAGACGTCGAAAGCATTGCCGGTGACATCCCGTCGCTAAAACACATTTTGACACTGGAAACGGTAACGAGTCTCGAAGAAACCGATACCGCGCCGCAATATGTGCCGCAACCCGACGATCTGGCCGCATTGATCTATACATCCGGTACAACGGGGCACCCCAAAGGCGTCATGCTGTCGCATCGGAACATATTTGCCAACGTCGTCAGTTGTAGTCAGGCCATTTCGTATACACGGGGCGACAATTTTCTGTCGGTGCTTCCTCTGCATCATACCTTCGAGTGTACCGCAGGTTTTCTGGCGCCCCTGCACGCGGGCGCAGCAGTAACCTACGCCCCCAGTCTCAAGTCGCGCGACATCATAGATACGATGCGCGAAACCCGGGCTACCATCATGCTCGGCGTTCCCCTCCTCTACGAAAAGATGTACGCCGCCATCTTGCGTGCGGTAAAATCGAAACCCACAGCGGTACAGGCGGTTTTCAACGCCTGTATGGGCGCGGTAAAAATCGGTGAGCCCTTTGGACTCCGACTTGGAAACATCTTGTTTCGCAGTCTGCGTGAAAAAGGCGGATTCGGGAGTATACGGTTTTTCGTATCGGGCGCCGCAGCCCTGCCGCCTGAAGTGGCCAAAGGGTTTTCCCGGCTCGGGATAACGGTACTGCAAGGCTACGGTCTTACCGAAGCGTCTCCGGTCGTATCCGTAAACCGTTACGATAGTCCCAAACACGACTCTATCGGCCCCCCCATTCCCGGCGTGGAGATAAAACTGGTAGACGTGGATGCACAGGGCATCGGCGAACTGATCGTTCGCGGGGAAAATGTCATGCAAGGCTACTACAACAACCCCGATGCTACCGCCGAAGTCCTTGTAGACGGGTGGCTCCGCACGGGCGACTCCGGGTGGGTGGACCGCGACGGCCATTATCATATTGCCGGGCGTCTCAAAAATGTCATTGTCACCCGTGCAGGAAAAAATATCTATCCCGAAGAAATAGAAGGCGAATTAGCACTTTCTCCCTACATCGCCGAGGTGGTGGTAGAGGGCGCGATGGACGAAAAGACCGGCGAAGAGTTTGTGCGCGCCATCGTCGTACCGGACCTCGAAACGATCCAGCAAAACGGCATGGCGTCGGACGCTGCGACAGTAGAGACGCTTATTCGCCGTGAAGTCAAAACCCGGTGCGACAACATGGCGGACTACAAACGGGTCAAAGAAATCGAAATCCGCAACGAAGAATTTCCCAAGACATCCACCCGCAAAGTCAAACGGTTTCTCGTAAAGTCCAGCCCACAGGGACCGACCGCATAGACTTTACCGCAGATACGCTCCAGGCCATCAGGTATGCCCTTCCGTAAAAACCGATCTTCCGTCGTTTCGTGGTTTGCCGTCTTTAGAATCGCATCCCGGTTTCAAAATGGACTGCTGATCGCCGTTCTCGTTTGTCTATTTCTGTCTTTTGTACGTCCTTGGGAGCGCGTGCAGGCACGGCGATTTTTTGCGCCCTCCATCCGTGCCCTGCTCGGCAACGGCATCGGTGAGCTTGGCGCAGACGAAACCTATCTGTGGGCCGGGACGGATGCGGGTATAAGCCGGATTGCCCTGAACGACTTCGAATCCGGGGACTGGACGACCTTTACGCCATCGGACGGCGTGGCGGGTGTCAATATCACGGCGATGGCGGTCGGTCAGAGTGCGGTGTGGGTAGCGGCCGGACACGACAGCGCCGCCGGACAGACCGAAGTAAGCGACGGCATCAGCGTGACCCGTGACAAAGGTCAAACGTGGCAAACATTCCGTCCGGAACGGGCGACCGGTCTTGCCAACACCGTTTGGGGACTGGCGATCACGCCGGGTACGGTATGGGCAGCGGCATGGAATGCCTTTGGAAATTTCGACACCGGTCTTCTCCGTACGACGGACAACGGAGTCACTTGGCAACCGGTCGTCGCAAACCCCCACCCACAAGGAGAGTTTACTTTCTCGGTGCTGGCCGACGGACCGCGCGTCTGGGTCGGCACGGCAGGCGGTCTTAGCCGAAGCGAGAACAACGGCGCAAACTGGGTCGTTTCCACCACCGCCAACGGGCTTACCGGCAACTGGGTTTTTTCCGTTAAAGCCCAGGCCGTCGATGCGGACACGACGTTATGGGCGGCCTCATGGCCTTCTGGAACGATGGAATCTGTAGGTGAACGCTATGGCGTGGTGCGGTCGAGCGACGACGGCGCGACGTGGACTTCAGTCGATACGCTGGAAAACATTCAAGCGGTGGATTTCGCTTTTTCCGACTCTACCGTCTATGTGGCTACGCTCGATGGTCTTTGGATTTCCCAAAATGCCGGTGGCGCGTGGCGCAGACTCGATGCAAGCGACGGTCTTGCCGATGCGGAAACCGTATCGGCTCACGCCGCTGACGATGCCGTATGGGTAGGCTCTGCCGGAAACGGGCTGAGCGCGTCGTTCGACCGAGGGCAATCGTGGAAAATAACCCGCACGTCCATGCCTACCGTAGCATTGGGACAGTCGGCGCGGGCCGATACGATTCAAACGTATGCGTTTCCGAATCCTTTTTCCCCTGTTCTTCACGGTATAGCGCGTATCCGGTATAGCCTTTCATCGTCCGAAGAGATAACGGTTGAAGTGTTCGACATCGCCAGCAACCCTGTCAGGACGCTGCTGTCGCGGGTGCTGAGACCTGCCGGAGAACAGTTCGTGCCGTGGGACGGAAAAAATGCGCGCAACGCAAGGGTAGCCAACGGCGTGTACTTCTATAGGATTTCGACACGGAGCGGGCGACATGCCGAAGGCAAAGTGGTGGTGCTGGACTAAGACGCTTGTCGGTACGGCGTGTCTGTTGCCGCTGTTTGTACAAGCGCAAGACGGAGAAACCGGGGCTTTTCTTAGGCTTGGCATCGGCTCGCGCGCGTTGTCCATGGGCGGAGCGTTTACCGGCGTCGCCGACGACGCCGCCGCCACATACTGGAACCCGGCAGGAACGGGTATCTCTCATCCACAACGGCGACAGGGTATGGTCATGTACCGGACGCTGTCGCTGGACCGGCGACAGGCCGCTGTGGCGTATACCCAGAACCTCGACGCAGGACGCGGCGGTGCTGGATTTGCCTTTATCCACGCCGGCGTGGACAATATCGACGGGCGCGATCTCAACGGACAGCATACCGGCATGTTGTCCGACTCGGAAAATGCCTTTTTGTTTTCCTTCAGCCCGCCGATTCATGCCAAAGTGTCGGTCGGGTTGACCATGAAACTGCTTTTGTATCGGCTGGCCGGCCAGACCGCCAAAGGGTTCGGAGGCGATGTCGGCCTTATCGTTCAGCCAGTAAAGACGTTCCAAGTCGGGTTTATGGTACGCGATGTCGCTACGCGCCTTACATGGAACACCGACGGGCTTTTCGCTCGCACGGTCGAACGCAGGGAAACATTTCCTCGGACGCTATCGCTCGGCCTTTCTTACCGGATGGCGCAAGACAGGCTGCTTATGGCGGCGGATGTAGTCCGGGTGCAACGCCAGGACACGCGTCTTAGGCTGGGGACGGAATGGTCGGTGGTCAAAGGCGTAGCGGTCCGTGCCGGTGTTGATCACGGACGTCCCGCGGCCGGGGTGGGGTTTGTGACTGGGGTTCTCCGGGCGCATCTGTGTCTCAATTACGTCTATCTGTCGGATCGTATCGACGTCGGCGAAACGCACGTCGTCGAATGGGAGATTCTGTTTTGATGCAAACGTTATTTGGGGTCGCTACGGCTGTGGCGGTTATAAGTTTTTTCCCGGGTTCCGTCATGGCAGCCAGCGGGCTGGCCTTTCTCAAAATCGGCGCAGGACCGCGGGTCGTGGCCATGGGCGGGGCTGCCGTTGGGTCGGTAAAAGACGCCAGCGCCGTATACTGGAATCCGGCTCGGATGAGCGAAACCCCCGGAACAAACATTATGCTGGCGCATACCCAGTGGCTTCAAGGTATCTCGCACGAGTTTGCCGGGATTACCTTTCACAGTGGCAACAACACCTTAGGAGCCGGATTTGTGCTTATGACGGTGGACGGCATCGAGCGGCGCGGGGATATACCTACCCGGCTCCCGGTCGCCACGTTTAACGCTTATGACGTCATGGCGTCGCTCTCGTATGCGCGGAAAATGGGTGCGGGAATCAGTGCCGGTGTTACCGTAAAAGGGATTTCCGAAAAAATCCTGTTTCATTCCGCCTCTACCTTCGCTTTTGACGCCGGGCTTTCCTATGTGCATGGCTCCGGTCTTTCCGCGGGCGGCAGTGTGCGCAATATAGGATCGGACGCGATGTTTATCCGTGATAAGGTCTCGTTGCCAAGCGAGTTTCGTTTGGGTGTCGCCTTTGCACCCGTAACCCTTTTGCCGGGCAAGCGGATTGTCGCAGCGATGGATATCGGCAAGTATCGCGGTGAAACGACACGACTTTACGCGGGTGTCTCCTATACACTGGGTGACCGTCTTACCGCCATGACCGGATATCGTGCGGGTGGAGGCGATGCGGGCGCGTCCGCCGGGTTAGGCATCGGGTTTCGGAGATGGCGCATAGACTACGCTTTTGCGCCCATGCGCGCCGGTTTGGGTCATACCCATCGTTTTGCCGCCGGTATCGCGCTGTGAACGACACCTATCCTCCGTTGCGTCTGCGTCGGCATATCCTGCTCTTTCTGGGTACGGTCGCTACCACCGTATGTGCCGGAGCCATGCTCACCCACGGCCCCGGCACTACCCTTGCGGCATTTTACTACCCCACCCTGCTTCTCGACGGCATCCCATTCTCGTTGTCGATTTTGGCGATTCTCACGGCGCATGAGTTCGGGCATTATCTTCAGGCCCGACGCTATGGCGTTGCCGCCACCCTGCCTTACTATCTGCCTTCGCCGCTTTTCCTGCTCGATCTTGCGCCCGCAACCTTCGGAGCCATGTTCAACCCCGGCACATTTGGCGCGGTGATCATGACCCGGTCCGGATATCCAGACCGCCGAGCGCTTATGGCGATCGGCGCGAGCGGTCCTATTGCGGGGTTTGTCGTCGCCGTCCCCATATTGGCGTACGGTATCAGCCTGTCAAACGTCGTCCCTATGCCCGACACACCAGGGCTTTACATGGGCGAACCGATCGTTTTCCAGCTGTTGAGCCTGCTTTTTTTTGGCAACCTGTCGGACGCCTATACGGTGATGTTGCATCCGGTCGGTATCGCCGCATGGTTTGGGTGTCTGGTGACGATGATGAATCTGTTTCCCATGGGGCAGTTGGACGGCGGACATATTCTGTGCGCCTTGACGGGAAACGGACCGACGGCCCGAAAAGTGCATCGTATCTTTATGATCCTTACGATCATGGCGCTCGCCGTGATGGGGCTTTATTTTTCGGGATGGTGGGTGTTTTGTGGAATGTTGCTGGTGATCGGCAGACTGACGGGGTTCAGCCATCCGATGCCGGTCGACGATCACACGCCGCTGTCGCCGATCTGCAAAGCAATGGGGTTGGCGGCATTAGCGATTTTTATCCTCACCTTTATGCCGGTCCCGGTGGATATTTATTTTCCGTAGCCTTTATTTCAACTGATGAGAAGACGTTCGAGTTTCTGGCGAGTGCGTTCGTCGTCTGCGTCGATACGGTGGGCATTGAGGAGTTGGTCGATGGCGCGGGTATTTTCGCCGAGAATCTCATAAATCGAGCCAAGCGCATAGTGTGCCGAAAAATTGGATGGATCAAGTTCAAGCACTCGGTGGTATTCGCGTATGGCGTCCTGCCATTTTTCTTGTCGGACGTAGATTTCTGCAAGGCTGGTATGTTTGTCTGCGGTTTCGCCGCCCCACCGTATGGCCTGCTGGTATACGACCACGGCTTCTTCGTATAGCGCGCGGCGTTTGTATACGACGCCAAGAAGCGTGCAGGCTTCGGCGTGTTTGGGGTGTCTTCTGACGACCTCTCGAAAACAGTTGGTCGCTTTTTCGAATTCACCGAGATAGTAGTAGACGCGTCCCAGATCGAGAAAAAGCGCGCCGGTCCGGTATCCACCCTCGAGTGCCGCCAACATGTGGTCGCGGGCTTGGCTATAACATTCCTGACGCAGATAGATAAGACCGAGATCGTACTGTATCGCCGACTTACCGGGGTATTGACGGAGACATTTCGTCAGCCACTCGAAGGCTTCGCTCGTGCGACCTACGTGCATGAGACTCAAACCCAACGCCCGCAACGTCCAATATTCGGGGGCGTGCTGGCGAAGACGCTCCTGGCAGAGCAGGATGATCGTCTCGTATTCCCCTTTGGATAGTAGGGACTTGAGTTTATGGGTCCAGAACCACATCCGAGGCAGTTCCTGATGAGGAGTGCGTCCGTTTTCTGCCGACAACGGGACCGCAACTATTTTAAAATAAAAGCGTTAGGAAAAGATTGGTTCTGCAAAATTTCACCTTCAATATACAGCGAAAACGGGATGGTGTCAAGCAGGTTGCAGGAGAAATTCTATCCGTCACCTACGGAGATAGGATCATGAGCAAGACGTTGTCGGCCGTCATACTGGCGGGTGGAAAAAGCCGCAGATTCGGGACAAACAAGGCGCTGAGCATGTTTCACGGCGAGCGCCTCATCGAGCGTCTGGCACGGTCGCTTGGACGGCTTACCCACAACGTCCAGATAGTGACCCATACGCCGGAAGAACTGGCCTTTCTCGGTCTGCCCATGACCGGCGATCTGATCCCCGGATGCGGACCGCTTGGAGGCATTCACACGGCGATCAAAACCTCCGGTGCGGAGACGGTCGTCTGTGTGGCTTGCGACATGCCGTTCGTAACCGATAGGTTTCTTCGCTATATGACGGAACAGGCCGTGGATTGCGACGTGGTAGTACCGATCAGCGCACATGGCGAAGAACCCCTGTGCGCGGTTTATCGGGACTCCTGTCTATCTGCCGTCGAAACCTGTCTGCACGAAGGACAGTACAAAATCACGGGGTTTTACGAGCGTGTTCGCGTCAAACGGATTCTGCCGGAAGATACCCCTCTTTACGACCCATGGATGTTTTTCAACGTCAACACCCGAGAAGACTATGAAGAGGCACTCAGACATCTGGCGGTGCGGTGAGACGGTTTTGGATTTTGGATTTTGAATTTTGTGTTGAAGACAAAACCGTCTCGATGCCCACGGACTGGGTCGTTTCTTCTTTTCCCTTATCGACCAGAAAAATCAGTTCGGAGGGAAACACATGGCTTGTTACGGTCCATGGCCGGTCTGCGATAAGCGAGGAAAACCGAGTGGCGTAATGGCCCACCATGCCCTTTTCTTTGCCCCCCAGACTGGTAACCGGAAAGGAGACGGCGAGCCACCGAGTGTTCAGACGTTTTAGCATCTCCAACGGATCGGCGTCGGGCAGATGGTCGAGCAGAGGAAGCAGTTTGAAAATCAAGGCAAGGTCTGCCCGGTTTTCCGGTGTATGAGCCGTGACGTCACAGGCGTAAGCCGTTGCGTTGCGCCGAGTCATGACAAAGTAGCGGTTGAGAAACGCAACAAGATCGCTATACAAATCGAACGCCTCGTACCGGACGTCTGACGCAAGCGGCATCCATTCGAGGGCAATCGGGTGAAAACCGCATCCTATATCGAGTATGGACGATATGGGTCCGGTCCCATCGAAAATCCACTTGTGCAGGTTTTCCATTCCGTAGAGCCGCTCCCGCATGGAAGCATGTCGCTCCAGCAGGCTGCGGCACACCGCGCGAAAAGCGGCGGCATCCGGTGCCTTTTCGAGTTCTTCTTCCCACTGCGTATACTGAATACGTCCGGCAAAATAGGCTCCTGCGATCTGATGCAGGGTGGACCGCGCCGCTTTGAGCGCATCCTGCGGGTTTTTGCGGCGGCCCAACTCTCTGGCAACTACCCGGCGAATCAAACCGCTATCCACGTGGCGATATTTGGGAGACGACTGGATCGCGTGCGTCAGTACGTCGATCGGATGTTCAAGAAGCACGGGGAGCACTCCTTTGCGGCGACCGACTTGCGATCAAACGCATCAATCGCGTCATGAACCGGAGATTGTGCAAAGTGGCAAGCCGGTAATACAGCGTATCCTGCATCGTAAACAGATGATGGAGATAACCCGCCGGATACCTAAGACAGACAGGACAGTCGCAGTAAGGCGACAACGGAGTTTTCTGTCGGATATGTTTTTTGTCCTGTATGTACAACCGGTCGAACCAACCGTTCGAAAACTTGAACTCAGGCGTGTCGGGGTTTTCGGAAAACCTGTACAGCCTGCCACGTCGAGCGTCTCTGGTCGGCAGTGCACTGTCGAAAAGCCCATAGCCCTGACGGACACAAGCAAGGATGGACTCCGGGTGTCCGACGCCAAGCGCGTGCATGGGCAGATGGGCCGGAATAAAAGAACGGGTGAGGGCTAGCATGTCTTCCAGTAACGCGCCCTCTTCATCCAATGGCCAGCCCCCGTAGCCGTATCCGTCGAACCCGATTTCCATGAGTGCCTCGGCACAACGGCGGCGCAGATCTGGGTCGGTCCCGCCTTGTACGACGCCAAAAATGACAGGCCGGTTCCCACCATCTGTCTTTCGTCGGTCGAGCAAACGATCAAAAACCTCCCTGCTCTGCGCTGCCCATCGAACGGTTCTTTCCACCGCCTTGCGCTGGTCTGTGGACGGAAGTTCCGGCGGTGTGCACTCGTCGAGACACATGACCACGTCGCTCCCGTAAGCCAGTTGAAGCTGGACGCTTTTTTCGGGTGTTAGAAGCAGTTTTCGTGCTGGCGCCTGGGGGCGAAACAAAAGCCCATGATCCGAAATTCGACCAGCACCTGCATTCCGGTGGATCAGTGAGTAAGCCTGAAAACCGCCGGAATCGGTAACGATAGGCCCGCTCCATCCGGCCATGGCGTGAAGCCCGCCAAGCGCATGAATGACGGATGAACCCGGTTTCTGCATGAGATGAAAAACATTCATCACTATTCCGGGGACGCCGACCAGATTCAGGTCGGAAGCATCCGTGGAGCGCACAAACCCGTACGTAGCGTCGGGTAGATAAGCAGGCAGAGGAAGCGTTCCATGCGGAAGAGAGAGCGCGTCCCCTGTGTCATGTGTGTTCATGGCAGATGTACAGAGCTAATCGGATGTATCTCCTTCGTCGGCTCCAGCGATCACCACTACATATTCTCCCACAGGGGGAGTCTTTCGAACGCCTTCTCGAAGTGCCGACAGCGTTGCACGGTCCATTTTTTCGAAACGCTTGGTCAGGTCGTTGGCCAGCACCGCGCGCCGATCCCCGAAGACTTGAACCGCTTCGGCGAGAAATGCCTCCAGACGGTAGGGACTTTCGTAATACACCAGCGTATGGGGCGACGACCGATCTGCTTCCAGAAACCGGCGACGCGGGCCGGGTTTGCGCGGCGGAAACCCACGGAACGTAAAGCTGTGCGTCGGAAGTCCCGACAAGACGATGGCCATGACCACCGCACAGGGACCGGGAGTCATGGTAACCGGAATCTGATCCGCGATGGCGGCTTGCACCAGCCGGTAGCCCGGATCGGCGATACCCGGCGTTCCGGCGTCGGTCACAAGCGCCACCATCTTGCCTTCCCGTAGCAAAGCCGTCAGCCGAGGAACGACTCGAACCTCGTTGTGCTCATGAAAGGCGATCTGTCGGCCTTCGATCCCGTAGTGTTTGAGCAACCGCCCCGTTTTCCGAGTGTCTTCGCTGGCGATCACGTCAACGGTCTTCAGCACCTCGACGGCACGTTGCGTCATGTCTCCCAGATGTCCGATCGGAGTGGCTACCAGATACAGCATATACCTTGCGTCCGGTTGCGGTGTAGATCATTAGTGCAAAAAGGTTGCCCGAAAAACTAAACTATGTTATGATACCCGCACATTGCAAGGAGCATTATCCATGTCGAAACCGAACATTGCGAACAAAACGGCGGTACAAAACTCGGCTTTTCTGCGCGCTTGCCGTCGCGAACCGGTGGACTATACACCGGTCTGGCTGCTTCGACAGGCAGGTCGGTATCAGAAGGCGTATCGGGACATTCGGGCGCAGATCGATTTTCTTACGCTTTGCAAAACCCCCACCCTTACCGCCGAAATCACCGTGATGGCCGTAGAACGTCTTGGAGTGGACGCGGCGATTCTGTTTGCGGACCTGCTTCCGATCCTCCAACCGATGGGGCTTCATCTGGAATATCTCAAAGGCGAAGGGCCGGTCATACACAACCCGGTACGGGACAACACAGCCATTGACCGTTTGGTCGAGGCCGACCCGGACTCACAGGGTTATGTATATGAGGCGATCGAGTTGGCACGTCGGGGTCTTGCTCCGTCCATACCCCTGATCGGGTTTGCCGGTGCACCCTTTACCCTGGCCTCCTATGCGATAGAGGGTGGGGCGTCGAGAGACTACCGACATGTCAAAACCCTTATGTATCGGGATGCCGAAGCCTGGCACGTTCTGATGGACAAACTGGCGCGGTCCGTCACGGCGTATTTGAACCGTCAGATCGCAGCCGGCGTCGATGCGGTCCAACTATTCGACAGTTGGGTAGGTTGTCTGGGGCCGGACGACTACCGGGTGTACGTACAGCCGTACATGCGACATATTTTCGATCATCTCACGCCCGGCGTCCCAGCGATCCACTTCGGAACCAGCGCGGCGGCGTTG
>Ga0194131_10006398_pt1 | contig 16421 bp, 16 predicted proteins | sample TA2KigO120mmetaG_FD_148631 | JGI IMG/M metagenome (GOLD analysis project Ga0194131, IMG submission 148631) | Freshwater microbial communities from Lake Tanganyika, Tanzania - TA2015053 Kigoma Offshore 120m | ecosystem: Environmental > Aquatic > Freshwater > Lake | place: Tanzania: Lake... | reverse complement strand
TGAATCATGATCTTCTCCTGGTTGGCTAAGCAGCGCGTCCGTGCCGCAGCAGACGCCCCGGCAGCTTGTCGTCGGCCGCTACCGTATCCTTGCCGGCGCGGCGGACCACCGTGCCGTTGACGATGACGGCGTCGATCCCATGGGCATCGGAAACCAACCGATCGGCGCCGGCCGGAAGGTCGTGGACGCGTTTCAGTGGCCCGGGGCCCACGGTGGCCGGGTCGAACACCACGATGTCGGCTGGTCGGCCCTCGGCCAGCAGGCCGCGATCGGTGATGCCGAAGGTCTCGGCCGGGCGCTGCGTGAGATTGTGCACCGCCTGCTCGATCGTGAAGGTCCGGCGCTCGCGCACCCAGTAGGCGAGCAAGTGAGTCGAGTAGCAAGCGTCGCAAAGCTGGCTGGCATGGGCGCCGGCGTCGGACAGAGCGATCAGGGTGTGCGGATCGGTGATCAGCTCGGCCACTTCCTTGTCGTCGAAATTCATGACGGCCATGCGGAAGCGCGTCTGCAGGTCGTTGGCAAGGGCAAGGTCGAGTGCGAGGTCGACGGGGTCTTTGCCGAGCTTGCGTGCCGCTTGGCTCAGCGGCTGTTCTTCGAGTTCGCGCGCCGACGGCGCCCAGGCGATGACGACACGGTCCCACCAGTTGCGGAACAGCGGTGTGACCTCGCTCCGCAGCTTTTCGCGCCACACGGCGTCGGCGTAGGCTCGCCGCCGCGTGCCCGGCGTCTTGGCATCCTCGACAGCCAGCTCGTTCATGAACTTCATGACGTCGAAGATGAACGGCTCGGCGAAGGTGAATTCGAAATTGAGCGGCCGGCAGCTCACTTGCGGGATGACCAGGGCGCCAGACTTGCGCTGCTCGGCGGCGAGATCGAGCTGCTTGCGATGGCCGCCAGGGCCGTACAGGTAGGAAAGGAGGGCGGTCCAGGTGACGGGAATGCCGTACTTACGGCTGACCTCGGCCATGTGCCTGGTCGAGAAGTCGCGGCCGATGGTGATCTGCATCAGACCGCGCTTCATCTCGCCCATCACCGAGACCAGCGCGTCCATCTCCTCGACAGTCGCCTGGCGGCTGGGCACCGGCTTGCCGGCATAGCCGTTGTGGCTGACCGAGACCGACGTGCCGAAACCGATGGCGCCAGCCTCCAATGCTTCGCGCACCAGCTTCTTCATGGCGCTGATCTCGTCGGGCATAGCTGCGCGCTCGGTCGAAGCGTCCCCCATGACATAGAGCCTGAGCGGGGTGTGTCCGAACAAAGCGGCGACATTGATGGCCGAGCCGCGCTTTTCCAGCATGTCGAGATACTGCGGGAACGTCTCGAACGGCCAATCGTCGCCGACGCCCGCTTGCAGGGCGTCGAGACTCATGCCCTCGACCTTTTCCAGCGTCTGCAGGATCAGCTTGCGATGTGCCGCGCGGGTCGGTGCGACGCCAAAGCCGCAATTGCCGATCACCGTCGTCGTCACACCATGCCAGGGTGAGATGCTGAGCAGGCGATCCCACAGGATCTGAGCGTCATAGTGGGTATGGACGTCGACGAAGCCCGGCGCGACGACCTTGCCAGCCGCTTCGATGGTCGTGGCGGCCTCGCCTTGCGCTTTGCCCAACGCCGCGACCTTGCCGTTCTTGATGCCGAGATCGCCAACGAAGCCCGGCTTGCCGCTACCGTCGACGATCGTGCCGCCGGTGATCTTGAGGTCGTAGGTCATCGCTGCCTCTTGGGCTTGCTCCTGAACGATCATTCATTATACGTCGGTCAGCGCCGCAGGAGGAAACGCATGGCCAAGCACAAAATCGCGCTCATTCCGGGGGACGGAATCGGCAAGGAGGTTCTGCCGGAGGGCGTGCGCGTACTCGAAGCCGCCGCCCGCCGATTCAATTTCCAGCTCGAGTTCACCGAGTTCGACTGGTCGTGCGATCGCCTGCTCAAGACCGGCAAGATGATGCCGGAAGACGGCATGGAGCAGCTCAAGGCTTTCGAGAGCATCTTTCTTGGCGCCGTCGGCTGGCCGGGCGTGCCGGATCACGTCTCGCTGTGGGGCCTGCTGATCCCCATCCGTCGCGACTTCGACGAGTATGTGAACCTTCGGCCCGTGCGCCTGTTCGAGGGCGTGCCCTCGCCACTCGCCAACCGCAAGCCGGGCGAGATCGACTTCTGGGTCGTTCGCGAGAACACCGAAGGCGAGTACAGCCAGATCGGCGGGCGCATGTTTCAGGGCACCGACCAGGAGTTCGCGATCCAAGAGGCGATCTTCACCCGCAAGGGCGTCGATCGTGTGCTGAAATTCGCCTTCGAGTTCGCGCGTGGCACCAAGAAGAAGCACGTGACGTCGGCCACCAAGTCCAACGGCATCATCCACACTATGCCGTTCTGGGACGAGCGCTTCGCCGAGATGAAGAAGAGCTACCCCGACATCAAGGCCGACCAATACCATATCGACATTCTCACCGCGCATTTCGTGCGCAACCCCGACTGGTTCGATGTCGTGGTCGGTTCCAACCTGTTCGGAGACATCCTGTCCGACCTCGGGCCGGCGCTGACCGGTTCGATCGGCGTGGCGCCGTCGGGCAACATCAACCCCGAGCGCAAGTTCCCCTCGATGTTCGAGCCCGTGCACGGCTCGGCACCCGACATCGCCGGCAAATGGATCGCCAATCCGATCGGCCAAATCTGGTCCGGCGCCATGATGGTGCGGCATCTCGGCTACCCCGAGGCGGCCGAGGCGATCGAGCGGGCGATCGCGGCGTCGCTGGTCGAAGGCGGCCCGCGGACGCGCGACCTCGGGGGGAATGGCGACACTAAGACCGTCGGTGGAGCCATTGCGGAGCTTGTGAAGACGGTGTAGCTCGCCTCCCCAATTCGTTTCGCCTTTTGGGAGGTTTTGACGATGAAAAGACGTGGTTTGTTGGCGCTCGCCACCGGCGCCGGCCTGGTCGCGCTGCCGGTCGGTGCGATGGCCCAGGCCTATCCCGCCAAGCCCATCACCGTGATCGTTCCGTTCGCCGCCGGCGGACCGACCGATGCCTTGGCACGCATCCTCTGCCAGCGCATGGGCGAGGCGTTGGGCCAGCAGATGATCGTCGAGAACGTCGGTGGCGCCGGCGGCACGATCGGCGTCGCCAAAGCCGCACGCGCGGCGCCGGACGGCTACACGCTTGCTTTCACCCACATGGGAACACTTGCCGTCAACATCGCGCTCTACAAATCGCTGCCTTACGACAGCCAGAAGGACTTCGAGCCGATCGGCCTGGGCGGCACCAACCCGATGGTGCTGGTCGCCAAGAAGGACCTCCCGGCCAAGACCTTCCCGGAGTTTCTGGCCTACGTGAAGGCCAACGAGAAGAAGGTGCAGTACGGCATGGCCGGCATCGGTGCGGCTTCGCACCTCGGCGGGCTGATGTTGAACAGCATGATGAAGGTCAATGTGCTGGAGATTCCCTACAAGGGGACAGGACCGGCTCTGAATGACCTGGTGTCGGGCCAGTTCGACTACATGGTCGACCAGGCAGTGAACGTCCTGCCGCAGATCCAGGGCGGCAACATCAAGGCGTTGGGCGTTTCGACACTGAAGCGCCTGCCGCAGCTGCCCGACGTGCCGACCATCGACGAGGCGGGACTGAAGGGCTACGAGGTGACGATCTGGAACGGCTTTTTCGCGCCCAAAGGTACGTCGAAGGAAGTCGTCGCCAAGCTCAACCAAGCGTTGCTCGCCGCCCTTGGTGACGAGAAGGTGCGGGCACGGCTGACCGAACTTGCGGTCGCCTTGCCGACGACGGAGGACGCCACTCCTGAGGCGCTGCGTGCCCAGCTCAAAGCGTCGATCGACAAGTGGGTGCCGGCCGTGCAAGCCGCCGGCGTCAAGCCGGAATAGGCATTGCTTCACGTGAAACGGGGCCGTCCCGGCGGGCGGCCCCGTTTTGCGTCGGCCGCTAATTTCGGGCGTTGCCGGACGGGGCGGAAGGATTTGCCGGACGCGGCCCCGGTGGCGTGCTTTGCCTTCGGCTCGAGTTATTGTTTCCATTGATCTGCGCCTGGGCATTCGAAGCGCTGCTGACGGTCGCGCGATCGGCTGGTCCACCCGGCGGGCCCTGGCGATAGCCGCCATTGCCGTTACCGCTGACACCGACATCCTGCCCTCGCGAATTGCCATCGCCATTGCGGCGCTGCGGCGGGCCACTGGAGCTGCCGCTGGCGCGGCGGCGATCTGGCGACGTGCCGGGGCCACCCTGCGTGCCCGGTACATTCTCCCAATTGGTACCGCGGCCGCCGGCAGGACCTGGCGGATTGTCGTCGCGGTCGACGCGGCGGTTGGGCGAGGCACCAGGGCCGCCTTGCGCACCCGGTGGGTTCTCCCAATTGGTGCCACGGCCGCCGGTCGGGCCTGGTGGGTTGTCGTCGCGATCGACGCGACGGTTGGGCGAGGCACCAGGGCCGCCTTGCGCGCCCGGTGGGTTCTCCCAATTGGTGCCACGACCGCCGGTCGGACCTGGTGGATTGTTATCGCGGTCCTGGGCAAGCAGCGGCTGAATAGCGAGCGCAAACGCAAACAAAGAGACAGGGGCGAATCTCTTCACCGACACCATGCGAAAGGTTCCCGTACCAAGGATCGGCCGACGCCTAGACGGCCTTGTTCTTGGCTACGATTTGCCGCTCGCCGTCATCCCCGATTCGATTGGGGCAATTACGGGGCGAGACCGATGTCGGCGAAGGGGATCGTAACGGACCGTTCGACGGCCCCGCTCATGCCACGCAGTGCCAGGGCGACGCGCCGCTGCGGCCAGTCGATCTCGACCGTGCCGAAATTCTCGGCGGCGAGCAGGTCGCCCAGGCGATTGGGGCCGGCTTCCTTGGCGTTGCGGAAGACCTTGTTGATGCCGCTCGACGTGATCTCGTAGAGCGGATAGAGACCCGGCACGAGCTCGTGATAAAGCGCGCCGATGTGGCGGTCGCCGGTCACGAAGATCACGCCTTTGGCGTTGGCCTCGCGGATCGTGTCGAAGAGCTTCTGCCGTTCGAGCGGCAGGTTGCCCCAGCGCTCCCAGCCGTGGCCTTCGACCAGCACCTGCACGCTTGAGACCAGCAGGCGCAGGTCGGCAGGCTTGCGCAACTCGTCGGCGAGCCACGCCCATTGCGCGGTGCCGAGCATCGTCTTGTTCGGATTCGCGTCGGGCAGATAGCGTTCCTTGCCCGGCGCGCCACGTTGGTCGGTGCGCTTGAGGGGCGAGCGGAACCAACGGGTGTCGAGCAGCACGATCTGCACGCGCTGGCCGGGCGGGCCGATGATATGCGAGTCGTAGACGCCCTCGCGTGTGCGCCGGATGTCGTCGGGTGACGCTTTCCAGTGCTCGAGGAAGATCTCCTTCGCGATCGCCTTGTGGACGAACTCCGAACCACCGTCGTTGCTGCCGTAGTCGTGGTCGTCCCAGATCGCGAAATGCGGCACGCTGGTCCGCAATCGGGTATAGCCTTCGATGTTGGCCGTCAGCGCGTAGGCCAGCTTGAGCGGGGCGGCGTCGGGGTCCTTGAAGTCGCCATAGACATTGTCGCCGGCGAAGATGAAAAGGTCGGGTCGATAAGCGAGGATGGCGTCCCAGATCGGTTGCGGTCGAGTCTGGTCGGCGCAAGAGCCGAAGGCGATGCGTGACAGCGGCGGCGCCGTCCGGCTCGCCAAGCCGGCCGGCAGCAGGGCAGTAGTGGCGAGGAACTGGGCGACAGCGCGGCGCGACAACATGATGGACATCCAAATGCCGGGATTGCGGCTTTACTTGGCGGCCTCGTGAAACGCCATCTCAAACGCGCTCTTGAACTGCCGTTCGTGCTCCTTGCAGCGGCCGTGGTCTTCGTCGAGGAGACGCTGCTGCGCTACCTCGGCCTCGCCATGGCGGCCTTGGCCAAGTGGCCGCCATTGGCACGACTGGAAGGGAGGCTACGCCGCCTGCCGCCTTGGGGGGCCTTGCTGGTCTTCGCGGCGCCCTCTGTGCTGGTTATTCCGATCAAACTTGCTGCCGTCTGGTTTGCGATAAACGACCGCTACGCGCTGGCGATCCTCAGTCTTGCCATTGGCAAGATGTTGGCGACAGCATTGGTTGCCCGGCTTTACCAGGTGCTACGACCGACCTTGCTTCAGATCCCGTCGTATCGCCGCATCGAGACTTGGCTGTTCGCCTGGCGGGACCGCCTCTATACCTTCGTACGCACCCTGCCGGCTTGGCGGCGGGCGGTGGCCGTGGTGCAGCAGACCAGGGCCTGGCTACGCGATTTGGTGTTCCGCGCCTCGTCGCGCTAGAGCGGAATGAGATGAAGTGGGACCGCTTGCGGTTCCCCTTCATCTCATTCGCGCACAGCGGTGTTGCGTGGTGCAGCAGGCATTATGAGTTCAGCTGTTTCCAGCTGAGCTCATAATGTTCTAGGCTTCGAGCATGCCTGAAATTGTTCCTTGCAAGGGGCCGCTTGGGGGGCGCATCGAAGGGCTCGACCGCTGTCGTGCCCAGGAAACCGAGATCGCCGCTCTGCTCAACCGGGCGCTCGCCGAGTATCTCCTGGTCGTCGTGCCGGGCGAGCGCATGATGCCGCACGAGACGCTGGCTTTCGCCGAAGCCTTCGGCCAGCCACGGACCCAGCTTCTGCGCTACAAGCGCAGCGGTGAGGTGCCGGAGGTGTCGATCATGGTGTCGACCCTGATGGCCGATGGCAGCACCGACAAGACGGCGATCCGGGCCGAGGACTGGCATACCGACGATTCCTATTTCGCCAAGCCGGCCAAGGCGACCTTGTTGCACGGCATCGAGATTCCCAGCCGCGGCGGCGCCACCTGGTTCTGTAACATGCACTCGGTCTACGAGGCGCTGCCCGGCACGCTGCGCACGCGTCTCGACGGTATGCGTGCGATCCATGGCTACGATACGCCGCGCGCCCGCAACCGGCCCTCGCCGCGCACCGCGCAAGAGATCGCCGAGACGCCCGATGTCGAGCATCCGCTGGTGCGCACCCATCCCGATACCGGCCGCAAGGCGCTTTACCTCAACCCCAACCGGCTGGACCGCATCGTCGGGCTGGAAAGGGCCGAAAGCGACGCCTTGCTCGACGCCCTGGCCGAGGAAGCGCGCAAGCCCGAGCACCATTTCGGTCATGTCTGGAAGCCGGGCGATATTGCGATCTGGGACAACCGCGCCACCATGCATCGGGTGGTGATCGACTACCCGGTAAGCGAGCCGCGCATCATGCAACGCGTGCTGATCGAGGGCGATCGACCTTTCTAACCGGCCACGCCGGCCGTCTTCATCGCTTCGATCTCGGCATCCGAGTAGCCCACTTCGGCAAGCACTTCTCGCGTCTGTTCGCCGAGCCGCGGCGCATGCGTCGGCTTGGAGCGTCCGCCGCCGGAGAAGCTGTTGGCCGGCTTGGTGCGGCGGATGCGGCCTTCGCTCGGGTGCTCCTCGACCTGGAAGAAGCCGACATCGCCAAGATGCGGGTCGGTCAGCAGGTCGTCGATCGAATTGTAGCGCGCTGCCGGCACATCGAGCTTGTCGAAGATCTTCAGCCACTGTTCAGTCGTCTTCTGTGCCAGGCCGGTCTTGCGCACCTCGAAGTAGGCGGCGGCGTTGGCAGTGCGCGACGCCGCACTGTTGAAGCGCGGATCGGTCTTGAGCTCGGGCCGGCCGATCGCATCGAAGAAGGCGAAGGCCTGCGGGTTGGTGTTGGGGCCGACCGTGATGTAGCCGTCCTTGGTCGGCAGCGGCCGGTAGTCGGGGCTGAGCAGTCGATTGTCGCCGCTCGGCCCGACCGGCGGGTCGAAAGTCATGGCGCCCATGTGCTCGCTCGACACGAAAGAGGCCATGTTCTCCAGCATCGGCACGTCGATCGCCTCGCCCGTGCCGGTCTTCTCGCGGCGGTAGAGGGCGAAGCCGATGCATTGGGCGGCGATCAGGCCGGTCGTGTGGTCGCTCATCACCATGGGCACGAAGCGGGGCTCGCCGGTGGCACGGGCCAGCGTACCGGCCACGCCGGACAGGCTCTGCACGATCGGATCATAGGCCGGACGATTGTAGTAGCGACCGCCGCGGCCGAACGCCAGGATCGAGCAATGGATCAGCCGCGGGTGCCTGGGGGCGAGGCTCGCATAGTCGAGGCCGGCCCGCGCCAAGCCCTCCGGTCGCACGTTGCTCACGAACACGTCGGCTTGCCCGATCAGGCGATGCAGAGCCTCGAGCCCTTGCGGCTTCTTGAGGTCGAGCACGATCGAGCGTTTGTTGCGGTTGAAGTTGATGAACTTGCCCGACATGCCGGGGTGGCGGCTGCCTTGCGCCATGGTACGCAGCAGGTCGCCGCCCGGCGCCTCCACCTTGATCACGTCGGCGCCGTAGTCGGCGAGCGTGCGCGTGCAGATCGGGCCGACGACCACGGTGGTGAGATCGACGACGCGGATGCCGGCGAGAGGACCTTCGCTCATGCCGTGAAATCCAGCTCCATCTCGCCGCATAGCACGCCGTTCTTGTCGGCCGCCCAGATCCGGAGCCTGCCGTCGGCCTGTTGCGGTTCGCCGCGCACCTCGATGAAATCGCCGATCCACAGCGGATAGACGAGCCGTGTGGTGTAACCGGTCAGCGTGCCCTCGGCGTGCCGCAGCGCGGCGTCGACCATGAGATGCATGGAAAGGCCGCCGTTGGAGACCAGGGCAGGGTAGCCCTCCTCGGTGCGCGTGTAGTCGCCGTCGTAGTGGATGCGGTGGGCGTTCCAGGTCAGCGACGAGAAGCGGAAATTGAGCGTGTTGCTGAGCTCGGTGCGTTCGCTCCAGGCATGGTCGCTGCGCGCTTTGGTCGGTACCGTCGCCGTGGTCTTCTGCCCCGCCGGCACCGCCTGACGGTAGATCGCATCCATTTCGTCGATCGCCAGGGGCTTGCCGTTCTGCTCGTAGGTGTTGCGCATGGTCAGCACGAAAATGTCGCCCGAGCGGCCGCTCTTGGGGACGATGTCGGCGACCTCGGCCTTCTTCACCGCGGGCTCGCCGGCGCGTAGCCGGCCCATGATCTTGACGCGGCGACCCGCACCCATGCGGCGCGGCATCGGGATCGGCGGCAGGACCACGCCCTTCTTGGCGTGGCCGTCGGGGCCGATCTCGCTCTGGCGCACCGTCTCGATGCCGATGAAGGTGAACCAGTGCGGCGGCAGCTCGCTACCACGAATGAATTTCTCAGGGTCCAGGTCGAAGGCGCCGGCGGCGCGGCGGACCGCCATCAGTCCGACATCGTCCTCGACGGCGCGTATGCGGCCGATCCATGGCCGCAATTCCTTCATTGCCTCGTCCATCCAACCAGCCATCGCGCCGTCCTCCGTGGCGCGGCACGTTCGCACGCATCCCGGCAAAGAAGAAGGGCCCGCTTGCGCGAGCCCTTCCATGGATCGAAACGAGTCGGCGATCAGATCGAGTAGTACATCTTGTACTCGACCGGCGCCGGCTGGTGTTCCCAATTGTAGACCTCCTCCCACTTCAGCTCCATGTAGGCGTCGATCTGGTCGTCGGTGAACACGCCGCCCTTGGTCAGGAAGGTGCGGTCGGCGTCGAGCGCGTTCAGGGCCTCGCGCAGCGAGCCCGCGACGGTCGGGACCTTGGTCAACTCCTCCGGCGGCAGGTCGTAGAGGTTCTTGTCCATCGGATCGCCTGGATGGATCTTGTTCTGGATGCCGTCGATGCCGGCCATCAGCATCGCTGCGAAGGCGAGATACGGGTTGGCCGACGGATCGGGGAAGCGAACTTCCACGCGCTTGCCCTTGGGCGAAGCCGAGTAGGGGATGCGGCAGGAAGCCGAGCGGTTGCGCGAGGAATAGGCCAGCAGCACCGGCGCCTCGAAGCCCGGGATGACGCGCTTGTAGGAGTTGGTGCTGGCGTTGCAGAAGGCGTTGAGCGCCTTGGCGTGCTTGATGATGCCGCCGATGTAGTACAGCGCCGTCTCCGAGAGGTCGGCATAGCCGGAACCGGCGAACAGCGGCTTGTTGTCCTTCCAGATCGACTGGTGGGTGTGCATGCCCGAGCCGTTGTCGCCGTAAAGCGGCTTCGGCATGAAGGTGAGGGTCTTGCCGTAGCTGTGGGCGACGTTGTGCAGGGTGTATTTGTACTTCTGCACGTTGTCGGCGGTCTTCACCAGCGTGTCGAAGCGGAAGCCGAGCTCGTTCTGCGACGGTGCCACCTCGTGATGGTGGATTTCCATGACGAGGCCCATGTCGCTGCAGACCGACATCATCTCGGCGCGCAGGTCGTTCATCGAATCGACCGGCTGGACCGGGAAGTAGCCGCCCTTGACGCCAGGGCGGTGGGCCATGTTGCCACCCTCGTACTCGGTGCCGGAATTCCACGGCGATTCGCTCGAGGTGACGCGGTAGAAGCTGCCGCCCATCTGCACGTCGAAGCGTACATCATCGAACACGAAGAACTCGAGCTCGGGACCGAACACTGCGGTGTCGCCCATGCCGGACGACTTGAGGAACGCCTCGGCGCGCTTGGCTGTCGAACGCGGGCAGCGCGAGTAGAGCTGGCCGGTCGACGGCTCGACCACGTCGCAGCTGATGATCAGGGTCGTCTGGGCGGCGAACGGATCGAGCACGGCAGTGGCCGGGTCCGGCATCAGAATCATGTCCGACTCGTTGATCGCCTTCCAGCCGGCAATCGACGAGCCGTCGAACATGACGCCGTCGACGAAGGTGCCTTCATCGGTGGCCGAGGCCATGCGCGCAGTGTGCTGCCACTTGCCGCGGGGATCGGTGAAACGGAAGTCGACGAACTTGACGTCCTTTTCCTTGATCAGTGCGAGAACCTGTTTGGCGTCCATTTGTCGTGCTTCCCTCTCTTGTAGTCGGTCAGTGCCTCTGCCCCAGAGGCCAGGTGTCATACGGCGGCGTTGCCGCGCTCGCCAGTACGAATTCGGATGGCGTCGTCGATGTTGGACACGAAGATTTTTCCGTCGCCGATGCGGCCGGTATGGGCCGAGTTGCGGATCGCTTCGACCGCCTTCTCGACCATCTCGTCCTCGATCACCAGCTCGAGCTTGACCTTGGGCAGGAAGTCGACGACGTACTCCGCGCCACGGTATAGCTCGGTGTGGCCTTTCTGCCGGCCAAAGCCCTTGGCTTCCAGTACGGTGATGCCCTTGAGGCCGACCTGGTTGAGCGCCTCCTTCACTTCGTCGAGCTTGAAAGGCTTGATGATCGCCTCGATCTTCTTCATTGGCCTAGGACACCCCGCACGCAATCGCCGGCGCTGCCGACCAAGCAGTCCGTTGTCGCCAGATATGCGAGGTTCGTGCCAAAGTTCTCCACAAGGCGATGGCGCGCGTTGTGGCGCAGGTGGTCGCCATCTGGGCTTTGAGATGAAATCGCGGGCAGAAAACTGCACAAAAAAGAATCAGAGATACTGAGACCATGAAATCCGCCAACTCCCTGATGTCGGGCCTCGGCACGACGGTGTTCGAAGTGATGTCGGCGCTCGCTCGGGAGCACCAATCGGTCAATCTCGGTCAGGGCTTTCCCGACGACCGGGGGCCGCAGGAGGTGAGGGCGGCGGCGGCCGACTACCTGCTCAACGGCCACAACCAATACCCGCCGATGATGGGTATTCCTGAGTTGCGCCAGGCCGTCGCCGACCATGCGCGCCGTTTCCAGGGCCTGGCGGTCGATTGGCAGACCGAGGTCCTGATCACCTCCGGTGCGACCGAGGCGCTAGGCGACTGCCTGTTCGGATTGATCGAGCCGGGCGACGAGGTCGTGTTGATCGAGCCGCTGTACGATTCCTACCTGCCGATCGTGCGGCGGGCTGGTGGCATCCCGAAACTGGTCCGCCTGGAACCGCCGACTTGGCGCCTGCCGCGCGAAGAGTTGGCCTCGGCCTTCAGCGACCGCACCAAGCTTATCCTGTTCAATACGCCGATGAACCCGTGCTCCAAGGTGTTCGACACCGAAGAGCTCGATTTCATCGCGTCCCTTTGCCTCGAGCACGATGCCTATGCCGTCTGCGACGAGGTCTACGAGCACATCGTCTTCGACCAGCATCGTCACGTCTCGATCATGACGCTGCCCGGCATGCGCGAGCGCAGCGTGCGCATCGGCTCGGCGGGCAAGAGTTTCAGCCTGACCGGCTGGAAGGTCGGCTACGTCACGGCGGCACCGGAGCTGATGAAGCCGATCGCCAAGACGCATCAATTCATGACGTTCACGACGCCGCCCAATCTGCAATGGGGCGTGGCGACGGGCCTGCGCCTGGCCGATGACTACTTCGTCGCGCTTGCCGCCGACATGGAGGGCAAGCGCGACCGTTTGGCCAATGCCCTGGCGGAGATCGGCTTCGCCGTGCTGCCGGCGCACGGCACGTACTTCGTCACCACGGACTTCCGCCCGCTACGCTTCAACGGTACCGACGAAGATTTCTGTCGCTATCTCACGGTCGAAGCCGGCGTGACCGCCGTGCCGGTGAGCGCGTTTTATGCGGATGCAAGTTTCGCCCCGCGCCACTTCGCTCGCTTCTGCTTTTGTAAGGAGGAGGCGACCCTCGATCGGGCGGTGGAACGGCTCCGAAGCCATTTTGGACGATAAATCAATGTATTACTGGCAAATGGTCGAGTGACATCTCATTTCGCCAGGCCTGGATTTTGCACTTTGAACGGTGACGACTGCAGATGACTTCCTGCATTTCAATTGCTAATATTAGGTCTGTACCGTGCCCCCAGCGTCGGCAGACAGCCGACCGTTGGCGCGGCAATGCCACCCAATTCTGAAGACCATCGCCTTGTCCGAGACTATCGCTTCCAGACCCGCCCGAATCGACGGTCGCCGCCTCCGGAGTGAGCGCACCAAGCAGCTCATCATCGAGGCATTTCTCGCACTGGTTCGCGACAACCCGACAAACCCCATGCCAACGGCGGCGCAGATCGCCGAGCGCGCCGGCTATTCGGTGCGGTCGATCTTCGAGCGGTTCCCCGATCTCGGCAAGCTGCGCGTCGCGGCAGCCGACTACAGCCTCGCCCAGGCGGCTGCCCTGGCTCCACCCCGCCAGGTCGACGGCGATCGTCAGGCTCGGATTCGCTCTCAGGTCGAGACGCGCGCTGGCACGTGCGAACGCGGCGTGGCCTTGTGGCGCGTCCTGCTGGCGACGGCGGAGGAAGAAGAGGAGCTGAGGCCTCGTATCCGCATCGCCCGCGAACGCACGGTCGAGCGGCTCGAGGTCATGTACCGGCCCGAGCTGTCGACGTTGCCGGAACGAGATCGCAAGCACATGCTGATCGCGCTCGAAGCCATCCTCGACCACGAGAGCTGGGCGCCCATGCGCGAGATTCATGGGCTGTCCTTCGAAGAGGGTTGCGCGGTGTGGATTCACGCCATCGATCGCATGCTGCCGCCGACGCCTGCCGCATGACCTCGTGATGAACGCCCCGGTCGCTCCCAAGTCGGCGCGTGTCGATGGCCGCCGGCAGCGCAGCGAACGCACGCGGCAGGCCATCATGGATGCCTATATCGCGCTTTTGCGCGAGCGACCGCAAATCCCGACCGCGGCGCAGATCGCAGTGCGCGCCGGTGTGTCGACGCGCTCGATCTTCGAACGTTTCGACGACCTGCAGACGCTGAGCCTCGCCACTGTCGACTATGCCTTCGCGATCGGCGAGTCCCAGGTTGTTGCCCGCAATGTCGACGGCGACCGGCAAACCAGGCTGCGATCGCACGTCGAGACCCGGGCGCGCACCTGCGAGCAGTGGTTGCCGCTGTGGCGCGTGGTCGTCAACAACGCCAGCCGGCTGGACGAACTCGACGTCAGGATCCGTATCGTCCGCGAGGTGGTCTCGAGGCGCATCGAACTGATGTACGCGCCGGAGCTCGGCAGCGTCGACGCCGACAAGCGGCGGGACCTGCTGGTCGCCTTGGAGATCCTGACCGATTTCGAGAGCTGGGGCCGCATGCGCGAAGTCAACGGCCTGTCTTTCGAGGAAGCTTGTCGGGTCTGGGTCGACACGATCGACCGGCTGCTGCCGGCGACGCCGCGCGATGGCCACGGCAGCTAGCATGGCGGTGCCGTTGCAGCCGGCGACGCCGACGGTTGCCCGCACCGACGGCCGGCGGCTGCGCAGCGAGCGTACGCGCCAGGCGATCATCGAAGCCTACCTTGCGCTGGCCGAGGAGCGTTCGCCGCACGCGCCGACCGCGGCAGAGATCGCCGGGCGGGCCGGCTGTTCGGTGCGGTCGATCTTCGAGCGTTTCTCAGACATCCTTGCTCTTCAGGTTGCCGCCACCGACCACGCTATGAATGAAATCGTTGCGCTCGCCCAGACGCATGGCCGTGACGGCGATCGACTGACGCGGATCACGGCTCAGGTCGGCATGCGAGCGCGAACCTGCGAGCGTTGGCTGCGGCTATGGCGGTCGCTGATCGTCAACCAGGGGCAGTCGGACGAGCTGAAACAGCGTGTCCTGCAATCGCGTCAACGCGCCGTCGCACGCCTGGACATGATGCTGGTGCCGGAACTGTCCACGTTGGACGACCGCGAACATCGGCAACTCTTGATCGTGCTAGAAGCTCTGACCGATGTCGAAAGCTGGGGCCGCATGCGGGAATTCTTCGGCCTATCGTTCGACGAAGCGTGCGAGCTCTGGGTGCAGGCAATCGACAGGCTGCTGCCGTCGAGTCGACCTATCCTGTAGAAATGGCAGCGGCTCGTCTGCGATTGGCTTCATTGCCGCGGGACTTACAATTTGTGACGACGGTCTGTAGTATTGCGATGCGAATCCTGTCGCGCATCCTTTGACGGCCGATAGGTCGGACTGCCCACAATAGTGAAGTTGGTTTGGTCGTGATCCAAGATTCTGTGGTCGAAACGACGTCGAGTTCTTCGCCGGCCGACGGCCGACGCTTGCGTAGCGCGCGGACGAGGCAGTCGATCATCGATGCCTATGTCGCGTTGGTACGCGAACATCCGGTGATTCCGACGGCGACGCAGATCGCCTTGCGAGCAGGTTGCTCTGTGCGGTCGATCTTCGAGCGCTTTCCCGACCTTCATGCTCTGCGGGTGGCCGCGACAGACCATGTCTTCGGCAGCGTCGCCGGCCGTGTCTTCGCGCAGCCGGCCAACGGCAATCGCCGGACGCGGATCGGAATGCATGTCGAGGTTCGCGCGTCGACCTGCGAGGAGTGCCTGCCGTTGTGGCGCGCCCTCAATGCCAACAAAGGCGACTCCGCCGAGCTCCGGTCGCGGATCCTGTTGATACGGCAGATGGTCGCGAAGCGGATCGAATTGATATATCAGCCTGAGCTTGCGACGCTCGGCGAGGTCGAGCGCCCACATACCGTGATCACCATCGACAACCTGATCGACTTCGGGAGTTGGGCGCGCATGCGGGAGGATCATGGTCTCTGCATCGAAGAGGCGTGCGCGGTGTGGGTGGCGTCGATCGACCGACTGCTGCCGCCTGGACAATAGGACGGCTGCACGGAGGCGGCTTTCTTGACGCTGTGCCCGGGCAAGCGTAGGAAGGCGCGCTTCGCGGGAGCGACCCTCGGTGGCGGCCGTAGCTCAGGTGGTTAGAGCGCCAGATTGTGATTCTGGATGTCGCCGGTTCAAGTCCGGTCGGCCGCCCCAACCGGGCGCCTGCCATGCCAGTTGACCGCTCCCTGCGCGATCTCATGACGTGCGACGGCCTTGCTCTCCTGACCTGTGCCGAAATGGCCAGGGCGGACGCTGCCGCCATGGCCCGCGGCGTGCCGGGACGCGACCTCATGGAAACCGCCGGCCGTGCTGTGGCCGATGCGGTGATGCGCTGCCACGGCGCCCGGCCGACCGTCGTGCTGTGCGGACCCGGCAACAACGGCGGCGACGGCTTTGTCGCCGCGCGCCACCTCGCGGCGGCCGGTTGGCCGGTGCGTGTGGGCCTGCTGGGCGAGCGAGCGGCACTGAAGGGTGACGCCGCCTCGGCGGCGGGCACCTGGCGCGGACCGGCCGCACCGCTGTCGGTCGATCTCCTCGACGGCGATCCCCTGGTGATCGACGCCTTGTTCGGCGCCGGGCTGGCACGGGCCATCGAGGGCGTGGCAGGGCAGATGATCGACGGCATCAATCGACGCGGTCTCAGCGTCGTCGCCGTCGACGTGCCGAGCGGCCTGCATGGCGACACCGGAGAGATCACGGGCCGGGCTCTGCGCGCTGAGCGCACGGTGACGTTCTTTCGCGCCAAGCCCGGGCACTATTCGCTGGCGGGCATGCGGCACTGCGGCGTGCTGGAGGTGGTCGATATCGGCATCCCGCCCGGCGTGCTCGCCGAGATCGCACCGCGCGCGTGGTTGAACGGCCCGGCCCTGTGGCAGAGCCAGTTGCGTCGCGACGATCCCGGCGACCACAAGTACGTGCGCGGCCACCTCACCATCCTGGGCGGCGCGACGGCGACCGGCG
>Ga0194131_10006397_pt1 | contig 16421 bp, 16 predicted proteins | sample TA2KigO120mmetaG_FD_148631 | JGI IMG/M metagenome (GOLD analysis project Ga0194131, IMG submission 148631) | Freshwater microbial communities from Lake Tanganyika, Tanzania - TA2015053 Kigoma Offshore 120m | ecosystem: Environmental > Aquatic > Freshwater > Lake | place: Tanzania: Lake... | reverse complement strand
GTTGGTCACGTGCGAACGGGCGTCACTTACGCCTCGTCAGTCACCGGCTCGAAATGATCGGTCGTTGGCGCGGAAGGCGCCGACGCGTGCGTGGCGGGCGCCAACGGGGGCTCACTGCTTGGCACGCGTAGCCGATGCTCACGTCCCTCCGGTCCGGTCCACGCGAGCAGCCGGTCCTCCCGCGCACCGACCGCCTGGGTCATCAAATCTCGAACCGACGGGGGCAGTACCTCGCCAAGGCTGCCGCGTCCCATCCGGCAGATCCCGTCCTTGAGCGTCCCACCCAAATACAGGCGATCCCGCGCGCGTGTCATGGCGACGTACAGCAGGCGCTTGGTCTCTTCACGCTCGCGCGCGAGGGCGTCTTCGTCCGCCTCCGATTGAAAATCGGCAATGGCGATCGCGGTCTCTCCATCTCCCGCCGGGGACACACGAATCGGAGCGCGGACACCACCCGTGCCTCGATTGATGTTCACGATGAACACGATCGGGAACTCGAGCCCCTTGGCCGCGTGAACGGTCATCAGGCTGACGGCGTCTTGCGCGTCGATGGCGGCATTCGATTCATCACCCACGGCCAGTTGCTCGAGGTGATCGGCCACGCGCGCGAGCGTCGCGTAGCCACGATTCTGAAAGCGTCGAACCATCGCGGCGAGTTTTTTTAGATTCTCTCGCGCCTGGCGGTATCCCGACCCTCGGAGCTCATACGCGTACGCGGTGTCCTGCAGGATGCGACTCAGCAGATCCCATGGCGGCAGGCGGTCCACCCACGACCGCCATGTGGGTACTACTCGGCGAAGCGCGTCGAACACCTCACGATCCTCGGGATCGAGCGCAGCCCTGGCCGGCGGGGGCTCGGGCGTGAGAATCGCGGACGCCAGGCTGGGCGCAAGAGTCGCCACCCCGCGAGCGGAGAGGCGGATCACGCGAGTCCGGAGCAGCGCGGCAGCCCGCAGATCGGACGTGGGATCCGCGAGGTACCTCAGCACCGCGACCACGTCCTGCACTTCGTCGGCCTCAAAGAAGCCCAGGCCCTTGTACACGTACGTGGCGACGCCGCGCTTCTCTAGCGCGTGCTCGTAGGCGCGATGCGAGTCGCGCGACCGGAACAAAATCGCGATATCGGCGGGGCGCGTCCGGCGGCGCGTCCCCAGTGTCCGGTCGTGAACCGTCGCGCCCGAAACAAGACGCACGACCTCATCTGCCACCCGGTCAGCCGCGTCACTGACGCTCGCGCCAGCGATGAGACCGACGGCCGTCGCCGTCTCGGTGGGGTCAATCGACACGGGGAACCGGTCCGTCTCACGGAACAGGAAGGCATCCCGGCGCGACTGCGGGTCGCTCGCGATCGCCTGAAACGTGTCGTTGACGAACGCCAGAAGCGGCGCGGCCGATCTGAAGCTCACCGAGATGGCGCGCCGTGGATCCCCCTCCGGCCGCAGCGAGCGCACGAATCGCGCGGCCTCATCCATCACGCCCACATCGGCGTCTCGGAACCCGTAGATCGACTGCTTGCGATCCCCGACGATGAATAAGGAGGGAGCGAGCGCGTCCGCGCTGGCACCCCATCCCTCGCCCCAGTTCCGAACGAGCTGCGCGACCAGCTCCCACTGCGCGCGACTCGTATCCTGGAACTCGTCCACGAGCACATGGCGGTACCGTGTTTCGAGCCGATAGCGGCTCTGTGCAAACTCGTCCATGCTCTTGAGCAGTTGGACCGCTCGCTCCAACACGCCGGAGAAGTCGAGCAAGGCACGCGCATCGAGTTGTCGCTGGTACTGCCGCAGCGCGACAGCGAAGATCCGCCAGACCCCGCGCGCCTGAATGATGTTCAGGTCACGACGAAACGCCCGCCACGTCTCGGCAAGTCCTGGGGCCACGGCCGACGCCCGCTCACGATGGCGCTTCCAGGCCGCTTCACTCTCACAGTGAACGGCGCGGTACTCAGTGCCGCGAAACACCTTGTCGCGTGGGCGACCCTCTGTGGTCAAGAAATACCCACGTACGCGATCGACGAGCACGCGGAAGGCCGCCTGTTCCGTGCGCGTGTGCCACGCGAGCGAGGCCTCGGCTCCGCACTGCCGGCGAATGTCCGCGGCCAGCATGGCGACGTGCGGATGCCGCGTCGGAGCATCACGCAGGAATGCGTCGAGCCCACCCTCGACGCCGAGGAAATGATCCCGAAATCGGGAGGCCGCTCGCCGGCAGGCGACCTCGATCGTGAGATCGCGAGGGCCTTGGGCCAGGTAGCGGCGGAGCGCCTGAGGCGCGACGAGGCGGCGGTCCAGCAACGCGGCAATGCCTATACGGAGCCGACGCTCGCCAAGCTGCGCGAACACCAAGCCCACCGCATCGTCCTTCGCAGCAATCGCTCGACAGATGCGAAACGTTTCGTCGAGAGCCTCGGCGACGAGACGCGGTACCTCGGTGTCGTCTGCGAGGTCGAATGCCGGGTCGATATCGGCTTCGAGCGGGAACTCGCGAAGGAGCGACAAGCAGAACGCATCGATGGTCGAGATCGCGATGTCGCTGAGACGGTCCTTCAGGTCGCGCCAGCGAGCGAGGTCGGTGGCGGAGAGCCGACTGGCTTCGCGCAGCCGGTCGATGATCCGCTCACGCATCTCGGCCGCGGCCTTTCGCGTGAACGTGATGGCCAGGATGTGGTCGGGATCGACGCCGATCCGAAGCAGGTTGACGTATCGATCCACCAGAACGCGCGTCTTGCCGGTGCCAGCTGAGGCTTCGAGCACGACATTGCGCGAGGGGTCGGTCGCGTACACGCGCGCGGCGTGGTCCACGGGCGAGTCGACAGCTGGCACAGGCCTCGGGCCCTGCGTCGCCTCGGATTCGGTCGTCGTCGGCACACGGGCTTGTCCCGCCGAAGCGGGCGGGGTGTCGTCCGACGACGCCAGCGAAGGCGGATCATCGAACGGGAGCTTCATCCACGTAGTCCCTGCGGCAGACGGCCGAAAAGCTGCACGTGTCGCACAGGAACACGTCTTCGGGACGAGGCGGAAACTCGCCACGCGCGACGGCATCGACCACGTCCGCGACCCGCTGCTGTGCCTCGGCCAGCATCTTGTCAGGATCGCTCTGCGGTCCGAAGAGCGGCACGACCCGTTTGGGTCCCTTGAACGCCAGATATGCCGCCTCGGCGAGCGTCCAGGAACGCGCGTCGCGCTCTCGCAGCCGCTGCTGCGCCGCCAGGGCATACATCGGCAGCTGCAACGCCCGCGTCCGCTGCGGCGGCCATCCCAGCTTGTAGTCGATCACGCGGAACGACCCGTCGGCGAGCAGGTCGATGCGGTCGGCCTTCCCTTTCAGATGAATCACGCGCTCGCCGGCGGCGGTCTGCAGGGGCACCGGACCATCCAGGCGATGCTCGAGCAAGCGGTCGACTACCGGAACGGGACGCTCCGCCTCCATCCTCATGACGGCCTCCCCGAGGCCGGCCGCAGCGGACGACCCGAGCAAGCGCGTTCGCTCGAGGTCCGCTTCCGCCTCGGGGAGCGTCCGGATCTGAGTGTCGACGACCTCCCCGAACAGCTGGCGCGCCTCGTCGAGCAACTCGGGCGTCACGGCGCCGTGCCCGAGCTCAGCCCACCGTGTGAAGAACACCCGGAACACTTCGTGTACGAACTCGCCTTGCTGCCGCGGGTTCATCACATCGGAGTCTTCGGGCTCTTCTTCGAGGCGCATCACGTGTTGGGCGAAGAACTTGAATGGGCATGCCAGGTACGTCTCGAGCGCGCTGACGGACCAGGCGCGCTCAGGCAGCGGGCCCACCGACCCGTGGAATTGGAGGTCGGCGGAACCGGTTCGACGCACGCGGCGTGCGGCCCATTCCTGCGTGGAGGACTGGAGCGCGCCGATGCACGCCGGCTCCAGTGCCAATGCGTCGTCGGCGGTGATCCGAGCAGGGCGGTCCGAGGTCGGCATGGTCGCCAGCCGTGCACGAGGAATCTCATCGAGCTGCATCGACCGCAGGACAATCGCGTCGTCGTCGAGCGTGACGGTGGAGATGGCGACACGACGGTCAGCAGTGCTCAACAGGTCCACGAAGCGCGCGTCAGCGGCCCGTCGGCGCGTGCGCTCGGAAAACCATCCCAGCGCCTTCAGGAGCCCGGAGGGATAGAAGATGTTCCGCGCCTGAGTCTCTGGCCATTCGGACTCGACCAGGCCCACGATCGTGACGTCGTCGAAAGAGCCGTACCGGACGGCGCAATCGTCGATCAGTTGGACTCCGCCCTCCATGGCATCGCCCGTGAACGTGCGCTCCTCGATCCAACGGCGAATGCTGGCCGCCAGGTCAACGTGCGTCCACTCGGGATCGTGATGGCGACGCTGCGCCTCGGCCAGCTGCTCCAGCAACTCGAACGTCGCCGCCCGCGCTCGTGCCTCTCGCGGCGCGAAGGGATCCTCCTGGCGCAGCGGCTTGCTCCGCTCGCGAAGGAAGCGGTCCACACGACTAACCTGCGTGGAAGCCGCACCGCTCGTCCGCAGGGGCGCCAGCGTTCTCGCGACGGCGAGTGCGGTCTTCACCAGCGGCCTGGTGGTCGGTGAGACCCAAGCAGCTGCCAGCTCTTCGAGGCGCGCCAGATCGCCGAGATACCCTTGTTCGCGCAGCTCGCCATCGACGGCCCGAAGCGCCTGGGCCGTGACCTCAGAAGGGGCGCCGTCGATCTCGAATGCCAGGTGCGGCGAGCTCAGGAGAGCGAAGAGCGACTCACGGGTGAATGCGGACTCAACGGCGTCGAGCACGAGATCGACCGTCGCCACGAAAGGTTCACTGGCGAGCGGCAGCGCCTCGGCGGCCTCGTACGCGATGCCGGCGGCTCCGAGGGTGGCGGGCGCCAGGTAGAGATAGGGCAGCGGACGCTTGAACACCACTGCGGTCCGGCCGAGTGAGGTTGGCACGGCGCCCGCTAACGTCGCTCGACGCTCGGCCTTGATGTGCTGCGCGACGAGCATCAGCTCCTCTTCGCGATCCCGCGCGGTGAACCACGTTGTGTCACCATCCCTAGGCGTCTCCAGGACGGGGCGCTGACGGGTGCTGCAATCGACCAGTCCCCCCGCATCCACCTCCTCGAGACCAGGCCACCACCCGTGCAAGCGCTCGTGGAACCCGGAGCCGAGGACCTGCTCGGTGCACACGAGATCCAGCTCGCGGAGCCCTGGCATGCGGGCGAGCAAATCGAAGTCGGCTACGAAGAGACCGTCGGGCTCGGCGATCCAATCGGCAACGGTCACGACGACCCGCGCGGGTATCGGCTGAACGCACTCGCTCATCAGATGTTCGCGAAGCATGTGCTCGTCCCACGCCCCCGAGGTGCCCGCTCGTCGTTCGTAGGCGCGAAACGCCTCGGTCAGAAAGCGCGTTTGCGCCAACAGGCGGTCCGCACCGCGATCGCCGGTCGTCCCGCCGAGCGTCTCTTCGATCAGTTCGTTGAACCGCTCCAGTCGTTGGGATTGGCGCCGAAGCTGGTCGTAGAAACGGAGCATCTCGGCGACAAGGCCTGGACGAAGTCGGAACGGTAGCTCTGACGCGATCACCTCGGCCGTGAGATCCACGTCGCTCGGACTCGTCTCGTCCAGGTCGTCCCCCGTTGGGTCGCTGCGGTCAGGGCGACCGTCTGAGGCCGCGCGGATGGCGTCGGCGGCGTCACGTGCCGCCGCCTGAATGAGGCTGTCGCGTTCGAGAGCGCTCAGCAGGCGAGAGGCTCGCGGCAGACGCTCGTGGAGCCACTCGTAGAGCTCATCCCTCGTCAAGAGGGTGGGCACTGCCGTACCACCGAACTGGCGCGCCAACTGGCGCTTCGCGCCACTGGTGGGAACGATGACCACCGCGGGTTCGCTTCCGGGCTCGGACCTCGCGAGATGAACGATGCCACGCCGGAAGGTGTGCAGGTCTGGCACGCGGACAAGACGCGTGCGCCGGGGCGTGATCACTTGATGGGCACAGGGGGCTTCAGCATCGCCTGAATGTCCGCCGCAGCCCGCGTCGTCAGCATCAACGCCCCCGCGGCCGCCGATGACGCGTCCCAGGCGCGCGCGAGGTCACCAGAGAGCGCGGCCTCTCGACGAATCCGCGCCGCACTGTCCGCCAGTTGTGCCGCGCTCACGAGCAGCACGTGCGCCGCCCGCAGATCCTCGGGTGCGGGAACCACAGCAACCGCCGCGACGATTTGTGCGGCCGCCGCCTGAATCTGTGCGAGCGCTACCGGTGTCGATCCCGCGAGCGCCTTGATGTCCTCGAGCGCAGGCTTCAGCCACTGCAAGCGCTGCAAATACGGCGCGACCTCCGCGTTGTACTTTCGATAGGAGACAGACTTCAGCAGCCACTGGTCGCGGGCCAGGCGGAGTCGACGGGCAGCGTCCAGTTGTTCGTGCACCGCGCCGACCAGGGCGAGAACCGCCTCGGGGCGCCGATAGCCGAGTCGCTGATCGTCGACAGCGATCTGGGCGAGCACGCTCTGAACGCCGCGAACATCTGCGGCTTTCGCGCGCTGCTCGGTGACCGAGAGGTAGCGGCGAGTCAGGTGCTGGCACAGACGATCCACAGCCACTTCGGCATCGATCATGCCCCTCACGGCCGAGCGCGTCGTCAACGCCCATGACGCTTCGAAGCTCGCGTCACGATCGAGACGCCCCAAGACAGTCGTCAGCAACGACACGCGTTCCACTGACGAAGGCGTGAGGCTCACGGCCAACAGGGTCTGCTCGATGGCCTCGCGCGGCGTTGGCTTCGGTAGGAGGGGTTCGCGCGCTTCGGCCGCGTCCACAGCCGCTACGAGCGCGAGGTCGAAGCGTCGGAGCCCGGCGGCCGCGCGGAGGTCGGCGATCGCCTCGTCCAACATGCCGATCATCTGGCGCACGTCGTCTCGCTTGTAGTTGTAATGCTTGGGTGGCCACTCCGCGAGCGTCTTGCGTGCACGCTCGACAATCGCGACGCGACCCGGCGCGTCTTGAACAGTACTCGCGTCTTGAACAGTACTGATGTCGCTGAGCGCTTGCGCCACTTCGTCGCTGAGCGCGGCGTAGTCCTGCTCCGCTCGGGTCTCGAGGTAGCGGTTCGCGCGGGCCGACTCGGCATAGCGGGTGGTGCGTTCCCAATCCACGCGATCGGCGGGCAGGGTCACCAGATGCAGTTGCGGATCGACGAACGAGGCAGAGGTTGGCATCGAGAACACCGCGCGATCCTCGAGGCGGGCCAACTCGCCGTAGCTCACCAGCGACGAACCGTCTCTGAGAAAAATGCGCAGAAATGCACTATCAGAGACGTCGGCGGTGACGGGTGCCGCGGGCGGAGCCGACTCCGCCGCCGTTTGCGCAGTGACCGGCAGTCCGGCGGCGAACCCGGATGCCACCAGCAAAATACCGACCAGAACCGGGCGGACAGACATGGAAAATCCTAGCCTACGTGCGCACCTGAGGCACGTCAAGACACGTCCGTCCAGGTCTACTGTTGAAAGCCTGTGGACGATCGGTGCAAGTCCTGTGCAATCGGCGACAGACAACTTTTTTTTCGTGCAGTCTGCTCTAGATCTTCACCAGTCGACGATGTGGACGCCGCCTTCGTACACCGCTTCGCTTGTTCGCGCGGACGACGTACGTAGAATCGTCAGCGCCCTCGACCAACGAATCAACCGTGGCTTCGCGTCCCACAAGGGCGGGGAAACCGGACGTGCCGTGACCAGAGCTGTTCATCGCTACCAAGAGACGATTGCCGGACAGCCATATCAAATCGAGGTCGTGCCCGTCTCCCAGGAGCGCTGGCGCGCGTACATCGTCCGCATTCCCGGGGTTCCGACCGCCCTAATGCCGTTCTACGGCGCCACCCCGGCTGACGCCGCCGACCAACTCCGACGTTGGCTGGCTCGTGCTCACCAGTTGGCGGCGGACGCGCAATAGGCATCGCGAATGGGGCTCCGCCCAGCCCCCCACCGCCGCGCCTTCGCACCGCGGCGGGACGGCTCCGCCCGCCGATCTCGCCGCGGCAGTCGCTTCCTGTAGGATTGACGGGATGAGTTGGCGCGTGTGCGGGGCGCGTGTGGCGGGGCTCGCGGTGGCCCTCGTTCTCGCGGTGAGCGACCGCGAGACGCGCGCCTCCCAATCCGCGACTTCGGCACCCACCTCGCCCTCGTCGAGCACCGCAAGCTCGTCGAACGGGGACCGCTCCGCGCCGTCGGCCGCTGATCGAGCGCCGCGGACGAGACGAGACACGCGCCGTTCGCGGACACCCGACTTCGCCGATATGGCGAGGCAACAGGCGCAAACCGATGGCGCGTGGCGAGACGCGAGCGAAGGCCACATGCAGATGGCCAAGATTCGCTACCGCAGTCGTGCCGGCGATCTCGAGATTCCTGCGTTCGTGTTCCAGCCCCTGCAAGCAGCGGCCCCGCGGTCGCAGCCCGCGCTGGTTTGGGTTCACGAGAACATTCGCGGCCACCTGTACGAGCACTACATCCCGTACATCAAGCAGGCGGTCGCGAAGGGGTACGTCGTGATCGCGCCCGAGTATCGCGGCAGCATCGGCTACGGCGAGACACTCTACGACGCGATCGACTACGGTGGCGCGGAAGTCGACGATGTGGTGACCGCCGCGAGCGTGGTCGTCTCGCGTGTGCCGGCGGTGGATCCGAAACGGATCGGCATCATCGGCTGGAGCCACGGGGGTTTGATCACCCTGTTGTCGGTTTTCCGTAACCCCTCCACGTTCGCCGGAGCCGTGGCCATCGCCCCCGTCACGAACCTGTTTCAGCGGCTGGCGTTCAAGGGCGTAGAGGCACACCGAGCGCTCATCGATCCGTACAACCGATTGGGCGGCTCTCCCGCCGAACAGCCCGGCGTTTATCGCGACCGCTCGCCGCTCTTTCACGTCGACCGGCTCAGGATTCCGCTGCGCGTCCACATCGCGGACAACGATCAGGACGTGAATATCGAGGAAGGCATGCAGCTCGTTGACGCGCTCCGTGCTCGGCAGCCGGAGCTGGCCGAGACGCAAGTCTTCCGCAGTCCCCCGGGCGGGCACCTGTTCGATCGGCGCGTGAACCCCAAGACGCTGGAACCAGACAACACGACCGCGCAGCGCGAATCTTGGGCGAAGGTATGGGCCTTCTTCGACCGCGTTCTTTCCCCACCCGTTTCCGAACCAGCGGGCACACCCGTCAACGCCGAATCATCTCGCTAGGTAGAGCCTTCGATCCTTGACTTCTGTGCACACTGTGCACACACTCGAAGACATGAGCACGGCCTACGTCTCAGGCAGGGTGCCAGCTCGTTACGAGCGGCTGGTGACGAAACAGGCGCGTGCCGCGCGGACGTCCAAGAGCGATCTCGTCGCACGGTACGTCATCGAGAAGAGCCTCGAAACCGAGTTTCCCGGAATCTCGTTCCGCGACTCCCTTTCAGGGCGCGAGGCGTACCTGACCGGGCACCGGGTCGCCGTGTGGGAAGTGATCGTCGCGCACGACGAAACTAAGTCCGCCGACAAGACGGCGCGCCATTTCGGCTGGCCGCGCGTGCTCGTCAAGCGTGCGCTCGCCTATGCCAAAGCCTTCCCCGAAGAGATCAGCAGAGCCAGTGCCGGAGAAACCGAAACCGCATCGGTTACTGGCTGACGAAAACACATCTCACCGATTCGTTTCGGCTTGCCGGCGATTGGCTCCTGATTTTCCGGTCATCCACATCGCGCGGTGGCAGGACGGATCATGGCTCGGTCTGGACGACGCAGCGCTGTTGATGTCCTGCGTGGAAGCCGGTCTGGTGCTCGTCGCGTTCGATCGGGCAACGCTCCCGTGGCATGCGGGTCAGGTGCTTCGCGCCGGTGAGAGTCATGGCGGCCTGATCTTGTTTCGCCGCACGGTTCGGAGTGCCAACTACGGCGAGCAGGCGCGCCTGCTGACCGAGTTCTGGTTCAATGACGGTCGCGTCTGGGATTGGATGAATCGAATCGTCTACCTGCCGAAGTCGCCGTGATCACTCTGACGTCGATCGGCAGAAGAGCAGAACCGTGGCCGTCGTCGACTATTGAGAGCCGCGGGTCACGCAGGGCCCACCGGGCGCGCATCGAGGCGTGAGAATGGCGTCGGAGCTGTTACCCCGCTGTTGCCCCGGCCCTTGAGCTGGTGAGATCTGAACTTCGAAGACTGCGAGAAAGGCGGCGTTTGTCGGCCGGCCTGGTACCCGCTAAGCGCACCTGCACTCGGGAGATCCGCCCTAAAGGCCACTCTAGACCCACTCTAGACCCGCGCTAAGCCAGGGTCACCTGGACATTATGATAGTCCCTCAGGCACGCCTGCGAGCGGTGCGGCTAGTTGCTGCAGATCGACTGGAGATGCTGTGATGAAGCGATCGACGTGGGTGGTCATCGCGTGCGCGCTCGCGGTGACGATGGCGGACCCGGCGGCGCAGCGCGTGACGCTGTCAACCGACCTCATCAAGGATTGGAGGGCTCAGCAGGAAACGATGATGAGGCTCGCTGACGCCATGCCCGAGAGCGCGTTCGGGTTCAAGCCCACGCCGCCGCAGCGTTCATTTGGGGAGCAGGTCCTCCACGTGGCGGGCGCCAACATCATGCTCATGAAGTTCCTGGGCGGCAAGACCTCCGCGCCGCCGATCGTGGACAAGGACTTGTCGATCTTCGGCCTCAAGGCGACGTCGAAAGCCGACATTCTTCAGGCCTTGCAGCAATCGTACACGTTCGGCGACGCGGTGCTGCGTGAGTTCCCAGACGACGCGCTCGTGCAAACGGTCCAGGGACCGCCCTGGATTGGCGAGGCCACGAGGGCGAAGATGGTGTATTTCACGATGGGACACGCGCTGGACATCTACGGGCAGATGGTGGTGTACCTGCGGCTCAACGGGGTCGTTCCCCCTGCGAGCCGCCGCGGAGGGGTCTAACACATCGACGCCACCTTCCTCCGGCGGCGGCTCGAGAGCCTGTGAGGATTCCCATGATCATGATGAGGATGCGTGTCATCGCGGCGCTCGCCGCGGTGGCTCTGCTGGCGATCACCAGCCAGGCGCGGGAGCGGGTGGTCGAGTGGCCCTGTTACGGCGGCCAGCAGGCCCACACGAAGTGCTCGCGCGCCGACGGCGGCGATGCCATGCTGCTGGCGTTCGCGCTGCCGGCGGCGGGCCCGGGCGGGGCGGCTATTCCCACGGCACAGGCCCCGCGAGAGCGCGCGCCGGTGACCGCGGTGGCGCAAGACCAGGCCGACCCCGTGGCGGCCGGACGGGCGGCGTTCGAACGCGTCTGCCAGGCGTGCCACGGCGCCGAAGCGCGGGGCGATGCCGGTCCGCGACTTGTGCCGTTTTCGCGCGAGTACGACGAACTGCTGGGAATCGTGCGAGAGGGCGTCGGACAGATGCCACCGATCTCGACGCGGGAACTGAGCGACGAGAACGTCGCTCAAATCCTCGCGTACCTGCAATCGCTGTCGCGTCAGCGTCCGGCCGCGTGAGGGGGCATGGCCCGGACCTCCTCGCGGAGGTCTGGCGTGGTTTCCGGGAGCGCGCTCGTGCAGTACAGTGGCTTCTATAACGATCTGGTCGCGCAGGCACGTGCCGCGATGACGACGGGGAAGACGGCGCAGGAAGCGGCGGCTGCCTACGCGGTGCCCGCCCGATACAGCGAACTCAAGGCGCCGCCCCAGTCCGTTCGCACGATCAGGACGTCTCTCTACGAAGGGCGCTAGCGCCGGCGCCACAAGGAGCGGCGCCGGTTCTCGCCCGGTCAGGAGAGCGACTTCAGGTACGCCACGATCTGAGCGACCGCTTCGTCGGGCAACGAGCGCGCGGAGATCGGCGGCATCTCGCCCTTGCCCTCGCGAACGACGGCCAGGAGTTCTTCGTACTCTCGCGAGAACGGTACCAGCCGCGGGGCGTCGCCGCCTCGCCCCTCGGGCCCATGGCACTGCTTGCATACCCGATCGAACGCGCCTTGGCCGGCTGTGATCGCCTTGGGCTGCGCGGCTGCGGACGGCGGGACGGCGGACAGCGGCACTGAGCCGTTGGCCGCGAGCCACGCGAGCGCCGCCAAGGTGCCCCACACTGCGTACCGACTCATTTCGCCTCCAGCGCGAACGCCACCAGCCACGCGTCGGCGCCGCCGCCCGTGGAAGCGAGCACGAACTGCCGCCCTGCGGACGTGCGATACGTCATGGTGTTTTCGGCGTTCAAGGAAGGCAGACGTCCCCGCCACAGCTCCCGACCATTGGTCTTGTCGAAGGCGTACAGATAACCGTCTCCCCCGCCGACGAACAGCAAACCGCCGCCCGTGAGAATGGCCCCGCCGGTTTGCGCAGAGCCCAGCCGGGCCGGCAAAGACACACCCTTCAACAGCGAGTGATTACGGATGGCCTGGCTGCCCTCGCCCAGCGGTATCTGCCACACGATGTCTCCCCGGTTGAGATCGATGGCTGTCAGCTGACCGTATGGCGGCTTGATCAACGGGATGGCACCCAGCTTGGTCCCAGGACGCGCCACCGGGAGATGTCCCGAGTACGTATGGTCGATGAACGGGTCCGTGCGATCGCTGGCAACGATGCTGTTGTAGCGAATCTCGTCCTTGCTCCGGACGTAGAGCCAACCGGTCTGCTGGTCCCACACCGCACCGCTCCAGTTCGCGCCGCCCGAGTCGCCCGGTAGCTGGAGTGTGCCACGCAGCGAGGGCGGGGTGAACAGCGGACCGATTCGATACCGCTTCATCTCCGCCAGGGCCAGCTCTTTGATTTCGGGCGTGAGGTCGTTCGCATCGTCCAGCGACACACCCTGGCGCCCGAACGCCGGCGGTTTGGTGGGAAACGGTTGCGTGGGCCACACCTTCTCGCCGGGGACATCGCTATCGGTCGGTACCGGACGCTCGACGATGGGCCACACCGGTTCGCCGGTCACGCGATCGAACACGTACGTGAAGTTTTGCTTGGTGACCTGCGCAACGGCGTCAATCCGTCTCCCGCCCACCGTGATCGTGACCAGGTTGGGCGCCGCCGGGTTGTCGTAATCCCACAGTCCATGGTGGATCATCTGAAACGACCACTTCCGCTGGCCCGTGTTCACGTCCAGGCAGACGATCGATTCCGCCGGCTCGTTCTTCCCCGGCCGCCGGCCGCCGAAGTAATCGTTGCCGGGCGTGCTCGTGCCGAAGTAGAGCAAGCCCCGTGCGGCGTCGAGCGACATCGGGCCCCAGACGTTGGCGTGTCCAGTGAACCGCCACGACCCTTCTTCCCAGGTGTCCGCACCAAAGTCGGTCGGCGACTGGGGAATCGAGTTCCATGTCCACAGCCGCTTTCCACTGCGCGCATCGAACGCCTGCACGAGGCCGGTGGGCTCGTTCATCAGCTGGTAGCGATCGGGAATCGAGCTGCCCACCACGACGATGTCCCTGTAGACGATGGGCGGCGAGGCGCCGTGATTGACGTGGCGCACGTCGGAGATCGGACGAGGGTAACCCTCGGTCAGCGACACGACCCCGTCTCGGCCGAACGACTTGACGGGCGTTCCCGTGCGGGCATCGAGGCTGAAGAGCTGATTGCGTGTGTTCAGCAGCACGCGCAGCCGGTTTCCGTCTCGTGCATCGCGCCACAGGGCCGGCGCACGATGCTTGAAGCCGCTGCCCGGAATGCCACCAAGCTTCACCGCACCCGCGTCGAATCGCCACAGCTCTTTCCCCGTCGCAGCGTCCAGCGCCGCCGCGTTGTTGTACGGGGTCGTGACATACAGCACGCCATCGACCATCAGCGGCTGGTTCTGGAAGCGGGCCGGCGTTGTCGAGTACTGCTCCAGCGGGGTTTCGCCGTGCTCCCACTGCCAGGCGATCTGCAGACCGTTGACGTTCTGCGGGGTAATGGCGTCGGCCGGTGAGTACTTGCTCGCGCCCAAATCGCCCCCATAGGTCGGCCACGCCACTTCCCGCGACTGCCCCGCCGGCACGGCGAGGAGAGCCCCCATCAGAAGACAGCCCAGCACTCCGGCTGCGCTCAGCGCCGCCTGCCACTTTCGATTCATTCTGATCTCCTCAATGTACACGTCGACAACCCTCCAGCGCAGCGAACGCAGGTACTCGACTAGGCCGGTGACCTCCTGAGCCGTGCTGGCGATCCGTGCCTGCGACCCGTGCCTGCGTCGAGTGCGACGACGCGCTTGCAGGGCGTGGTGAGGTACAGCACGTTGTCGAGCATCATCGGCGTCGCTTCGAACGGACCCGGCCGCGTGCCGTACTCGGCGTTGGGCTGCTCGCCGGCATTCCACTCCCACGCCTTCTCCAGTTGGTGGACGTTCGCGGGGGTGATGTCCGGGATGGTGGCGTGGCGCGCGTTCGCGGCGTTCCCGCCCCAGTAGGGCCACTCGATGAGACGCGACTCCTGGGCCAGGACCGGCACGGCCAGCGCGAAGATGATCAACCGGGTACCGGCACGCAGCAGACGTGTGGGCATTAGAAGTCTCCTGCGTCACCGGGGCGCTCCCGGGCGTCGAGAGTGACGAGTCCGGTCTGCACCCGACGGCGACCTCGAACGGGCGGATTCTATGCGGCTGGCGCCGGAATGTCATGTCTCATCGTCTGTGCATGTCATTGTCTGTGCATACGCCCCTCGTCCGATTTGGTAGCGCGGACCCTTAGCCGCAACAGGGGCAACCTGACACCGCGACAGACAAGAGCTGGCTGCTCGGGCGGCGTTGGGCTTCAGCCTTGTCTTGGGTCGGTCGCCCGGAGAGCGCCAGTCCTGTCGCTGCGCGGTTATCTTGCCGCTGTCGCGGTGGCTCTTCGGCTTTCTGCGTCCTTCCGCGAGATCCGGTGACGATTCTGAACTGCCGCAGGTCAATCGTGGAGTCGATTCGGATGGAGGTGGGGCTCGTCACGTCGAAACGTGTGTACGGCTCGCCATCGGCGGTGATCGACACGCTGCTGGCGCTCGGCAGCCTTGGTGACGCGCCAGCTCGTGGCCGCCCCGCGGCGGCTCGGCGCCGCGTGCGTGCCGACGTAGAGGGCGCCGCTCGCCAGGTCGTTCCAGGCCTGGTAGACGCCCATCGCCGGAACGTCGATCCCGAAAGCGATCGTGCCGCGCGCCGTGGCGGCTGGCGCAAAGGAACCCGAGGCCGAACCGCCGCCGGCACCAAACGGGCCGGCGATCAGTTGGAATGCTCACGATGTTTCCGCGCCGCATGGTGCTAGTGCGCCCGTGTGATGCGATCGACGATCTGCTCGAAGCACTCGTCGGCGAGCTGGTGCAGCTCGGCGGTGGTGCGATTCTGGATGGGATGCGGTACGACCACCAGCGCCGGCTCGAATCCCAGCGCGGTGTTCTGCGCGTCAGCGGCCTGGACGAATTCGGTCGTGATCACGTTGACGCCCGCGATGCCCCGGCCGTCGAGATCGATGAGGTCGTGCAAACTGCACGACGTGCATGAGCCTCAATCCGAGAGCGCGATCACCACCACCTTCGATTCGACCGCGATCCGCTGCAGCAACTCGGTCGGCGCCACCCGGCTGTTGCTCGGCTTCTTGTAGCGCCGTGTCGTGATGCCGCGCTCGGTGAAGCGTTGCTCGATGCGGTCGATGAACTCGTTGCCGCGGCTCTTGCCAATGTCGAGCAACGCAACCGGTTGACCCGTCAGCGTCGGCGGCGGCGCGAGGCGTGAGCGGCGGGTGCTGCCGGTTTCGGCCGTGGGATCGCGCAGTCGTTGGGACGGATGCATCTGCTGCTCCTTTGCAATGACAACCGACGAGTGTACGCACACAACCTGGTCGGTTACTCGCGGATCTCTGTGGTGACCGCCACGGTCTGCTCCCGGGCACGTCCGGCGATCCAGCCCGCCAGGATCGCCGAGAACATGCCAGCCTCGCCGCCCGCACGCGCGATCAACAAGCCCCCCGGCCAGAATTTCGAGACGATGTCGTTAGCGCGTTCCGGTCCGATCCCCTCGGCGACACCACCGGCGCCGATCACGAGATCCTTGCCCGGCCGCTTCAGAGCCTCGAATAGCTCGCGCTCGACGCGGGCTCGATCCCACCCTGCCTGGCGATAGATGCGGTAGTGCTCGGGCGAGAGCACCAGGATCGCACTGCCGAACTCGCACAGCTTTGGATGATTCACGGCAAACAGACCCATCGCAAGCGAGCGGGTCAGTTCCTCGGGCGTACGCGCCCGCTGATCGACGAACCCTTGCAGCGCCTCGCCTTGAAACAGCGTGACGGCACTCTTGCCCGGCGCGATGCCGCGTGCTTGCGCGAGCGGGGTCCAGAACGGGTCGGACTCGTCTTCGGCGAAGCACAGTCCGACTTTGTGCGGGCCACCGAGCGTGGCGCGGTCGATGCCGCCCGGCAGTCCGCCGCCGACGTTGCGCACGATGAGATTGAGCGCGCGCGTGATGGTGGAGTTGGCGCGGTTACCCTGGCCCAGCGCGTTGACCCCGGAGTT
>Ga0194131_10006394_pt1 | contig 16427 bp, 14 predicted proteins | sample TA2KigO120mmetaG_FD_148631 | JGI IMG/M metagenome (GOLD analysis project Ga0194131, IMG submission 148631) | Freshwater microbial communities from Lake Tanganyika, Tanzania - TA2015053 Kigoma Offshore 120m | ecosystem: Environmental > Aquatic > Freshwater > Lake | place: Tanzania: Lake... | reverse complement strand
CCGGTCAGGATCATGTCGAGGGCCGCGCGAAGACCCACGAGCGCCGGGAGACGCTGGCAGCCGCCGGCGGCGGGAATGATGCCGAGCTGTACTTCGGGCAAACCGAGCTGGGTCACCGCGGCGTCGGTGGCCACGCGGTAGCGCGCCGCGAGCGCCAGTTCGAGCCCCCCGCCCAGACACGCGCCGTGAATGGCGGCCACGATCGGCTTCGACGAGGCGGCCGCGCGCTCGACGATCTGCTGGCCGCGGCGCGAGAGCTGGCGCGCCTCCTCGCTCGACCGAAGCGCCACGAACTGATCGATGTCGGCACCCGCGACGAACGTGTCCGGCTTCCCGGACGCGAGGACGAGGGCATCGACGCCGGCGTCGCCGGAGAGGCGATCGATCAGATCGACGAGCTCGTCGCCCATGGCGATCGTCAGCATGTTCAGGGGCTCTCCCGGCTGATCGAAGATCACGACCGCCGCACGTCCGTCCCGCTCCACGGAGAACGCGCTCATGCGGCGCCTTCCAGTACGATCGCCGATCCCAGGCCGCCCTGCGCGCAGACCGAGACCAGGCCGAACTGCACCTGCCGCCGCCGCATTTCGCTCGCGAGCGTCGTCACCAGCCGTCCGCCGGTCGCGCCGAAGGGATGCCCGATCGCGATCGATCCGCCCATCACGTTCACGATGTCCGGATCGATCCGCCAGCCGTGCTCCCGCTCGAAGCCCCTGAAGTTGGAGAGCACCTGCGAGGCGAACGCCTCGTGCATCTCGATCAGCCCGAGGTCGCTCCACCCGATGCCGGCGCGCGCGAGCGCGCGGGGAACCGCGTACACCGGGCCCATCAGGAGCTGTCCTCCAGGGTCGACGGCCGCCAGCGCATAGGCGCGGATGTAGGCGAGCGGCGCGTAGCCGAGCGCCCGCGCGGCCTCCTCAGACATGAGCAGCACCGCCGAGGCGCCATCGGTGAGCGGCGAGGCGTTGGCGGCGGTGACCGACCCGTACTTCCGGTCGAAGACCGGTGGAAGGGCGGCCATCTGATCCAGGCTCGTCTCGGGTCGAATGCCGTTGTCGGACTCGACAACGGCACCGTCGGTCGCGACGGGAGCGATTTCGGCGGCCAGCCGCCGGTCGGTCGTGCCGGCGTGCGCGAGCCGGTGGCTGCGCAGCGCCCACGCGTCCTGGTCGGCCCGCGCGATCCCGTTCTCCTTCGCCATCTTCTCCGCCGATTGGCCCATCGTCAGGCCCGTGGACGGTTCGGCGATGGCGGGCGCGACCGGGCGCAGGTCCCGGGGACGTACGCTGGCGATGAGCCGGAGACGGTCGGCCATCGTCCGGGCCCGGCCGAAGGCGATCAGCCGGTCGCTCAGCCGCTTGCTGAACAGGATCGGCACGTTGGAGAGCGACTCGGCGCCGCCGGCCAGCGCGACGTCGGCGTGGCCGCGCGCGATCTGATCGGCCGCATCGGTGATCGCCTGGCTTGCCGAGGCGCAGGCTTCGTTCACCGAGTAGGCGGGCACCTCCTTGGGCAGCTGCGGCAGGAGGGAGACCTCGCGCGCGAGATTGGGGGCGAGCGGCGACTGCACCACCTGTCCCATGACCACGAGGTCCACCTCGGCGCCTGCCAGCTCCGTGCGCGCGAGCAGCTCTACCGTGGCGTGGCGCGCCAGGTCGACGGCGGGCACCTCGTTGAACGCCGTGCCCGCCTTGCAGAAGGGCGTCCTGCAGCCGCCGACAATCGCGACGCGCCGCCCGGATGCAATCGGTGGCATCAGTCAGCGTCTCACGTCGGGGGCGGATGTTCCAGGAGCCTGGCGATGTCGGCTGCGCGGGCTTCGGCGTCGGCCTCGCCAATCTCCATCAGACGTCGCAGGTACCCCGGATCGAACATCAGCAGGCTGAGCAAGTCGGGGTTCCGCGTCTCCCGGGCTCCCGCGCTCCGCAGGAGGTGCCGGAACAGCCGCGGCAGACGGACCTCGTAGTCGGCCGCGAGCCGGCCGATGTCCTGCGACGGGCGGATGAAGACGAGATCCACGATCCGCAGTCCATGCCGCGCGTCCGGCGGCAGCCCGGCGAGCAGCCGATTGAGCCGCGCCAGGTTCAGCGCGTCGCGATCGTGGTCGTCGAGGAAGATCGCGTTCAGCAGCTGGCCGGCGATCTGCATCGGCGGGGGATAGCCGTTCACCTGTGGCAGAACGGCTTCGCTCCGCGTCCGCGAGTAGCGCGTGGAAAAGGCGAGGAGCCGGTTCGCCCCGAGGTGCACCGCGGGCGCGAGCGGCGTGATGAGCCGGATCCCGCCGTCGCCGTACCAGCCGTCGGGCAGCGGCACGGCCGGAAACAGCAGCGGCAGCGCGGTCGAAGCCATGACGTGGCCCAACGTGATCCGCGTCTGCTGGCTGCGGCGGAAGGGGCGCTCCCAGTCCTGGATGTCCCGTCCCTGGACCCAGGCGACCGACCGTCCTGTCGTGTAGCTGCTCGTGATAATCGCCAGGCCGACCAGCCGGCCGGCGGCGAGGTTCCGTGTGATGCCGTCGATCTCGCCATCCGGGCCCGGCGTGAGTACCGTCTCGAGCGTGCGCCGCAGTGGTGCCGTATCCACGAGCCCCCGGAACGGCGGCGCGACCGCCCGGCCGCCGGAGACGAGCCGCAGCCCCCAGTGCCAGAGATTGCCGAGGAGCGAGCGTGCGTCGACGCGAAACACCCGAAGGCCACGGCCAGCGTCACGCCAATCGAGAGGCTACGCCGGCCGGGCCATTTCATGACTCATCGATGTGCGCGTGCTCCGCGGCGACTCGGCGGGCGCCGGGGCGGACGGCCTTCCGCCCTCGAGGCGGCGAGCGCGGCCCCGACGATGCCCGCTTCGTTGCGGAGCTGCGCGGGAACCACCTCGGCCTCCACGGTCAGCAGCGGCAGGAACCGCTCGTGCTTCTTGACGGCGCCGCCCCCGACGACGATGAGGTCCGGCCACAGCAGCGCGTGGATCGCAACCAGGTACCGATCGACGCGGCGCGCCCATTGCTTCCACGTCAGCCCCTTGCGCACGCGGACGCTGCCGGCGGCGTAGCGTTCGGCGTCCTTCCCCCGGAGTTCGATGTGCCCCAGCTCGGTGTTGGGGACGAGGCGCCCGTCGACGAAGAGGGCCGTCCCGATCCCCGTACCCAGCGTCACGACGAGCACCACCCCGGTCCGTCCGCGCCCGGCGCCGAAGGCGATCTCGGCCGGGCCGGCCGCGTCGGCATCGTTGGCCAGCGTCACGGTGCAGCCCGTGGCGTCCTCGAAGAGCGAGCGGGCGTTGGTGCCGATCCAGCCCTCGTCGATGTTGGCGGCGGTGCAGACCTCCCCGTGCCGAATCACGGCGGGGAACCCGCAGCCGACGGCGCCTCGCCACTCGAAGTGCGTGACGATGGCGGCCACCGTCTCGGCGACGCGCTCGGGCGTGGCCGGCCGCGGGGTGCGCAGGCGGAAGCGATCGGCCAGGAGTGCGCCCGTGGCCGTATCCACGGGGGCGCCCTTGATGCCGGTGCCCCCGACGTCGATGCCCAGCAACGCGTGGCGGGCTCTCACGCCCCGGTAGACCGTGCCGAGGATCTCGGCGGACGTGCGCGTCCAGTTCTGGAAAGGCTTCTCGATGAAGTACGTGATCGGAACCACCAGTCGGCGCTGGTCCCAGATCCGCACGGTGACGTAGGTGAGGGTGATGTCCTCGATGCGCCCCCATTCGTTCTCCACGATCACCACGTCGTCCAGGCGAATCGGCTGCGTGACGGCGATCTGGAGGCCGGCCAGGAGCGTCGCAATGCTCTGCTGCGCGGCGAACCCGATGATGATGCCGGCGATCCCGGCCGGCGCCAGGATGCTGGTGCCGAGCTGGCGGACCGGCTCGAAGAGCATCAACATCGACGCCACCGTGAAGAGCGCGATGACCGCCGCCGCAATCTTCCGCGCCACCGTGCCCTGCGTGTAGACGGCGCGCGCCTGGAGGTTGTCGCTGACGTCGATCCGGTAGCGCTGCAGAACGAGCTCCTCCGCGGCCTTCACCGATTGGTACAGCAGGAATGCCGCCGTGCCGATGAGAAAGAGGCTGAGGCCGGTCTGCAGGAGGTCTTGAAGCGCCGCCGGAATCGAGCGCGTCTCGACCCCCAGAATGAGGGCGAGAATCGGCAGCAGGAGCCGCGCGGCTCGTCCCGCCACCGGCAGCAGCGCGTCGTCTCACGCGCTCGAGGTGCGCGAGGGGAGGGAGGACAGGGCGGACTCGATGAGCCTGCCGATGCGCGACAGGAGCCAGAACAACCCGGCCATCGTGGCGACGTCCCGCACGACGATCGCCGCCCGCCCCGCCACGGCGGCCGCGCCGAGCGGCTCGAGATCGGCCAGTATCATCGCGACCGCCGTGTGGCCGCCGAGCGTCCAGACCAGCAGCATCAGCGGCGGCACCGCGGCCACCAGCCCCAGGTCGAGCCAGTGCCGCAGCGCGCGGTTGGAGGGCGTAGCCGCTGCCGCGGCCTGGCCACGGCGGGCTCTTCTGCGGACCAGCCAGCGGACGGCTCCGTCGGCCATGCCCAGCGTTGCCAGCATGACTCGGCCGAGGCGAGCGTCGAGACCTGGATGCCGAGCAGCGTCTCGTTGGCGAACTCCATCATCGGCCCTCCTTCTGTGTGCGCTCGTCTTCTCTGCTCCTTCTCAGGCGACCCGCAGCCGTCCGAGCGAGGCGCGCGCAGGCCCCCCGCCGATGTCCGGCGTCAGGCGGAGCTCCAGCACGGTCACACCGGCGAGGTCGACCGTGTAGCGCTCCGTCTCGGACGTCGTGCCGGGCGGGCTGAACGTGTACTGCTGGCGCACGATCTCGCGGTACGAGCGGCCGCGGTCCGGCGACCAGCGCAGCACGAACTCCTGCGTACGGGGCGTCCCGGCCTCGTCGAAGCGCACATCGATGGCCCGCAGCCGCGTCGGCTCGTCGAAGACCACGCGCACGATCTGCGCGCCCGGCGTGGCCGCACGCCGGCCGCCGGCGCCGCCCCGCAGCGCGTGCTCGATCGGGTGCGCGGGGTCTTCCGACGTGATCTCGACGCGCGCGATCTGCTCGAGATCGAGGCCGTCGCGCTCGTCCGCTTCGTCCGGATCGATCACGCGTTTGCGCATGTCGCCTCCTTTCAGGCCGCCCCGCCGAGGATGCCCACGAGGCCCGCGAGCGGGATCGGTACCCAGGCGGGCCGGTTGTTCAGCTCGTACTCCAGCTCGTAGAGCGCCTTGTCGGCTTCGAAGCACGCGATCCAGCCGTCGAGCGCCGATCGGTCGTCGGGAAGGAAGGCGGCGCGGCCCGGCGGGAGCGACGCCAGATAGCCGTCGAGAAACGCCTGGCGCAGGCGCCGCGCGTCCGCAGCGGCCAGGGGCGCGTCCGGACGCGCCGCACGAACGGTTGCGACCGCATAGTCGAAGGATCGGATCATGCCCGCCACGTCCTTCAACGCGCACTGCTTCAGACGGCGCTCGTGGAGCGGACGTGCCGGCTCCCCCTCGAAGTCGATGAGCACGAACCCGGCGTCGGTCGTCAGCGTCTGGCCGAGATGGTAGTCGCCGTGGATGCGGATCTTGAGGAACCGCGCCTCCGCCGCGCGCAGGTCGGGTTCCGGCGCAAGTGCCGCCACTCTGTCCTGCAGGGCCAGGACGGCGCGCGCCTGCTCGCGGATCTCGTCAGGCCACTCCGGCAGGTGTCGCTCCACGAGGCGGAAGGTGCGCGAGGCGCGCTCCAGCAGCGTCGTACGCCAGCCGTCCACGTCCGCGGGCGTCACCGGCTCGGGCGCGAACGCGGGCAGTGTCGAATCGGCGGCGAGCGCCGCATGGAGGTCGGCCGTGGTCGCGCCCAGCGCATGCAGGTCGCGCAGCACGCGGCTCACCCCGTCGGGCTCCGGGAGCCGCTGGAGCACGTACGTCCATCCGTCGCTGCGGCTCTCGATCCAGTCCTGCAGCACGCCGACCGTCGCGGCGCCGCCGCGCGCGGGGACGTAGGTGATCGATCCGCGGAGCACCGGCATGGCGCGAAACGACGTGCGGGTCGCCAGGAAACGGCCGATCTCGAGCTCCGGGTTCTCGCCGTCCTCGAGCCGGCGGAACAGCTTGAAGGCCAGGGACCGGTCCAGACGCAGCGACGTGTTGCTCTGTTCGGCGCCGAGCGCCCGGACGCCGGCGTGTTCGAAGACGCCGGCCAGCACCCGCGTCGTCGCTTCGCCGGCGTCGCCGTACCGGAGCGTGCCACCGAGCAGCATCGGGATCTCGCGCTGCGACGGAGGGACGAATCCGCTCAGCAGCGCCTGCGCCGCCGTCGCGTCGGTTGCCGCCTCGACGACCCACGGCGCGTCCGCGGGTTCGTCGACACGGCCGACGACAGGCAGGCCGTCGGGATTCGCCACGAACGCGAGCACCACCGTGTACCGCTGGCGGCCGCCGTCGGCGAACCGCACGCCGGCCACGACGAGCGCGCAGGGTCGGGCGCCGGGCAGCCACGCGGCATCATCGACGTCGATGCCGGCGATCGGCCGCGCCTTGTCGCCGAACCAGCGCCGCGGCGGCAGAAATTCGACGAGGCACTCCGGCAGCGCGCGCTCCAGCCAGGCGGTCAGTCGCGGGTGGAGGCTCATAGATGGGATACCCGGTCCGGGTTCGACTCCGGCCGCTCGGGGAACTGCCGCTCCAGGAAGCGCCGCGCCAGTCCGCCGCCGCCGATGCCGAAGGCGATCGCCAGGCCGATCATGACGGCGCCGAACGCGATCGCGAACGCCGTGAGGACGACCGTCTGGGCGACGGCAATCTGCTCGAGCGCCATGGCCACGGCGAGCACCAGAATCAGCGACCGCACGGCGCTGCTGAGCAGGCGCGGCGACGACATGCGCGCGTTGACCGCGGCCAGCAGCGTCGCCCGCCACGCAAAATTGGCCACGACGAACCCGACCGCGAGGATCGCCAGCGCGACGAGCAGGCGCGGCACGAACTGGCCGAAGCCGGCCACCAGGCCCTGCAGCGCCGTCAGTCCGAGCACGTCGATGCCCGACAGGAGGAAGCCGAGGAAGACCAGCCAGAACACGACCGAACCGGCCAGCACCGACGCGGGGGACAGATCGGCGCTGCGGAGCGCCGCCGCCAGGCCGATCCGTTCGCTGAGCGCATCGAAGCGGAGCCAGCGGAGCGTCCAGCGCGTGAATACGCACAGCAGCGCTGCGATGACCCAGCCCACAATCACGATGCTCAGCGTGGCCAGGATGCGCGGCAGGTAGAGCGCGACGCTCTCGAGGAAGTTTGCCCAGGCCTGGCCGACGGCGTCCGCAATCAATTGAGTCATGTCTGTCCTCACGGTGTGCGATTCCAGCGCTCGATCAGGTACGGCTTGCTGCGCTCGAACTGCTGCGCGAGCGTTTCGAGGTTCTGCGCCGCCTCGCCTGGGGCGGCGGCCGCGTGCCTGGTGACGAACGACGCCACCCGCCCCACATAGAGGGGCATGAGCGCCTTGACGATGTGCGCGCGATCGATCACCCCCGCGTGGTAAGCGGCGGCGAAGTCGTACACGGTCGAGACCCACACCTCGTCGGTGTACCGCGGCGCCTCCGAGCCGGCGGCCTCGGCGACCGCGGCCAGCGCGGTGAAGGTGTCCGGTGCCAGAATCGATTCCAGCACCGGGCGGAGGTCGCGCACGTCCTGCGCGAAGGTCCCGCCCAGGCCCGACGGAGCGCCGGCCGTCCCCTCGTGTGGCGGCGGGTGATCGCCGCCGATCACCGGCACCGGCTCGGATGGGACGTCGCGCTGCCAGGCGCCCGCGTGCGCCTCGAGCGCCGCGAAGAGCGAGCCGACGAGCGGCGCAAAGACGTCCTGCAATCCCAATCGAGGCCGCGCCGACGGTCCTGGGGGCGCCGCCTCGACGACGGTCTGGCAGGCCCTGAAGCGTCCCGACAGCGCCGTCACCGCCAGCCACAGCTCGATCCCCTCGCGCATCGGGCTCCGGTCCCACGCGTCCTCGGCGAGGCAGTGGGCCGCAAAGCGGCCGGAGCAGGCGAACTCGGTGAGCAGCGGCTCGTCCAGCTGCCGTCCGTACGCCGCGCGCACCAGCGGCCGGATCAGCTGCGTCACGAGGAGGCGTTCGAGCGGATGGCGCGCGCGCACCGGGGCGGCCAGGTCGAAGGAATCGGCGCCGACGGGGCGCAGGAGCCCGCCGATCGCCGCCGGCGTGAGCGCGCCCGCCTCCGGATCGACGACGGCCACCGCGCGCGCCTGCAGGAGATCGGCCGCGGTGAAGATCAGCCGGATCGCGGCAGCCCGACCGGGGACGCCCCGGTACGCCGCGACGAACCGGTGTCGCGTGCGGAGCCCGCGGTACCGATCCCCGCCCTCCGGCGCGGTCGTGCCGACGATCTCGACCGTGCCGTCGCGCGACCCGCCGTCGGCGGCGATAACGACCGTCCGCGCCCGCGCGAAATGCTGCGTGAGCGCCTCGTCGACCGCCTGCAGCGCGCCCGCGATCGTGTCCGCGTTGTTCAGCGTCGGGACGCCCACGAGGACGTCGACCTGCCCGACGCTGATGAGTCGGCGCAGGAGATCGTCGCTGAGCAGCGTCGCCTGAGTCACCACCCTCCTCCGCACGCGGCCGGCGGCGGCAGCCGCCGGCCCGAGCGTTACAGCCAGCGCAGCTTGAACCAGTAGAAGTCGTACGGGCCCAGCGTCAGCATGTACGGCAGCTCGCCGATGCGCGGAAACAGGCTGCGCCCGAACATCTCGATCGGGATCGCGCCTTCCAGGGCCCGCAGGTCGAGCTCGGCGACCTGCGCCGTGCCCGACAGATTGTTCACGACGAGGACCGTGTCGCCGTCGAGCGATCGGGTGTACGCGAGCACACGGTGGTTGGCCGGGCTCAGGAACGAGATCGACCCGCGGCTGAAGACGCGGGTCGATCGCCGCACCCGGATCAGACGCCGCATCCAGTTCAGCAGCGAATGGTCGGTTCGCCGTTGGGACTCGACGTTCACCGCCTGATAGCCGAACACCGGGTTGGAGATGAGCGGCTGCGCCAGGCGCTCGGGATCGGCGGTCGAGAAGCCGCCGTTCCAGCCGCCGTTCCATTGCATGGGGGTTCGCACGCCGTTGCGGTCCCCCAGATAAATGTTGTCGCCCATGCCGATCTCGTCGCCGTAGTAGACGATCGGGCTGCCCGGAAGCGACATCAGCAGCCCGTTCATCAACTCGATGCGCCGCCGGTCGCCTTCGAGCAGCGGCGCCAGCCGGCGGCGGATGCCGAGGTTCAGGCGGGCGACCGGGTCGCGCGCGTACTCCTCGTACATGTAGTCGCGCTCGACGTCGGTGACCATCTCGAGCGTCAGCTCGTCATGGTTCCTCAGGAAGATGCCCCACTGGCACGTCTCCGGAATGGCCGGCGTGCGCTCGACGATCTCGACGAGCGGCTTCCGATCCTCCAGCCGCAGCGCCATGAACATCCTCGGCATGAGGGGAAAGTGAAAGGCCATGTGGAACTCGTCGCCGTCGCCGAAGTACGCCCGCACGTCGTCGGGCCACTGGTTCGCCTCCGCCAGCAGGACCTTGGCCTCGAACTGTGCGTCGAGGCGCGCGCGAATGAACTTCAGGACGTCGTGCGTTTCGGGCAGGTTCTCGCAGGAGGATCCGTCGCGCTCGATCAGGTACGGCACGGCGTCGACCCGGAACCCGTCGACCCCCATGTCGAGCCAGAACTTCATGACGTTACAGATCTCCTCGCGCACGGCGGGATTGTCGAAGTTCAGGTCGGGCTGGTGGCTGAAGAAACGGTGCCAGTAGTACGCCTTCGAGACGGGATCCCACGCCCAGTTGGACTGCTCGGTGTCGAGGAAGATGATGCGGACGCCGGCGTAGCGATCGTCGGTGTCGCTCCAGACGTACCAGTCGCGCCGCGGATGGTCGCGGGCGCTCCGCGCCTCCTTGAACCAGGCGTGCTGATCGGACGTGTGATTGAGCACCAGCTCCGTGATCACGCGCAGGCCCCGCCCGTGCGCCTCGACCAGGAACTCGCGGAAATCCTCGAGCGTCCCGTAGCCCGGATGGATGCTGTAGTAGTCGGCGATGTCGTACCCGTCGTCGCGGAACGGCGACGGATACATCGGCAGCAGCCACAGGCAGTCGACGCCGAGCTCCTCGAGGTAGTCGAGCCGGCTGGTGAGGCCCTTGAAGTCGCCGACGCCGTCCCCGTTGCTGTCGCAGAAGCTCTTGACGTGCAGCTGATAGATGACCGCGTCCTTGTACCAGAGTGGATTCGTCTCCACCTCACGCCCTCTCGACACGCGCACTCGGGCGCAGCGACGCCACGTGGTGGCGGTCGACGCTCATCGCGTAAACGGCCGTCGACCTCTCCACAGGCAGACGCCTGCCGGCAATCCGGCCGCGCGGCCCCGCGGCAACCCGCTCATTGTCACCCAGTTCCAGCGGGTCCGTCCTCCCGCCACCACCGATGGTGACGACATGGCGAGGGAACCTCGATATGTGGAGAGCCCGCCGGGTCGCGGCCAGTGTGGTACTGTGCCCGCGTGGAGCGGAGCGAGCCGATCGTCGCGGCCAAACAGGACACGAAGGAAAGCGTCGTCTGGGCGCGCCTGCGCCAGGAGCTTGCGGCGTGCGACGCCCGCCTGACGGCGGAGCTGCGCGCGACCCTCAGCGGCACGCAGGCGCTCGTCGACGGCCTGTACCAGCAGCTCGCCCGGCTCGACTGACAACGGCCCGCCCGCCGGTCGCTCGCGGAGGTGGCGGCGTTCTATCGGGAGCATCTGCCTCCGCTGATTCTCGATCCGGTCGAGGCCTTTGGCCGGCAGCCGCCCGCGCAGCGCGCGCTGGCCGCGTTCGACGGATTCGATCGGGCCGTCGAGCAGCTGATCCTCGAAATCCCTGCCCCGGAGGTAGGCGGCAAACGGCGGCATGTCGTGGGTGTTCAAGCTGGCCACCGCGTTGAGCGGCACCCGCCGGAGCGGGCGCGCCGCCGTCGGCTGCGCCTCGTACTGCACGACATACATCGTGCGAATCCCGTGGCGCGCCAGGGCCGCGTTGACGTGCGAGGGGACGGTGCCGAGATTCTCGCCGACGATCGCCGCCTGGTGGCGATGCGATTCGAGGCAGATGATCGCGTACAGCTCCTCCGAGCGATACCGCACGTACACCCCGTCGGTCGCGGGCCATTCCTTGGGAACCCAGTACAGCCGCGCCGCAGGCGTCGAGCACGAACACGTCGCGGTAGCGCCACGGGTCGTACCCGTGCGCGTGCACGCCCAGCGGCAGGTCGAGGTACAGCCCCGGCTTGCCGGCTCCCGCCGACACGGCGGCAAGCTGCTGCTCGGCCAGCCACTGGACGTAGAGATGGTAGAAGCACAGGTCCGGGTCGCGATCCGCCGGGCCGATCGCGCCGCCGCGCAGCGGTTCCGGCCACTCCGTCCACGGCGCCTGGCGCCGCTCGAGCACCGCCTTGAAGGCGGCGTAGTCGTTCAGCGTCGGATGCGCGGCCGCGGGTTCAGGAGCCCCGCGCAGATCGCCTGGTCGCGGCCCCAGAGTCGAGCCGCCTGTGCGAGCGTCAGCGTCAGGCCTGGCATGTCCAGATACTCGCCGCGGACGATGTCGAGCCAGCGTGCCGTGTCCCGATTCCGGTCCAGGCGCGAGGCGGCCGGCGCTGAACGCATCGGCATGATCAGCTCCGTTCCACGCGCAGGAGATGCACCGGCTCCCCGGCAACCGGATCCAGTTGCACGAAATTCCGTTCTCCCCATCGATAGCGCTCGCCCGTCACGAGGTCGCGCACCTCGTAAGACTGCCCGGCCGCGACGCCGATGGCATCCGGTGGCACCTGCAGCGTCGCCGCGTGCGCCGCGTGCGGGTCGAGATTGACGACCACGATCACCGCGTTGGCGTGGTCCGGCGAGCGCTTGACGTAGGCGATCAGGTGGTCGTCGGCAATCTCGAGAAAGCGCAGGTCGACGAGCTGCTGGAGGGCAGGGTTGTCGTGCCGCGCCTGATTGACGCGCGTGATGAAGTCGCGGATGTTGCCGGGCGCGTGCCAGTCGCGCACCTTGATCTCGTACTTCTCGGAGTGGAGGTACTCTTCGCGCCCCTCGATGGGCGCGCTCTCGCACAGCTCGAAGCCGCTGTAGATGCCGTAGGAGGGCGACAGCGTCGCCGCCAGCGCGACACGCATCTTGAACGCCGCCCGCCCGCCGGTCTGCAGGATCGGCGGCAGGATGTCCGGGGTATTGGCGAAGAAATTCGGGCGGAAGTACTCCGCCATCTCGGAGCGCGTGAGCTCCGTCATGTACTCGATCAGCTCGGCCTTCGTGTTGCGCCACGTGAAATAGGTGTACGACTGCGTGAAGCCGTGCTTGGCGAGCCCCTGCATCATGGGCGGCCGCGTGAACGCCTCGGCGAGGAAGATCACCTCCGGGTACTCGCGCTGGATGTCGTCGATGAGCCACGCCCAGAACCCGATCGGCTTCGTGTGCGGGTTGTCCACGCGGAAGATCGTGACGCCGTGGCCCACCCAGAAACGGACGACGTCGCGCAGCGCCTCCCACAGGTGCTTCCAGTCGGGGGTGTCGAAGTTGATCGGGTAGATGTCCTGGTACTTCTTCGGCGGGTTCTCCGCGTACCGAATCGTGCCGTCGGGACGGCGGTAGAACCAGTCCGGATGCTCCTGCACCCAGGGATGGTCGGGCGAGCACTGGATCGCGAAGTCGAGCGCGACCTCCATGCCGCGGGCGGCGGCGGCCTGCACGAAGCCCTCGAAATCGTGCAGCGTGCCGAGCGCGGGCTCGATGGCCGTGTGGCCCCCGTGCTCGCTGCCGATCGCCCAGGGGCTGCCCGGATCGTTCGGTCCGGCCTCGAGCCGGTTGTTCGCGCCTTTGCGGTTGGTCCGGCCGATCGGATGGATCGGCGCCAGGTACACGACGTCGAACCCCATCTCCCGAATGTCGTCGAGGCGCCGCTCGGCGTCTCGAAACGTGCCGGACCGGCCGGGCTCGGTTCCCTGCGATCGGATGAACAGCTCGTACCACGCGCCGACGAGCGCGCGCCTCCGGTCGGCCACCACGACCCGCTCGGGCTCCGAGTGCGCCTCGTCGGGCCGCGGCGCCAGGCGGCCCATCAACGCCACCGCCTCGTCCGCCGCCGCCACCTCGAGCAGCCGGGCGGGATCCGCGGCCACGTCGCGCAGCCGGCCGAGCAGCGCCTCGAGCTGGCGGCGGTCGCCGCCGCGCAGCGCGGCGAGCACGCGCTCGACCATCGCGATGCCCTCGGCGATCTCGCTGGCGACGTCGGGCTGCGCCGCGCGCACCCGCTTGGTGAGCTCCTCCACCCATGACGCGTACGCGTCGGTCCAGCCGACGATCGTCACGCGGTAGCGTCCCACGCGATCGAGGGCCAGCTCCCCGCGCCACCGATCCAGGCCCGGATTGACCAGGGTCATCGGGGTCTCCGTCGGGGCGTCCTCGCCGGGCGCGCTCCAGCGCAGCGCCGCGCGCACACGCTCGTGGCCGTGCCGGAAGACGGTCGCCTCGAGCGCCACGGCCTCCCCGACGACGGCCTTGATCGGGTATCGACCGTCGCCGATCGACGGCTGGACCGCATCAATGACGATCTGCTCGTACGGGCGACGCTTCGAGCGGGACACGGGACGCTGCTCCAGGGCCCCTGCCGCGCGCGGCTCGGATCGCGCGCCGCGGGCCGCGCCCGAGCGGGCTGTCGAGCGCTGCGTCATTCGCGGAGCGCCTCCTCTCGGCCGCGCGCGAACGCCGACTTCGCGTCCGTCACGGCGCCGGCGACGCTCGCCTGGATGTCGCCGGCGTGGTGGCCGGCCGCCTGCACGAGCTCGTCGACCCGCTGCTTCTGCCGCACGGCGGCCTGGCGACTTCGGTCGATCACCTTCGAGGCCCGCTCGCGGCCCTTGCGTGCGCCCCAGGCGATGTCGCGCCCGGTCCCCGTCGGCGACGTGAAGCCCTCGACGGCGGCCTGCGCGCGGGCGGACGTCTCGCGGAAATGCCGGAGCGCCTCCTCGGCCTCGCGGCCCATGCCGGTCAGATGGTTGTAGAGCGTGCGGTCGGTGAGCAGCTGGCCGATCGTGCCCTCTCCGTCCCCGACGCGGTTCACGAGCAGGCGCACGTCGTTGACGAGCGACTGCCCGTCGGCGACGGCGGCTTCCACGCCCTCGACGACCGTCGCGCTGGCGTCGGCGAGACGGCTGGCGTTCTCGCCGACGCTCGCCACCACGCCGCTCGTGGTCTGGACCGTCTCCGTCAGCGCCGTGATCGCGGTGGACACATCCGCCTTGAGCTCGATGACCTCGCGGCTCACCATGCGAAAGGTGTCGCGCCCCTCCTGGATGAGATCGGCGAAGTCGATCGGGTCGGCCCCCGCGATGGTGCCGCCGGGCGTCACCGCCGGGGCCTGATCGGTCCCCACGGCGATCTGGATGAACGCGTTGCCGACGATCCCGTCGGTCTGCACCGCGGCGATCGAATCCGTGCGGACCAGCTGCCGCACGTCCTCTCGCAGCCGCATCCGGACGCGGAACCGATCGGAGGGCCGCGACGGCAGGACGATCTCGAGCACCTCACCGGCGTCGAGCCCCGCCACACGGACGCGGGTGCCGATCTGCAGGCCGGTCACCCTGCCGAACGTGCTGTTGAGCTCGAACTGCGGGGAGAAGAGCAGGCGGCGGTCGCCGATGAGAAAGAGCCCGCATCCGAAGAGAAGAAGCCCTCCCACCACGAACGCTCCCACGAACGCGCCTCGCATGCGAGTCATCGATCTCTGCCTCCTGCGGATGGTGGGGCGAGCCTCTCAGCTCGCCTCGCGAACCCGAAGGTTCGCGCCGCTGCAACGAAGTCCGTCCTAGCCGCTTCCCTCGGACGCCTTGAACTGGCGGACGAGCGGAATCTCGCTGGCCGCCAGCGACTGGGGCGGCCCTTCGGCGATGATCCGTCCCTGGTCTCCGGCCAGCAGCAGGAGGTCGGCGACGTCGGCGACCTGGGCGAAGAGCGGCTGAAAGGCGCGCGGCGACGTCCTCGTGCAGTGCAGATCACCCACTGCCGCGACGCGGACCGTACCGTGCACCATGCCGCATTATTACGCAGCCATACGGCTTATTACGCAGCGCGCGGCGCCATCGCGCGCCTCGGCGGTCAGGCGTCGGACCCAAGGACGCCTCGTGCTGCGACATCCCGTCAAGACGTGACCATATCCGGTGAACGCTTCGTGCACCAGACCGACAGAGCCTGGCGACCCTCGGCCGAGAGTGCCGTGGGCCAGTCACACGGATGCGGGATCGCGAGCCACACGCGAGTACGATGGCACATCGCGGTGTCGTTCGAGTATGCTGAGAGCTTCTGACGCTATCGTGGGCAGGAGGCCACCGTGTGCTCCTCCGCCCCTGGACGGGATGACCCGATTGAGGCTCGCGTGAGCACTGTTCATCCGCCCTCGGCCCCGTCTGGCACACAGATTGCCCTTTCTGAGCAGCACGCTGATGGCATCGGCCCGTGTTTCCGGCACGTGGCGCGTGCGGCGATGCGGCCCGCGGGCGGCGCGCGCTCTTTTCCGGACTCGAGATCGAGGTGACCGTGCGTAGTCTCAGTCGCGGCGTGATCCTGGCCGCCATGTGCGCCGCGCCTGCGGCGGCACAGTCCGTCGCGGCGCAGGGATCGACCACCCAGAGCACATCGCAGACCGTTGTCACCCAGGACGAGATCGTCCTGCAGGGCGATACGGCCCCGAGACGCGCGCTCACGACGAACTTCGGCGACACGGGGCTGTGGTTCGTCCCCACGGCGGAAGTGCTTCCCGCCTCGCGGCCGTCGTTCAGCCTCTCCCGCGCGAACTTCGATCGCCGGCAGGGGCTCACCGACGTGTCGGAGATCGGGGTAACCGGCGCCTGGGGCGTCGGCGACCGCGCCGAGCTGTTCGGCTCGTGGCGGATCGTGCGGGCCGATCGCGACGTCCGCCCGTTTTTCGTACCCTCGGAGCCGGCGTTCGGCGGCGTCTCGTATGAGTTTCCGTACATCCGCCGCGGCTGGTCGAAGACGCTGGGCGGCCCGATCATCGCCGGCGGCAAGTTCAGCCTGCTGTCGCAGGCGCGCGGCGACGCCATGGCGCTGGCGCCGCGCGTGGCGTTGGAGTTTCCGAGTGGTTCCACCTGGGCGAGTACGAACGGCGTGGTCGGCCACATCGACCTGGTCGCCAGCCGCGAGTTCGCCCAGCAGGTCGAGCTGACGAGCATCGCAGGCGGCGTGCTGCGCGACGACACCGACGAGTTCAGCGCGTCCGACGGCGTCACGTGGGGTCTGGGCGCGACGTTCCCCAGCCGATCCGCGCTGCGCGCGCTCGTGGAGTACCACGGCGAGTTCGTGATCAAGGACAACACGCGCATGCTGGATCCCGCCTACACGG
>Ga0194131_10006387_pt1 | contig 16434 bp, 12 predicted proteins | sample TA2KigO120mmetaG_FD_148631 | JGI IMG/M metagenome (GOLD analysis project Ga0194131, IMG submission 148631) | Freshwater microbial communities from Lake Tanganyika, Tanzania - TA2015053 Kigoma Offshore 120m | ecosystem: Environmental > Aquatic > Freshwater > Lake | place: Tanzania: Lake... | reverse complement strand
GCGGCCGGCGGCGTCGCGGGGGCCCTTGCGGGCTCGGCGCAGGACGCTTCCACCGATGAGGTCACCGCGCTCCTCGAGCAGATTCGCGACGAAGTGCGTTCGCTGCGAGAGCGGCTCGGGAGCCGCACGTGATCGGCGTCGATCCCACCACGATCGCGAAGCGCACCTACACGGGCGTCTGGGCCTTCCTGGTCAAGTGGTTCCGCGTGCCTGAGGAGCCGCCGACGCTTCCGGTCGCGCCGGGTGAACAGACGATCTCCTTCAAGCCCTCCGAGGCGTACCTGCGCTACCTGAAGCTCCTCTTCTGGATCGTGTGCGTGCTCATTGACCTTGCGCTCACCGCGCTCTGGATCGTTGCAACAGTGGCTCTAATCGCCGCCGGAGTCTGGTATCTCGCGATCCCGCTCGTACCCATCGCGCTCGCGCTCATCATCGTGCCCGACGTCATCGCGTACGTCGGCATTCACCTTCGCTACGACACGACCTGGTACGTGCTCTCGCGCCGGAGCCTGCGATTGCGCCACGGCATCTGGATGATCGGCGAGATGACGCTCACCTTCGAGAATGTCCAGAACGTGCGCATGTCGCAGGGTCCGCTGCAGCGCATGTACGGAATCGCGTCGGTGATCGTGGAAACGGCGGGCGGCGGCAGCATGGGCGGCAAGCATGGAGCGCATTCCTCCGGACATCACGCGAGCATCGACGGCGTGACGAACGCCGAGGAGATTCGCGATCTGATTCTCTCTCGCGTGCGCGAGTCGCGCTCGGCCGGTCTCGGCGACGAGCGTCACGGCGCGATATTCGGCCATGATGCGCGCGCCAACGAGCGAGGGGCGGCGCCGCCCGGCGCCGGAATCCGCGCCGCCGCGTTCACCGCGCGGCAGATGGAGTTGCTGCGCGGGATTCGCGATGAGCTTCGAGCCGCGCGCGGCGGCGGATGAGCGGCGGAGCGAATCGGCGCGTGCGATCGTCGACCGTCACAGCGGGCCCATGCCGCGCATGGCCCTCGCGAAGAGACCGAAGAGCGTCCACGCGCCACCGCCGAGCAGGACGAGCAGGATCGTGATGACGCTCATCGAAAGCGCCCCACCGCGCTGACCGTTTCGCCGCAACCAGCGGGCGCCGAGAAAGGCGGCGACGATCGCGATCACGGCCCAGAGGATGGGCGAGCCAATTGCGGCCGCGTCACGGACTTCGAGTGATGTTCCCGGCACCGCCGCGCGCGGGTCGAGGCCCGCCACGCCTCTCCGGGATGCGTTCACCGAAAATGTCCAGAGCACGAACCCCGACAGGAAAAGCGAGACGAACCAGACGACCCATGCCGCGTCGGCCCAGCGCTTGCGCTCGTTCAGCTGCTTGACCGTCCAGCGCGCGCCGCATTCGGAGCAAGTGCACTCGGCCCGATCGGCGAATGTCGCCGTAAGGTCGTAGCGGCAGTGGGGGCACCGCAGCATGGGCACCGGGAACATCGGCGCCACGGCCGATCGTCGTTGAATCGCGCGGCTCAGGAGCGAGGCGACGGCGGCGGGATCGGGCGCCCATGCGGATCCGAGGCCTCCGGGCGCTCGGCCTGCAAGCGTTCGCGAATCTCCTCCGAGAGGAAGTGCTCGGCGCGATGAGCCGGCTCGTGCAGGTGATCGAGCGGCAGATTGAGATCCCGCGCAAGGAACGACTCCCAGAGGCGGTGGCCTCGGATGAGCGGCGCGGCGGCCTCGAGACCGCGCGGCGTGACCGAGATCGAGCCGGGCGGCGTGGCGTCGACGAGACCGAGGCGACGAAGTCGGCGAAGGGCCACGCGACCGATGAGTCCCGCGCGAGTGGCTTCCAGGATCGCGTGCTTGGTGAGCGGTGGGGCGGAGGCGGCCGCGCCTGCCGCGCGTTCGTGCCGACGATAGAGAAGGCTCAGCGCATCCTCCTGGGCGATGCGGATGGCGAGCGAGAGGCGGCGCACTTCGCGTGCGATGAGTCCGTGGCGCGGCGCCGCGAAGACGGTGACCGCGAAGATGCCGAGCGAGAGCGACGCGATCATTCCCGCGACCGAGGTGTTGATCCAGACCGCGAGCGCGTAGCCCAGGACCGCAGAGAACGCCGCGAGCGCCGCCGCGATCCAGATCATTCGCGAAAGGCGGTCGGAGAGCAGTTGCGCCGTTGCGCCCGGCGCCACGAGCATGGCGATGACCAGGATCGAGCCGACGGCTTCGAAGGACGCGACCGCCGTCGCCGCCACCGCCGTCATCAGGCCGTAATGGACGAGCACCGCGCTGATGCCAATCGTCGTCGCGAGCGCGGGATCGAACGAGACGATCTTGAGTTCCTTGAAGAAGATCCAGACGAGCGTCGCGTTGATCACGAGGATCGCGAACAGCCAGGCGAACGAGCGCGGGATCTCGAAGCCCGCGATCGATGCGGTGTCGAACGGCGTGAACTCGATCAGGCCGTAGAGCACGCAACCCGGATCGAGATCGACATCTCGCGCGACCCAGGTGATGAGCACCACGCCGATCGCGAAGAGCGAGGTGAAGACGACGCCCATCGCCGCATCCTCCGGCACGCGCCCCCAACGATGCAGCGCCGTCGAGAGAAACGCGGTGACGACGCCGACGACGAGCGCGCCGCCGAGCATCGCCATCGGCTCGCGACTGCCGGTGAGCATGAACGCGGCGGCGAGACCGGGGAGGATCGCGTGCGAGATCGCGTCGCCCAGCAGCGACATTCGGCGCAGCACCAGGAAGCAGCCGAGAATGGCGCACGACACGGCGCAGCAGATCGCGGTGCCGACGATCCAGAGGTCGTCGTTGCGAACTTCGTAGTCGCCGATCGTGAACCATGCTTCGTTCATGGGCGCAGCGCTCCCGCTTCGACCGGCGCGCCGATCCGGTGCGGCGATCGCGGCACGCCCGCCGGCAGCCGCCCTTCCTCGGCGAGCTTCGCCTCCAGCGTGGCGAGCGTTTCCGGCGGCAGCACATGCTCGATCTGATCGGCGTCGCGATCGACATGGTCGGGCGCAATCTGCGCCTGCGTGATCAGGTAGATCTCCCACAGGCGGTGCGCGCGGACCACCCGCGCCGCGGCGGCGCGTCCGGTGGCCGAGAGTCGGAAGCCCGTTTCCGTGCGCTCGACGAGACCGGCTCGCAGCGCCGATCGCAGCGCTCGGCTCGAGTGCGGGATCGATTCCTGCGTCCAGACCGCCGCGAAGTCTCCGCGCGGCTCGAGCGCCTCGTAGACGCGGCGCAGCAGGTTCTGGCGCGCCACCCGTCGGCGCAGCGTCCAGCGCCGCACGAGATCCGCGGCGACGCCCCGTTTCGGCGCGGCCAGGAGCGAGATCACGAAGATCGCGGCGGCGACGAGCGTGATGAGCGGACCCGTCGGCCAGCCGCGCGTCAGCGCCGACGCCGGCGCCGGCAGGGTGGCGCTCAATCCGGTTCCGAGCGCTCCCGCCGCGCCGCCGAACGCGCCCGCGAGACACACCATCGTGCCGAGTCGATTCGTCCAGAACCGCGCCGCGGCGGGCGGAATCACCAGCAGCGACACCATGAGCACCACGCCAACCGCCGGCAGGCCCGCCACCGTGCAGACGCAGACGAGCGTCATGAGCAGGAGATCAAGCAGCAGCGACGGCCACCCCTGCGACGACGCGAAGTCGCGATCGAAGCAGAGCACGCGGAATTCCTTGAAGAGCAGCGCCACGCACGCGATCACGCCGGCGCCGATCGCGCCGATGAGCGCGGCGTCGGACGCGACCATGCTCGCCGCCTTGCCGAAGATGAAGCCGTCGAGTCCCGCGCGATTGCCCGACGGTTCGTTCTGAATCGAGCGCGACAGCACGATGCCCAGGCCGAAGAAACCGCCGATCACGAGGGCGATCGCCGCGTCCTCCTTCACGCGCGTCCACGCCTTCACGAGCGCGATGAACGCGGCCGCGCCCACGCCCATCACGAGCGCGCCCGCGAGAAACGCCGCGAAATTGCGATCGCCGATCACGAGATACGCGAGGCACAATCCCGGCAGTGCCGCGTGCGACACCGCGTCGCCCACGAGCGCGCGCCGTCGCAGCACCGCGAACGATCCCACCACCGCCGACGCGATGCCGAGCGCCGTGGCGCCCAGCAGCACGGTGCGGGTGTTCGCGTCCTGAAGCGTCAGCAGTCGGAGCAGTTCGTCGAACATCGCGTGCCTTCGGCAACGTGGTCGCTCGCGGCGAAGCGCCCGTTCAGCGGCGCGCTGATCCGCCGCGACCGATCGCTTCCGCCGCCTCCTCCAGCAGCGTGAGCCGTCCGCCGTAGGTCTTCTGCAGATTCGCGGAGGTGAACGTGCTCGACACGGGTCCCGCGGCCACCAGCCGCATGTTGAGCAGCACCACGTGATCGAAGTACTCGGGCACCGATTGGAGATCGTGGTGCACGGCGACCACGGTGCGGCCGTCGCGCTGCAGCGCACGCAGAACCTCCACGATCGCGGTTTCCGTGGCCGCGTCCACCCCCGCGAACGGCTCGTCCATGAAGTAGAGCTGCGCGTCCTGCGCGAGCGCCCGCGCCAGAAACACGCGCTGCTGCTGTCCGCCGGAGAGCTGGCTGATCTGTCGATGCGAGAAGTCCGACATGCCGACCTGCTCCAGGCACTTCATCGCGGCGGCGCGATCGCTGCGACCGGGCCGTCGGATCCATCCGAGCTTGCCGTAGCGACCCATGAGCACCACGTCGAGCGCGTCGACGGGGAAATCCCAATCGACCGACTCCCGCTGCGGCACGTAGCCGATGAGACGGCGCGCCTGCGAGATGGTGCGCCCCAGCACCGTGATCTCGCCGCTCGCGAGCGGCACGAGACCGAGGATCGCCTTCAGCAGCGTGGACTTGCCGGCGCCGTTGGGACCCACGATCGCAATGAGGCGCCGCTCCGGAAGCGAGGTGTCGATGTCCCAGAGCACCGGCTTGCGGTGGTACGCGACCGTCACGTCGTGCACTTCGACGGCGACGCTCATGGCTTGAAATTCGCGGTGAATGCGCCGAGCCGACCGGGCTTCGCCTCCGGCACGCGGCCGCCGAGCGCCCTGGTCACCACGTCGACGTTGTGCAGCACCATGCCCACGTAGGTGCCGTCGAGCGTGCCGGACTTGCCCATCGCGTCGCTGAAGAGTTCGCCGCCGATCGTCACGGAGTGGCCGCGCGCCGTGCATCCTTCGACGAGCGCGTCGATCGTCTTGCGCGGCACGCTGCTCTCGATGAAGACCGCCGGAATCTTCCGCGTGACGAGCGTGTCGACGAGCGCGTTGACGTCCTTCAGGCTCGCCTCGCTGTCGGTGGAGATTCCCTGGATGGCGAGCACCTCCAGTCCGTAGGCGCGGCCGAAGTATCCGAACGCATCGTGCGCCGTGACCATGACTCGCTTGTCGGCGGGAATCGTCGACATCGTCGACTTCGCGTATCGATGCAGCTCGTCGAGCAGGGCGAGGTACTCCTTCGCGTTGGCTTCGTAGGCGGCGCGGCCGGCGGCGTCCTTCTCCACCAGCGCGTCGCGCACGCGCTCGGCGGCCTTCGACCAGAGCGACACGTCGAACCAGACATGGGGATCGAAGTGGCCCTCGAATTCCGGCGGCTCGCGCAGCTTCGATTCGTCGATGCGCTCCGTGACCTGCACCACGGTGCGACGACTCGCCATGCGCGTGATGACGTCGGACATGCGGCCTTCCAGATGCAGACCGCAGAACAGGATCATGTCGGCGTCGGAGAGAAGGCGCACGTCGCCGGGCGACGCCTTGTAGAGGTGCGGATCCACGCCCTCGCCCATGAGGTCCCGCACCTGCACGCGATCGCCCCCGATCTGCCGCGCCAGGTCACCGACCATGCCGACCGTGGCGACGACCGACAGCGGCGTCGACTTGACGGTCGGCGCGGCGGCAGGCGGCGCGTTCGGCGCCGTGGCGGCGCCGAAGAGAAGGCCCAGCGAAAGCGTGACGACGAGCACCAGCGTGGATCGGAACGGTGAAGCGTTCATGTGCAGATTCCGGTGAATGAATTGCGTCGAAACTCAGTGGCGAATGGACATGCCGACGAAGACGCCGATGTCTTCCGAGGCGCTGTTGAGACCGATGCGCACGCCGGCGTCGAACATCAGGTCTGCGCCCGGCTGCCAGGTCATGCCGGCGTTGAAGTACGCCTGATACGGCCGGTCCGGGCCGAGACTCTCGATCCCCACGTACTCGACGAACGCGCCGACGTCGTCGAAGAGGTCGTGCCCGATCGTGCCGGTGTGAATGAACTCGGCGTAGTACCCCCCTCGGTCCTCGTATCGCACGAAGTCGAACTGGGCCATGAGGCCGAGCGAGAAGCCCAGCGGCAGATCCGCGCCGAACGGCATGACCACGCCGCCTTCGACGTCGTCCGAACCGAGCCCGCCGCTTCCCGTGGGAAGCGTGACGAAGGGCATGATCGCGAAGGCGGTCGGACCCTCGTCGTTGCCCCAGACGTTCACTTTCATTCGAAGGAGGATGTCGCCCAATCCTTCGAGCAGCAGCAGCGTGTTCGACACGTCCGCCACCAGCGCGTCCGCCTCCGCCGGATCCGCGTCGCCGCGCGTCTGCACGCGCGAGTACGGCGTGAAGCCGAACTGGAGATCGACGTTGTTGAGCAATCCCAGCTTGAGAAGGAACGGCGCCACCGCCAGGGCGTGGACCGACTCGCCGTCGGAACGGTCGTAGGTGTAGTCCGCGAACGACATCTCGAGCTGGAGGTGTCCCGCGTCCACCGACATGGGACTCTCGGTGACGTCGGGACGGTCGGTGCTCATCGGTCGCATGAGTTCGCGCGGGGTGGGGTTGAGCAGGTTGAACTTCCACTTGTCCACGACGGCCTCCGTCGGCGAGGGCGGCGGCAGCCCCGGAGGTGCCGCCGGTCCCTGCGCCGTCGAAGGCTCCGTGGCGGCGGGCGGATCCGCCGCGCCGGCCGCGTCCGCGAGCACGCCCGCTAGGATACCTCCGATGATCGATTGCCCGATCCATCGATGACGCAGGTCATCGCACATTCGTGTCATGAGTGTTCCTCGTCGAAAGTTTGACGACTCAAACATATCGGCGTGCGGCACCCGGGTCAACCCCGGACATCGAGGGCTCGAAATGGCCACGGAAACCGTCGAAAACTACCTGAAGGCGATCATGACGCTGGCGGCCGAGAGTCCCACCCGCGAAGCGACCGTGTCGCGCATCGCGGCCGTGGTGGGGGTCACGCGCGGCACCGCCACGTCGATGATCAAGAAGCTCACGGCCGGAGGTCTGGCCAGGGCGGAGCGCTACGGCGGCGTGACGCTGACCTCGTCGGGACGACGCGCCGCGTCCGACGTGCTGCGACGACACCGTCTCATCGAGACGTTCCTGGTCCGCGCGCTCAAGTTCGACTGGTCGGAGGTGCATGAGGAAGCCGAGCGCCTGGAGCACGCGGTGTCGCCTCGGCTGCTCGAACGACTCGACGAGTTTCTCGGCCACCCGGCGTGCGATCCGCACGGCGATCCGATCCCGGGTCGCGCGGGCGTGGTGATCGAGCCGGCCGCGAAACCGCTGAGCTCCTGCAAGGTCGGCGCCGTCGTGCGCATCGCGCGGGTGATCGATCAGAGCGCCGCATTCCTTCGGTTCATGGCGCAGCACGGGCTGAAGCCCGACGCCAAGGCGAAGGTCGTGGCCCTGCACGCCCCCGCGCAGTCGATGGAGGTGGAGCCGCACGGCCGCACGAAGCTCGTGCTGGCGCTGGCGGCCGCCGAGAAGATCCTGGTGCACGCGGGTCGTTGACGAGCACGCCGACGACGGCGCCACCCGCGAACGCGGCGCGGAGCGTCGCTCAACCTTCCTCGGCGCGAATCGCGTCGAGCGCGTCGCGCGCGAGCTTCGTCACGCGGCTCTTCGACTGATGCACGCTGTTCACTTCCATGCCGAGCCGCGCTGCGACCTCCTCCGCCGGCACGCCTCGGCGTGCATAGAGCTCGAACGCCTCGTAGGTCTTCGAGTCGATGCGCGACGCGACCTGCCGCAGCGCCCGCTCGAACGCCTGCTCCGCCCAGGCGGCCTCCCACGGCGCCTCCGTCGCGGCCTCCTCGGCGGGGTCGAGGTCCTCGATCGACACGCCCGCGGCGCCCGTTCTCCGGCGCCGCAGCGCATTCAGCGTGCAGCGCTTGAGATAGCCGCGGAAGCGTCCGCGCTCCGGGTCGTACTGGAATTTCGGCGACACCTGGAAGAAGCCGAGCATCACTTCCTGCACCACGTCCTCGACCTCCACGCCGCTCCAGCCCGCGTGCCGCGCGTAGCCGCGGATCACCGGGGCGTAGCGATCGAAGAATTCCCGCCAGCTCAGCTCGCGCGCGGCGGCGTCGTCGGAGCGAAGGCGAAGGAAGATCGTCGGACGGGTGGCGAAGGTCTCGGCGGCGCTTCGTCGCTCGCGCTGGAACGCGATGCGAGCGTCGCTGCGGGCGGACGGAGCGCTCTCGCCCCCCGCGGCGCCCGTGCCGGGCGCGCCGGCCGTGGCGGCGGCACTCCGCGCCTCCGCGCCCGCCTCGATTCTCCAGCGCCACGGACCGATCACCACGCGATCGCCGTCGGCAAGCTCGACCGCCTCGTTCGCGTCGAGTCGGCGATCGTTGTGGAACGAACCGTGTCGGCTGCCGAGATCGATCAGTTTCCAGCGATCGCCGTCGCGCCAGATGCGCGCGTGGCTGCGCGAGACGCTCTCGTGCCGAAGCACCACCTCGTTGCCCGCGTCGCGGCCGAATGCATGGGGTCGATCGGGCTCGAGCGAGAGCTCCTGCGGATCGTCGCCCGCTTCGGCGCGAAGCGAGAGCGGCGCGGGCGCTGCGTGCGCACGATCGGAGTCGGCGCGGGCCATGCGTTCAGACTATCCGCGCGGCCGGGATCACCCGCTCACGAGCAGGTGCCCCAGTTCGCAAGCAGGATGCCGAGATCGCCGCCGTCGACGACTCCGTTGCCGTCGAGGTCGGACGGCGAACCGGGATTCGGGCCCCAGTCGCCCAGCAGCGAGCCGAGATCCGATCCGTCGATGACGCCGTCGCCGTCGGACTCGCCGGCGCAAAGCAGCGGATCCGCCACGAACACCGAGATCGCGCCGGTCGTGGACGCAAGACCGCCCATGTCGGTTCCGGCGGCGACGAGATCGTCCGGTCCGTCGGCATCCGCGTCGCCGCTTGAAAGCGCGGACGGAGTCTCGAAGACGCCCTGCGCGTCGACGATCGGAACGAGCGTGAGGAAGAGATCGACGGTGTCGTTGCGGAAGACGGTGAGCGACGGCCCATCGACCGTGTCGACGAGCAGCGCGATGTCGAGATCCGCGCCCTTGTCCTCGTCGAGATCGACGAGCACGAGCGCCGTCGGCGTGCCGCCCGCGTCGAGATGCACCGCCTGCTCGTAGGTGCCGTCGCCGCTGTTGACGAGGATCGAGATCGTGTCGTCGCCCGCATTGCCCGTGACGATCTCGGGCGCGCCGTCGCCGTTGAGATCGCCCGTGCCGAGCGCCACGGGCGTCGATCCGACCGAGTACGAAACGGGCGGCGCGAACTCGAAGGTGCCGCGCGACTCGACGAGCTGGTTGAGATTCACCGTGACGGTCCAGCTCTCGGGATCCTCGGGGACTCCCGAGTTCATCGCCACGACGTCGATGTCCTTGTCCTGGTCGAGGTCGAGCGGATTCACGCTCTGCGTTCCAGTGCCGCTCGGAACCGACGACGCGAACTTGAGCGTTCCCATGCCGTCGTTGAGCAGCACGTCGAACGCGCCGGTTTCCGAGTTCGCGACGACCACGTCGGGACCGTTGACGCCGTCGAGATCGCCCACGCCGAGACCCGCGGGAGCGCCGCCGAGATCGAGGATCTGCGACACCTCGAACGCAGGTCCCGCAAGCGAGCCGACCATGTTCCGCACCACGGTCACCGTTCCGTCGGTGGCGCTCGAAACGACGATGTCGTTCACGCCCTCCGTGAAGAACGCTCCCTGATCGAGACCCTTCGGATCGCCGCCGATCGCGACGCTGGCGAACTCGACGAAGCCCGGCTCCTCTCCCGGCGCCGCGAGATCGTTCGAGACGACGACGAGCGTCGCGGGATCGCGCCGCGTGGCGCCCGGAATCGTCACGGCCGCGTCGACGAGTTTCGGATCCTCCGCGAAGGTGGCGACCGTGACCAGGTTCGGCACGCCGGGCAGCGGATCGTCCGTCGGCGGCAGCACCGTGAGCCGGTTGTCCAGTTCGGCGAGTTCGGCGCGCACGATCGTGTCGGGACCGACCGTCACCGTCGGGACCTGCACGAAGTTGAAGCCGCCGAAGAGCGGCGTGGTGGTGACGAAGAACTCGCCGTCGACGACGGGCGCCTGCACGAGATCGATGAATTCGCCGAGCGCGAGCGGCGGATCGTCGTTCACGAGCGTCAATGCGCCGCCGAGCGCCGCCGTGCCCGTCGCCGCCATGAGCGCCTGCTCGCCGACCGTGACGCTTCCGGGGGCGAGCAGCGCCTCGATCGACGCGCCGCCTCCGATCGAGAGATCGCCGCACTCGATGCGCGAATCGTGCATGACGACGCTCGCGCTCGAGCCGACGGGCGCCTCGATCGACGCGGAGGGCGCCACGAGCTTCGATCCTTCGAGCAGCGAGAGCGACGCGCTCGCGACGATGCCGATCTGCACGCCGTCGGCGGGGGTCGGCGCGCCCTCGCTCACGATCGCGCTCGACGTCGCGTCGAGGTCGATCCGCGCCGATTCGAGCGCCGCGGAGGTCGCCACGAGATCGGCGTCGACGAGATCGAGCTCGGCGTTCGGATGAAGCACGAGCGCTGCGTCGACCGAGAGCGCAGCGCCCGCGTTCACGAGCACCGTTGCCGTGCCGCCCGGACCGTCGATGCTGCCGCCGAGGTGGAGGTTGCCGGCAACCGCCCACGAACTGCCGGCGCCGTCCACCGTGATCGACGCGCTGGAGCCTGGATTCCGCGCCGCGGACACGTCGTCGCCGTGCACCAGCGTGCTTGCTTCCGCGACCTCCAGCGTGGCGCCGCCGTCCTCCCCGATGGCGGCGCCGCCGAGCGAAATCGCGCTCGACGCCGCGAGCAGCCGCAGCGTTCCGTCGGCGCCCGCGTCGGCGCCGATCACCGAGTGATCCAGGATCAGCAGGCCGTCGTGCACTTCGAACTCCGTGAGGTCGCCCGCGTCGGGCGCGATCACGAGCGAGCGCGTGTCGCCGGCGTCGTCCGTCGAATTGAGCAGCAGCACGTTGCCGCCCATCATGTAGCGCGCCACGACCGCGCCGCGCGCGAGCAGCCGCTGGTTGTTCGTGAACGCGGAGGCGAGCGTGATGTCCCCGCCGACGAGATCGAAGAGCGCCGCGTCGGTGCTGCCCGGAACGCCGTTCGGCATCCAGTTGAGCGGATCGCCGAAACTCACGCCGTCTCCGGGCGGCAGGCCCGTCGCGCCGACCCAGGTGCGATCGACGGCGACGGCGCTGCGGAACGGCGCGAGCAGTGCGGCGACGGCGGCGCACGGCACGATCAAGGCGACGATCGAGCTCGCGAATCCGATGCGCCGCGATGCGGACCGACGAAGTTGAGGCATCCACGATCTCCCGTGCAGACTTGCTGCGCCCGCGGCGAGTCTAACGGCGGCTTCTTGACATCCCTAGCGCTTCGTGGCGAGGATCAGCGTCGCCGGCGACGCAGCGCGGCGCCGGCGGAGGAGCGCGTTTCGCATGGACGGTCCGTCGCATAACCCGGAGCCGCGCGGATCGCCGCGCGGCGACGGGCCGGAAACCTCGCCGGTGGATGCGTCCGCAGCCGGATCGGGGTCTCGCGCCCCCGAGTCGGCGCGCGGCGCCGGAGCATCGGCGGCGCGCATCGGCGATGCCGCGTCCATCGGTCCCGACGATCCGCCGCGCATCGGCCCGTACCGAATCCTGAAGCGAATCGCGCGAGGGGGAATGGGCGTCGTCTATCTCGCACGACGCGACGGGGCGGCGCCCGCGCGTCCCGTGGCGCTCAAGGTCGTTCGCGGCGGCAGCGTCGTCGAAGACGTGCTCACGCGATTCGCTCGCGAGCGCGCGGTGCTCGCGTCGCTCGATCATCCGAACATCTCGCGCCTGCTCGACGCGGGCGAGACGGATGCCGGCGAACCGTGGTTCGCGATGGAGTTCGTCGAGGGGTTGCCGATCGACGATTACTGCGATTCGCATCGGCTCGACGTCGCCGCGCGGATCGATCTCTTCCGCCAGGTCTGCGACGCGGTGCACCACGCGCATCGCAATCTCATCGTGCACCGCGACATCAAGCCGCGGAACATCCTCGTCACCGAGGACGGCACGCCGAAGCTGCTCGATTTCGGCATCGCGAAGCTGCTCAATCCCGCGCTCTCGCCCGGCGTCGAGGCGCCGACCGCGGCGGGACTCCAGCTCATGACGCCCGAGTATGCGTCGCCCGAGCAGGTGCGCGGCGATCCGATCTCGACCGCGAGCGACGTCTATTCGCTCGGCATGGTGTTCTACGAGCTGCTCACCGGTCGACGCCCGTACCGCTTCGTCACGCGCGAGGCGCGCGAGATCGAGCGCGTGGTCTGCGAAACGGAGCCGCCGAAGCCGAGCGAGCGGACGGCGGCGCCGCTCGCAGATCCCGAGCTGCTCGCGGGCTCGCTACGGGGCGACGCGTCGATCACGACGGAGGACCTCGCCGCGCGGCGAGCGACGAGCTCCGCGCGCCTGGTTCGCTCGCTGCGCGGCGATCTCGACCTCATCTCGATGATGTCGCTTCGCAAGGAGTCGCAGCGTCGATACGCCTCCGCGGAGGCGTTCGGCCAGGATCTTCGGCGGCATCGTTCGTTCGAGCCGGTGACGGCGCGACCGGACACGTTCCTCTATCGCACCTCGCGATTCGCGCGTCGCAATCGAACCGCGGTGGCGGCCGCCGTGCTGCTGCTCGGCACGATCGTGGCCGGCGCCGCCGTGAGCCTCTGGCAGGCGGAGCGCGCCCGCAATCAGCGCGACGCGGCGATCGAGGCGAATCGAATCGCCGAACGGCGGCTCGACGAGCTGCGCGGACTGCTCCGCGCCATGCTCACGGAGTGGCACGACGCGATCATCAAGCTCGGCGGCTCGACGGAGGTGCGGCAGGCGCTCGTGGCGCGCGCCGTCGAGATCCTTCAGTCGCTGCGAAGCGAAGGCGTCACGAATCCCGAGTTCCTGCTCGAGATGGTCGACGCGTACAGCCGACTCGCGAAGGTGCAGGGCGGCAATCGGGCGGGCAATCTCGGCGATCACGCGGCGGCGCGGCGCAGCGCCGCCGACGGGATCTCGCTGCTCGAGGAGGCTCGCGCGCGAGGCGTCGATTCGGCGGCCCTCGATCGACGCATGGCGGCGCTGCTCATCCTGCACGCCGATTGCGACGAGCTGCTGAGGGATCGCGCGGCGGCGAAGCAGTCGGCGGGTCGCGCGCTGGCGCTGGCGGAGCCGCTGGCGGCGACTGCGTCCGCGACCGACGACGACCGACGCATGCTCGCGGTGGCGCTCATGATGTACGGAGATTCGCTCGAGCGCGAGGGAGATCGCGCCGCCGCGCGGGAGCGCTACGACCGTTCGCTCACGCTGCGCCGGTCGCTGCTCGAGCGCATGCCGAAGGACGAGGAGAGTCGTCGCGACCTCAGCACGATCCTCGGGCGCGTGGGCTGGACGGAGCTCGGCGCAGGACGGCCGCAGGCGGCCCTCGAGAGCTATCGCGAATCGCTCGGCATCCGCCAGGCGCTGCTCGCCGAGCTCGGCACCGCGCGCGAGCAGCGCGACGTGATGGTCGCGCTTCGACTCGTCGCCAGCGCGCTGGAGGCGTGCGGCAAGCCGATCGAGGCGATCGAGCACGAGAAGCAGGCGCTCGCGATCGCGCAGACGCTCGCCGAGAGCGCCGGCAGCGATCAGCGTCCGCAGATCGACCTCGTGCGCGCCCAGATCACGCTCGCTGCGAAGCTCGCGGCGAACGACCGGCGCGGCGAGGCGGAGGACCTGCTCCGCGCGGCGCTGTCGCGCGGGGAGGGAATGCGGGCGAAGCAGCCCAAGAGCCGTACGCTCACGAATCTCTCGGTCGATGCGCACGAAGGGCTCGCCGAACTGCTGCGGCACGACGACGCCACCCGCGCCGAGGCGGTGTCGCTCTATCGCGCGGCGCTGGCGGCGGTGCCGCAGCCTGCCCCCGGAACGGCGCCCGCGCCGACGGCCGGCGCGAACGCGGAGCGACGCGAGTTGCCCCCGGAGGAGGCGCTCACGCGCGCCAAGCTGCGAACGATGCTGGCGTCGGCGCTGGTGGAGCAGAAGGCGTTCGTGGAAGCGGGGGAGCTGATCTCGGCCGCCCGCGCGGAGCTCGATCAGCTTGCTCCGACGCTTCAATCGCGCGCGGAAGTGATCGCGGAACGGGCGCGATTGGCGCTCGCCGAATCGGACTGGTGCGAAGCTCGCGGCGATCTGCCGGCGGCGGGAAGCGCCGCGAGCGCGGGCGTCGCCGCGATCGATCGCGCGGTCGCCGCGGGAATGACCGCGACGCCGTTCGTGACGGAACTGCGACAGCGCCTGGAGCAGCGTGCCGCCGGAGTTGCGTCGAAGGGGCCTTAGAGCGGTTCCTCCTCATTCGCAGCGATCTGGCGGGCTGCGACATCGTGTGGCATCGTCGGGCTCCATCGGCGGATCCTCGAGATCCGCCTGCTTCGCCCTCCTCGCCACACTCGTCTCGCCAACGCCAGCTCGCGACGCCTGAGTCGTCACCGCTCCAGCGGCGCGGCAACGCACGCATCGCGCGTGCGGCGCCGAACGCGCCGCTCTGCTCACGCGGCGCCAAGACGCTCCGCGCCGCCTCGGCTCACTTCGCGCCGATCCGCTCCGCGCCGCCCATGTACGGTCGCAGCGGGGCCGGAATCACCACGCTGCCGTCCTTCTGCTGATGGATTTCGAGCAGCGGGATGAGAATGCGCGGACTGGCGATCACCGTGTTGTTCAGCGCGTAGCCGAAGACCGTGCGGCCCTTCTCGTCTCGATAGCGGAGATTGAGCCGACGGCACTGATAGTCCGCGAGTCGACTCGCCGAGTGCGTTTCGCCCCACGCGCCGGTCGGCTTCCCATCCGCGCCGTCGTCGCCGCGACCCGGCATCCAGCACTCCACATCGATCATGTCCTCGTTCTTCATGCCGAGATCGCCGGTGCAGCATTGCAGCAGTCGATACGGAAGCTCGAGCGATTGCAGGATCATCTCCACGCTTTCGAGCATGGTCTTGTGCCATTGCCGGCTCTCGGCGTCGTCCGCGCGGCAGACCACCACCTGCTCCACCTTGTCGAATTGATGAATGCGATAGAGACCCGCCGTCTCCTTGCCCGCCGCGCCCGCCTCGCGTCGGAAGCAGGTGCTCACGGTGCAATAGCGCAGCGGCAGTCTCGACGCGTCGATGATCTCGTCCGCGTGCAATCCCATGAGTCCGACCTCGCCGGTGCCGGTGAGGAAGAGATCATGTCCCGAGCCGCGCTTGCTCTCCTCCAGGTGATACGCCTGCTCGCGACCGAACGGAAAGAACCCGGTGCCGAGCATGCATTCCTCGCGCACGATCACCGGCACGCCCATCGGCGTGAAGCCGCGCCGGTCGATCATGAAGTCGAACGCGTAGCGCAGGGCCGCCTGGTGCAGTCGCATGCCGAGTCCGGTGAGCACGTAGTGGCGCGTGCCCGACATCTTCACGCCGCGCTCGAAGTCGACGAGGCCCAGATCGCGCACGAGCTCGAGGTGCGTCTTCGGCCCGAATCCGCGATTCGCCGAGAACGGTTTCGCGGGATCGAATCCGGGCGGCGACCAGCGGCGGATCTCCTTGTTCGCGCCCGCGTCGTCTCCATCCGGAACGTCGGCGGCGGGGGGCTGCGGCACCGAGAGCAGCAGTTCGTTCCACTGCGGCTCGACCGCCGCCAGTTCGGTCTCGAGCGCCTGCGCCTTCGCCTTGAGCGACTGCGGCTGCGATTCAAGCGCTCGAAGTTCCGCGTCCAGGCCCGCGCGGGCGCCCGCGTCCGCGCTCTTGAGCGCACCCTTCAGCTTGCCGATCTTCGGCCCGATCTCCTTGCTGATTCGATTCTGCTCCGCGCGCAGCGCCTCGAGCTCCGTCAGAATGCGGCGCCGCGCCTCGTCGAGCGCGCTCAGGCGCTCGAACGGCACCAGCACGCGCTTGCGCCGGGCGCCTTCGATGAAGCGCTGAGGATCCTCGCGAAAGGCCTTCGGGTCGATCATGGACCGGGCAATCTATCCGGGCCATGACCCTGCGGCGCTCAGCCGCAAGCCGCGCCCCCGCGGTACGACGCTTGTGCGGCGCTCAGCCGCGAGCCGCGCCCCCGCGGTACGACGCTTGTGCGGCGCTCAGCGGCGAGCCGCGCCCCCGCGGTACGACGCTTGTGCGGCGCTCAGCCG
>Ga0194131_10006382_pt1 | contig 16442 bp, 20 predicted proteins | sample TA2KigO120mmetaG_FD_148631 | JGI IMG/M metagenome (GOLD analysis project Ga0194131, IMG submission 148631) | Freshwater microbial communities from Lake Tanganyika, Tanzania - TA2015053 Kigoma Offshore 120m | ecosystem: Environmental > Aquatic > Freshwater > Lake | place: Tanzania: Lake... | reverse complement strand
CGCCAATCCTGGCCCAGAACCGTCCCCACCACGTGGGCGACATCGGCATCGCAGTTGCTGCCCGGAAAGACGACGATCCCGAACCGCATCAGCGCCGTCGTGCCGGAGCAGCGCGCCCGCCTGACCAGTAGCCACCCCGCGGGCGCGGAGAGGAAGCGCTCGCGCGGGCCGCCGCGGCGAGTGGCGTCTCCGTCTCCTGGCGGCGGCGGAGGTCGAGTATCTGATCCCGGAGAAGCGCGGCCTTCTCGAACTCCAGATTGCGCGATGCATTCCGCATCTGAGCTTCGAGATCTTTGATCAGGCGCGCGATCTCATCCGGCGGCAAACCCTCCGTCGCGTTGTACGGGGCATGCGTCTCGGCCGCGACACGCAGACGCTCCGTGAGATCGCGAACCGGCTTGGTGATGCCGCGAGGCACGATCCCATTCTTCTCGTTGTGCGCGATCTGGATCTGGCGGCGTCGATAGGTCTCATCGATCGCTCGACGCATCGAATCGGTCAAAGTGTCTGCGTACATGATCACCCGTCCATCGACGTGACGTGCCGCGCGCCCGATAGTCTGAATCAGAGATCCTTCCGACCGAAGATACCCTTCCTTGTCCGCGTCGAGAATCGCGACTAACGAGACCTCGGGAAGGTCGAGGCCCTCCCGCAGGAGGTTGATCCCGACCACGATATCGTAGACGCCTAGCCGGAGGTCGCGCAGAATCTCGATACGCTCCAGCGTGTCGATCTCGCTGTGCAGGTAGTGCACCTTGATGCCGATCTCACGGAGATAGTCCGCCAAATCCTCTGCCATCCGCTTGGTCAGGGTCGTCACGAGGGCCCGTTCGCGACGCTGGACCCTGAGACGGATCTGCTCGATGAGATCGTCGATCTGTCCACGCGTCGGCTTGACCTCGATGGCCGGATCGATGAGACCGGTCGGTCGAATGATCTGCTCCACGATCGCACTGCTTACCTGGCGCTCGTAGGGCCCTGGCGTCGCCGAGACGAACACCACTTGTCCGACGTGAGACTCCCACTCCTCGAACGTGAGTGGCCGGTTGTCGAGCGCGGACGGGAGCCGGAATCCGTACTGCACGAGGACTTCCTTGCGCGCGCGATCCCCGTGGAACATGCCGCGGATTTGCGGGATCGCCAGGTGCGACTCGTCGACGAACAACAGGAAGTCATCCGGGAAGTAGTCGAGGAGCGTCCAGGGCATCGATCCTGTCTCGCGTCCGGTCAGGTGAAGCGAGTAGTTCTCGATGCCGGAGCAGAATCCGGCCTCCTGCAGCATTTCGATGTCGAACATCGTCCGCTGCCTAATGCGCTCCGCCTCAAGCAGTTTCCCCTGCTTCTCCAGTTCGCCCAGACGCGTCCCCAGTTCGACCTGGATGGATGAGATCGCCTTGGCGAGCTTCTCCTTGCTGGTGATGAAGTGCTTCGCCGGGTAGATCTCAATCTGTTTGACCTCCCGGAGAACCTCCCCAGTGAGAGGGTCGATCTCGACCATCCGCTCGATCTCGTCGTCAAAGAACTCGATGCGCAGGGCCAGCTCTTCGTAGGCGGGGAAGACCTCGAGGGTGTCGCCACGCACGCGAAATCGCCCGCGGGCGAACGCCTGGTCGTTCCGCTCGTACTGGATCTCATTGAGCCACCGCAGAACGCGGTCGCGGCGATGAACCTCACCACATTTCAACTGTATCGTTGTCTGGTTATACGCTTCCGGTTCGCCGAGCGAATAGATGCATGAGACCGAGGCGACGATCACCACATCCCGTCGCGTGAACAGCGCCTGCGTCGCGGCGTGGCGCAGGCGATCGATCTCCTCGTTGATCAGGGAGTCCTTCTCGATGTAGGTGTCCGACCGAGGGATGTACGCCTCGGGCTGGTAGTAGTCGTAGTAGGAGACGAAGTACTCCACGGCGCTACCGGGAAAGAACTCTTTGAACTCGTTGCAGAGCTGGGCCGCGAGTGTCTTGTTGGGCGCCATCACCAGGGCGGGGCGGCCGGACGCAGCGATCACCTGGGCCATTGTGAAGGTCTTGCCTGAGCCGGTAACGCCCATCAGCGTCTGCGCCTTCGCGCCGCTCCGCACGCCCGCGACGAGTCGGTCGATCGCCGCGGGCTGGTCGCCCGTGGGCGCGAAATCCGAGATCACACGGAACTGACTCATCAGCCGACCAATTCTAGGGGCGATCCCCCGAGGTCACCCGGTCGCCGGAGCGCCGTCCGCGGGGCGCGCCGTCTCGTAATCTGCCGGAGCGAGGTCCTCTTCGCGCCAGCCGAGCGGACCGAGGAACATAGTCCTCCCATCGCGACCGTCGACCGGCGTAAAGAGCAGCGTCAGAGCCGCGCCGATCAGCGCCCCGATCCAGAATCCGCGCCCAAACGCTCCCATAGATCGTCACCTCCCCGTGGCTATACTGAAAGTATCGTGGTCGGAGGCGGGGACGATGCATTCCAGTCTGATCGGCAAGATTGAGAAGGCGCGGCGCTACGCACAGGAACCGGAACGAATCACGATCCACTCGCTGACCGCGACTTTTCGTGGCTCCAACGACACGCACGACCTGTCATTCGCTGCTGGCCGCTGGCACTGCGGGTGCGAGTTCTTCGCCGGCTGGAACGTGTGTTGCCACACGATGGCAATGGAACGACTGCTCGCCGGGATGACCCGGGTGGACACGCGCGAGTCCGAGCTCATGGGGATGGCCTCCGCCCGCTCCTGACGGCCGCACGGAGCCGCCGGGCGCGCAATTACCCGTATCGCTCCTCGCGCCACGGGTCGCCGCGCATGTGGTAGCCATTGCGTTCCCAGAACCCGGGGCGTTCGACGTCCCCGAATTCGATGCCACGTACCCACTTGACCGACTTCCAGAAGTAGAGGTGGGGCACGACCAGGCGCAGCGGCCACCCGTGGTCAGCCGTCAAGATCGCTCCATCGTGACGCGTTGCGAGGAGAACGTCCGGGCGATCGAGATCGTCCAGGCGCAGATTGGCCGTGAAGCCGAACTCGGCGTGCACAGTCACGAAACGCGCGTCAGGGTGGGGTCGAGCGCGCGCGACAATCGCCGTGAAGGGGACGCCCTCGAACGTGTTATCGAGGCGAGACCACCGTGTCACGCAGTGGATGTCGCACCGTACGACTGCTCCCGAGAGCGACTCGACCTGAGTGAAATCGAGCGATTCTGGATTCTCCACGCTGCCAGAGATCGTCAGACGCCAGCGTGCGAGATCGATGCGGGGTGTGGTGCCATAGTGCAGAACTGGCCATTTCCGGGTGACTACCTGGCCGGGCGGCAGGCGCGACGCCGCTGTCAGGCCGCTCTCTGCATCCGTCATTCAGCCCGACGTCAACTCCTTGACCACCGCGTTTATCAGCGCTCCGTCGCCGCGACCCCGGAGCTCCTTCGCCGCGCGCGGCATCACTGCGAGGAAGTCCCTACCTGTCTCGGCGATCAGCGTGGAGACGTGCGCCGCGATCGCCTCCCGAGACATCCGGTCGGGCAGGTAGGGGCGCAGAATCTCGATTTCTCGGCTTTCGTGCTCGGCGAGATCGGACCTCCCCCCTCGCGTGTAGGCGTCGATTGACTCCGTCCGCTGGCGGATCTCTTTGTCAACAACCGAGATGAGATCGGTTTCGGTGATCTCTTCGCCAAAACGCGGGTGTTTCTTGTCGGTTCGCGCGACCTCGTACGATTGGATGGCCGCGCGGAGAAGCCGCAGCGCACCCGTCCTCACCGGATCGCGCGCGCGCATCGCCTCAAGGAGGTCTGCCGCTACCTGTTCCTTTAACGGCATCCGCCGAGTATAGTCGTGAGGGTTGGCGGAAACGCCGATGGAGGTTTGGCAGGTGGTCCTTCCCGTCGAGTACGGCAAGACGCTCCGCCCCACGCCACGATCCACGACGCCCGGCGCCGAGATGGCGATTGGGCCAACCTTCGTCGACATCCTCGAGGCTGAGGTCAAGAGGTTGGAGGTCCAGGACCTGACCAGGGAACCAGGACAAGCCGTGGTATCCACTGCCGACGACATCTTGCGGACGTTGGACGAGGCGTCGGCCGCGACCCGGCGGGCCGCGGATCATGCCACCAACGCGCGGCGCATCATCCAGTCCTATCAGGCGACCGAGGCTCCGAAGCTCGACCTGCGCGGCTGACCCGTTCGCCTCAACCCGAGAGAACGAGCCCTACCTCGCCTGAGGCGTCGATCCAGCACCGATTGACCGCGATGCAGCGCGAAATGAGCGACCCCGTCGAGAGCGTCAGCACGGCGAGTTGACCGACAATCTCGTCGAACTCGACGGCACCTGGCTCATCGGCGCCGCTCGGTACGATCCGATCGACGCGCGCGCTCGCAATCCCGATCAGGACTCCATCGATGCGGCCAACCGTGAGGTGTTCGACGCGTGCGCCGGAGGGCGCCCGGATGGTCAACTCGGTCCCTACTCCCCGGATCGTCCGCATCGAGAGGTGCCCGCCCGCATCCTCAACTCGGCGACGCACGATGTCGAGGCCAACGCCATCGCCGGCGAGAGCATCGCGGTGGGAACGCGTCGTCAACCCGGGCTCGGCCAGGAGATCGAGGAGCGGTCGCGTCGGGTTAAGACCCCGCTGAACTGCGCTCGCACGTACCGCGTCTTCGTCGACGCCCGCGCCATCATCGGAAACGGCAATCGTTGTCTCTCCATCGACAATGGACGCGGCGACGCGGATGCACCCACGTGCGGGTTTGCCCAGACGGGAACGCTCGGCCGAGGCCTCGATTCCGTGGGCGATCGCGTTGCGAACCAGTTGCATCACCGACTCGGCGACCATGTCGAAGATCACTGCGTCGAGTTCGACGCCGCCGCCCATCGTCTCCAAGATCGCCTCGCGATCGGCTTCCCTTGCGACGTTCCAGACCGCGAGGCGCAGATCGGCGAACAGTCGCTCGAGCGGTACCAGTCGCACCCGCGCCGCCTCTTCTTCAACGGCGAGCAGCACGTCCTGGAGTCGTCCCATCTGGTCGTTTGCGCCCGTAACAGGCGAGACGGGCGCCAGAGACCCGGCGATGCGCCGTGCCTCCCGGGTGAGGCCCATCACGGTGTCCACGCGGTCGGCGCGAACGCGCAGCGTCGCCGGAACGGACGCGCGATCGATCGCCTGTTCGCCGGCGACCGCGTCCGGCGATAGGGATGTCTCCTCGGGCCAGATCGCCGCGCTGATCTCCTGGATTTGATCGAGCAGGAGTTCGGGGTCAAGCGCATTGCCGGGCACCCCGTCACGCGTCATCCGCAGCAGATCCTCCAGGCGGGTGGCTGGACCGACCGCGGGATCCCAGCCGACCAGGCGGGCACCACCCTTGATCGTGTGCGCGTCGCGGTACATGGCGCCAACGTCCGGATTGCCGCCACTCTCGATCTCGAACGCGCGGGCGATCAATCGCGCAATTGCTTCACGGGACTCATCGCGAAAAAGCCGAAGAAACCCCTCCCGGCTCACGACGATGTATCTCGTGCCACCCGATAGTGGCCGATGAGACTCTCGATCTGACCGGTCGTCTCGCGCAACCGTGATGCGCTATCCGCGGCATGGCGGCTGCTCGCCGCCGACGCGCGGGCAACCTCCACGATCTGATGCATTGTCTGCGCCATCTCGGAGGAGGCGCCGTGCTGCGACGTCGTCGCGCGAGCGATCATCTCGACGGTTGATGCGACCTGGGTCATCGCCTCCACCGCCCGCTGGGTCTGATCCGCGACGCTCGCGGCGATCTCGTGTGCGCGATGGGCATTTGCCTCGATCGCGCGGACCGCGTCGCGCAACTCGATTACCGTGCCCTGCACCTGCTCGGTCGCGCGCCGCGTGTCGCCCGCAAGATCCCGGACCTGGCCGGCGACGACGGCAAACCTCCGACCGTACTCACCGGCCGTCGCGGCCTCGATTGCAGCGTTGAGCGCGAGGATATGGGTGCGCTCGGCAATCTGGCTGATCGTGGTCGCGACTGCACCCACCCGTTCACTATCGTGGCGCAACTGGAGTCCGCTCGCTACCGCCGCGGCGACGGCCTCGCGGATAAAGCCCACCCCCCGCTCGGCCTCGCCGACCGCGTTTCGACCCTCCGCGGCCGCACGCGTTGCCCGACCCGCGCCGGCGGCGATCTGCTCGGCGGCATCAGAGAGCCGCTCCATCGTCTGTGATATCTCGGAAACCGCCGACGCCTGCTGTTGCGCACCGGCGGCCAGACTCTCGGAACTGCTCACGAACAGCTGAGTCGCACCCGCGATCACGTCGACGCGACGCGCCATCTCATCGAGAGTCGCACGCACCGCGCGCATCGCGACCTCCAACGCGGCGGCGAGTTCGTCGTGCTCCGGCAGGCCCGTGCGGGGGACGAGCGATACCAGATCGCCGCGTCCCACGAGCGCGACCCGACCGGCGAGCGCGCGCATCGCCCGGCGCCCACGGCGAGCGAGCACCGAACCCAGGGCGATGGCGCTGAGAGCGGTCGCCAGCCCGGTCCCGAGCAATGCGAATGCGGCTGTCTCCGCGCGACGCCGCATCTCGGTCTCCCGGCCCGCAGCGCTCTCCCACGCGCGGTCCGCCTCCCGATCGAGTTCGCGGCCGACGACACCGAGTCGATCGGCAAGGACTTCGACGAAGAGCCGGCGCGCTTCGGCACTCTGCTGCCGAATGGCGAGGTCGGAGACACGATCCATCGTCGTCACCGCGCCGAGCAACGACTCGAGGAGCGCCGGGTCAGGCGCGGGAGAGGCTGGCCCACGATACATGGCGAGCGCGGTGTCGAGCCGTCGGCGCCGCTCCGAGTACTCGCCGTGCCAGCTATCGCCACCACTCAAGAGACCCGTGCCGAGCGCGCGCCCAGTATCCTGGATCTGCACGGACAGCGCGCGGGCGATTCGGGCGCGCTCGACCCCATCCTCATCGACGCGCTCGTGCCGAAACACGATCCAGGCCGCGATTCCCATCGCCAGGGCGACGACACCGATCGCCGAGAACGCCGCGACGATGCGCGTCGCGAATGTCATGCTACCTCGCCGCAGATTCCCAGCGATTCTATGCGTCCCGAATGCGGGGACGGCGTAAGAGTCGTATCATCGGCCCGGTGACCGGCCCGCATCCTTCGACCCACGGCACAGCGGTTCATCGCCCCGCCGACTTCGAGGCGTTCTGGGATGAGACGCTCGCGATCCTTGCGTCCTCGCCAGTCGATGTGCATTTCGAGCACGATCGACTGCGCTCGACGCCCGAGGTCGACGTCTACGACGTCCATTACACGTCGTACCAAAATGTCCGCATCGCCGCGTGGTACTGCCGCCCCGCGGGTGCCCGCGGGGCGCTTCCCGCGATCATCCACGTGCCCGGGTACGTCAGCGAGCCCGCGATTCCCAAGGGGAGCGCCCGCGACGGCTTCGCCGCATTGAGCCTGGCCCCCCGCGGCAAACTGCGGAGCCATGGTCAGTTCAACCCCGGCTATCCGGGTCTGCTCACCGAGAACATCGTCGACCATCGTACCTACGGGTATCGCGGCTTCTACTGCGACGCGATACGGGCAATGGATGTCATCTTCACTCGCCCGGAGATCGATCCGGGGCGCGTCGCGGTCGCGGGAAGCAGTCAGGGTGGTGCGCTCGCACTGCTCGTGGCGGCAATGCGCCCCGAAACGCGATGCGCCGTCGTCGGGGCACCGTACCTGACCGGCATGATCGATGCGATCGCCCTGACCCACTCGTACCCGTATCAGGAGATCAACGATTACCTGCGCCAGTTTCCCGAACGACGCGAGTCGGCCGCCCGGACGCTCGCCTATTACGACTTGATCAACTTCGCGCCGCGGATCGTGTGCCCGGTGCTCATCAACATCGGCCTCAGGGATGACGTGTGCCCGCCTGAGACCGGTTACGCCGTATTCGACGCGCTCCGGTGCCCGAAAGAACTGCACCCCTATGAAGATTGCGCCCATGACGCCGGCGGACAATGGCACGGTGCAGTCTCGCGGGCCTTCTTGAGTCGCCATCTCCGGGGCCCCACGTGAGCGATCTCGCTCCTTTCTGGCGGGACGTGCTGTCGGACCTGAATCGGCAGCCGATGGCCGCGACCATCGATCCCCTGGATCTGCGCTCCACCGACTTCGCGCGGTGTCACGCGGTTCGCCTCTCTAGCGTCGACGATTACCGTTTGTTTGCCTACTTCAGCGCTCCGGACGGATCGGGTCCGCACCCGGCAATCTTGCACGCCTCGGGCTATGCCAGCGTCGTGCAAGTTCCATCCTACGAAGAGCGGCGCACCTATGCCTCGCTTGCGATGTGTGCCCGTGGACAGCGCCTCTCCGATCGGCCCTACGCGGCGGCGTTTCCCGGTCTTCTCACCGATCGCATTGAGGATCCTGGCCGCTCTCCCCTGCGTGGCATCGTGGCGGACAATATCCGCGCGGTCGAGTTCCTCTCCGGCCAATCGGAGGTCGATCCTGATCGTATCGTCGTGGTTGGGTCGGACATGGCCCTCTTTGCGACCGCGCTCGCCCCGGGAATCCGCGCGGCAGTGGTCGCGGATCCGCTTCTGGTCAACCTCGGCACGCTTGCACACACCGTGCACGACTATCCGCACGAGGAAATCAACGACTACCTCCGGGCGTTCCCCGACCGAGAGGAGACCGTGCGGGCGTCACTCGAGATCTTCGATCCCTCGCGCCTCAGCGATCGGATCGCGGCGCGCGTCCTCCTGTCGTGCGGTCCGCCCGGTTCTTACTTCGACCGCGGCCGAGCCGAAACTCTCGCGCGTCGGATCCCGCGGGCCGAGATTTACGAGCGCACCGGTCGCGGGTACCTGGATCGGATCGCGATCGAGCGCTGGATCGCGGAGGCAATCGCCGCCTAGCTCTCGCTGATCGTCACCGTTCGCATCACCACGTCGGTGACCGGCGTGGATCCCTCGGCGCCGGAGGTCGGCACCGACGCGATCCTGTTGACCGCCTCGTTCCCGTCCGTCACACGCCCGAACACCACGTAGTTCGGCGGTAGCGGGTGGTTCGCGTCCATAATGAAGAACTGCGAGCCGTTCGTGTTGGGGCCGGCGTTTGCCATCGCGACGGTTCCGCGCGCGTACCCGTTGCGGGGCGCATTGGTCAGTTCATCCGCGAATCGGTAGCCAGGTCCGCCTCGTCCGGTGCCGGTGGGATCGCCGGTCTGGATCATGAACCCCTTGATTACCCGGTGGAACTTGACGCCGTCGTAGTACCTCTCGCGGGCGAGGAACACGAAGTTGTTGACGGCGTTCGGCGCGTCCTTCGGGAGAAGCTGGATCACGATCTTGCCATGTTCGGTATCGATGGTGGCCCCGTAACTTCGGTTCGGATCGATCGAAATGGGCGGCGGCGCGTCGTAGCTCTTTCGCACGGGAGTCCCTCCGGTCGTAGTCGTACAGGCGGTGGCCACGATGAGAAGAAGGCTGAGGATCAGCGACTTCACCGATCACCTCTAAGGCGCTTCAGCGCATCGACGTTGATCCGGTCCGGGCCATCCCCCGATCCGGGAACCTCGAGGTAGAAGGGGACGTGACGAAGCCTCGGATCGGTCAGCAATTCGTGGAACACGTCCTCGCCGATCTGCCCATCGCCGATATTGGCGTGGCGATCGACATTGCTGCCCTTCGCCGTCCGAGAGTCGTTCGCGTGGATGCATACCAGCCTGTCCAGACCGACGATCCGATCGAACTCATCCACCACGCGACGTGCACTTCCCCCACCGACCAGATCGTAGCCGGCGGCGAAGAGATGGCAGGTGTCAATGCACACGCCGACACGGCGGTCAGCATTCAGAGCGCCGAGCAGACGAGCGATCTCCTCGAACGACCTGCCGATGGTCGCCCCCTGTCCGGCACAGGTCTCGATGATCACCCGCGCCGGCCCATCGCGCACGGCGAGGATATCGGCGAGGCCCCCGACCACGCGGCGCTCGGCCTCCTCGTATGGGTCGGCCCGCGCACTGCCAGGATGGAACACCACGCCGATTGCTCCGGCAAGATCCGCCCACTCGAGGTGCGCGCGAAGCGATCCGATCGATCGCTTCAGGTTGGCCTCAACCGGCGAGGCGAAGTTGAGGAGGTAGATGCCGTGAAGCAGGAGCGGACCGATTCCGGCAGCCGCGCACGCTTCGCAGAACGCGATGATGTCCTCCGCTGTATGCGCTGGAGACCGCCATTGCTGCGGGGCGCTCGCGAAGACCTGGAGGCACTCCGCCCCGATCTCCTGAGCGCGCGTAAGCGCGCCGGAGAGCCCACCACCGCAGTGGGCGCCGACACGGGGGTGACCAGGCATGGCGGCCAGATTATGGATGCCCGCGCTTTATCTCCCCACGGCCGGCCCGAGATCGCGCCACGACCAGCGCGCACGCGATCTCATCCCTGACACGCTCGTCGGGCTCGTGCGCGCCGCACCGATTGAGATCCGCGATCGCGTCCGTCCCGCCAATCTCGCCCATCGCCCATGCGGCATGCCCGCGCAAGCAGGGGTCAGCGTCGGTCAGCAGAGTCCGCAGTGCGGGAAGTTCCTCGGCTCCCCCGACGTTCCCGGCGGCCACGCACGCATTGCGCTTCAGCCCTTTGAAGCCGGCGCGCATGACTGCGGTATGGCGAAAGCGGCGCCGATACTCCGGCTCACTCAACATCAAGATCTCGGCCAGCCTCGGTTCGGGATCGACCGCCCGGGATCCGGACGCCAACGCGGCGTGGCTGTTGACTGGACAGACTTCCTGACACACATCGCATCCGAAGATCCACGCGCCTAGGCCGCGACGCAGCGCACGCGGGATCCAGTCTCGATTCTCGATCGTGAGGTACGAGATGCACCGCCGTGCGTCGATCGTCCCCGGCGCGACGATCGCACCGGTGGGGCACATGTCCATGCAGCGGGTACACGAGCCGCACCAGGTGAGGAGGGGTTCATCCGGCTCGAGTCGCACGTTCGTGATGATTTCGCCAAGGAGCACCCAGCTCCCTGCGCCGGCGGTGAGGACCATCGCATTCTTGCCGTACCAGCCATAGCCTGCCCTCACGGCCGCGGCTCTGTCCATGACGCGTCCCGTGTCCACCGAGACCGCCGCCGCGGCGTCGGTACTGGTCGCCAGGAGCAGATCGCGCACCCCCACAAGGCGCGTCTTGATCTCCGCGTGGTAGTCGGTACTCCAGGCGTATCGTGCGATTCGCCCCCGAGCGCCTCCCTCCCATTCGCGCGGGGATCCATACGCCAGCGCAACCGAGACGACCGAGCGTGCGCCGGGTACCAGATTCGACACATCACTGGAGAAGCGGAGGCGATCGGCGGTCAGCCACGACATGCCCGTGAAGTACTGTGCGGAATGCCGCTCGAGGGAAACGCGTCGCTCACGTTCGAACGGCATGGCGTCGAGGATTCCCACGGCGTGAAAGCCCACCCGAAGCGCCTCCGTCTTGACGCGTTCAGCAAGCTCTCTCGCCAGCGACCGGTCGGACGGCGCCCGACTCATCCCTGGGAGCCGCGACTCCGGACAAGCGAACGCGCTTGCTCGGCGATGTGGCGCGGCGTCAGGCCGTATTTCTCCAAAAGTGCGTCGTTGTCGCCCGACTCACCGAACGTATCGTCCCAGCCGTGGATGCGCATTCGCGTTGGCTGCCGCTGTCCGAGAACTTCGGCGATGGCGCCACCGAGGCCACCCAGGCGGTTGTGATCCTCCGTCGTGACGACCAGACCAGTCTTCGCCGCGTGGGTCACGATGGCTTCTTCGTCCAATGGCTTGATCGTCGGGACATGCACAAGGTGTGCCGAGATACCCTCCGCCTGGAGTAGATCCGCCGCGTCCAGCGCGCGGACGGTCTGTGGACCGTGCGAGAAGATCGTGAGGTCTGTCCCCTCGCGAACGACGTACACATCGCCGATGGTGAAGCGGTAGTCGGCGCCGAAGATGTTCGGCAGGCTATCGCGGATCAGGCGCAAGTAGGTCGGTGACGAATCCCTCATCATCGCAGCCATCATCTGGCGGAGTTCGACACAGTCGGCTGGCGAGAGCACGAGCATATGCGGCAGAGCCCGCATTATCGCGACGTCATCGACCGACTGATGGGTCTTACCGGTCTTGCCGGTCATGATGCCGGCGTATCCGGCACCGATCTTCACATTCAGTCGCGGTTGAGCAACAACCATGCGCAGCTGATCGAGATCCCGACTCGCCAGAAACACCGCGAACGAACTCAGCCATGGCACCATGCCGACCGTCGCCAGGCCACCCGCGACACCCATCATGTTCTGCTCGGCAATACCCATCTGAAGGAATCGCCCGGGATACGCGTTCTCGAAGATCTCGGCTCGGGTCGAGTTCGCGAGATCGCCATCCAGTACCAGGAGGTTGGGATAGACTCGGCCCAGTTCCGCGAGCGTCTGTCCCCACACCTCGCGCTGGGCCTCGCTCTTGCGGTCTCCGTGCGGCGCGACCGACACCACGTGGCTTGCCATCAGTTGACCGTCGCCGCGATGTCGGCGAGGGCGAGGCGGTACTCGTCGCCGGTCATCACCTTCGAGTGCCAGTTGTAGTCGTCCTCCATGTACGAAACGCCCTTGCCCTTCACGGTGTGGGCGATGATGATGGAGGGCCGACCGCGATGCGCCTTCGCGTCGCGCATCGTCGCGACGAGTGCCTGGATATCGTGACCATCACATTCCAGGACATTCCAGCCAAATGAGACGAACTTCTCCCCGGGATTTGTTCCGGAGGCGTGCGGCCGCCTGCGGCCATTCACGTTCGCATCGAGCCAGCCAAACTGCTGCAGACGATTGAAGTCCAGAATCGCGGTCACGTTATCGAGGTGGAAGCGCTCGGCCACGAAGGCGGCCTCCCAGATCTGGCCCTCCTGGATCTCGCCATCACCGAGGATCACCCACGTGTGGAAATCCTTCTCCTTGAAGCGCGCGCCGAGCGCCATGCCTATCCCGGGGGAGAGTCCCTGACCGAGCGATCCGGTGGACATGTCGAGGCCCGGCAGCTTGGTCATGTCGGGATGCCCCTGCAATCGCGAGTCGATCGCATCGAAAGTGAGCGTTTCCTCGACGGGCAGATAACCGCGTAGCGCCATGGAGCAGTAGAGCGCGATGCAGGAATGGCCCTTGGAAAGGATTATGCGGTCTCGATCCTCCCAGACTGGGCGGGTCGGGTCGATCCGTGCGACCTCGAAATACAGTGCAGTCAGGATATCGGTCACCGACAGGGGACCACCGAGATGGCCCGCCTTGGCGTGGTGGATCGCCTCAACGAGGAGCCGACGCGTCTCGGCGGCGATCCTCCGCAGTTCGAGCACGCGTTCCGGCGCAAGGGCAGGCGCAATGGTCACGAGCAGACTCCGGATAGAGTGGCGCGATTATATGGACCGCCCTCGGCGCCTCCGCCCATCATCCGCACGATTTCGAGTCGCGCGCCCTCGGTGATATCAGTCGCATCAAAGGCCTCCCGTGCGACGATCGCACCATCGCACTCGACCGCCACCGCCAGCGGATTCACGCCCAACTCGCGCAGATACGCGCCGATAGAGAGGGCGTGGGGTACGGTGCGCTCCTTGCCATTCACGCGGAATCTCATACGTCGAGCACGTCCCGGAATTCCTGGGCGGAGCGTCCCGGGTCCTCCGTCTCGAGGATCGCCGAGAGGACGGCGATGCCGTAGGCACCTGCTTTCACGATGGAACGCACATTTTCCCGCGTGATGCCGCCGATACCGATGCATGGTGGCGAGCCGTCCGCACTGGTTGTCCGGATGATCTCGACTCCACTCCCCACTGCGCCGGGATGACTCGCGGTGGGAAAAAGCGTCCCCACCAGAAGCCAGTCAGGCGATCCGGCGCTCCGGGCTTCCTCCGCCGTATGCACCGAGCAGCCGAAACGGAGCCCGGGTCCGGCGCGGCGCGCATCCGCTAGCGTCAGCGAGCGACCGCCGAGCTGCGCACCGGTCGCACCGAGCGCCACGGCGACGTCTATGCGGTCGTTCACGATCAGCCAGGCGCGCCCCTGGACCGCGCTCTGGCAGCCACGCGCCCACGCGATGGCCTCGCGTGCGGTTGCCTCGACCGCGCGTGCATGCACCGCGCCGACGCCGCCGCGAACGGCGGCATCGATGCGTTCGTGAAGATCGGCGATGTGCGCGGCGCGACCGCGATCGACAATCAAATGGAGCCGAGGTATCGCCTCTATTCGATCATCCCCTCACCGGGGCTGCTCGCCGACGCATAGGCGCGGCGCGGCATCCGTCCCGCGAGATATGCCACCCGCCCGGCCACGATCCCGAGGCGGAAAGCCCTCGCCATCTCCGCCGGGTCGCGCGCCTGGGCGATCGCCGTATTGACCAGACAGGCGTCGGCGCCAAGTTCCATCGCGAGAGCCGCCTCGGATGGGACGCCGATGCCCGCGTCGATCACCACGGGAACGGAAGCCTCTTCAATGATCACCTTGATCTGACCGAAGTACGGAATGCCCTGGCCGGAGCCGATCGGCGAGGCCAGCGGCATGACAGTGGCGGTACCGATCTCCTGGAGCCGCCGCGCCAGAGCCGGATCGTCGTTAATGTACGGCAGAACGATGAATCCCTCGTCGATCAGAATCCGTGCCGCCTCGTAGGTGCCCACCGGGTCAGGTAGCAAGTACTTCGCATCGGAGATGACCTCGAGCTTGACCCAAGTGGAACCGGTGACGGCCCGCCCGAGCCGCGCGATGCGCACGGCGTCCTCGACCGTGTAGCAGCCGGCAGTGTTGGGCAGGACGGTATAGCGGCTCCAATCGATCTCATCGAGGAGAGTCCGCGCTGAGGGATCATCGAGATCCAGGCGCCTGATCGCGACAGTCACGATGTCGGCACCCGAGGAATCGAGTGCCGCGACCATCTCGTCGCTGGTCCGATACTTCCCCGTTCCAAGCATCAAACGCGACCGAAGCGGCTTGCCGGCAATGACAAGCTGATCGTGTGCCACCGTACGGCTCATCGCGTAACACCTCCCGACGCTGGCATTACCCAGATCCGGTCAACGGGTCGATGAGTGGCTCATCCTCTCAGCCCGGAACGCCGAGCTCCCCGTCCTGACTCCCTAATCGATAACAGTATACCCGGCGAGTCGGAGGACGACCGACGGACTCGTTTCGAACAGTTCGGCTAGGAGTACGCATTGTGGGGCAGCGGGCAGCGATCGTCCCGCCAGCCAATCCTCGATTTCGCCGTCGAAGACATTGAGGCTATGTGAGAGGGCCGTAACTGTCAAATCGTGATCGACGAGAGACTCGCCGAACCACAGTCGGAAGGACATCTCCACGGTCACGTTTATACTCTTTGGCCTTCCCAATGTCATCGCTCGGCACAACACCTCCTTTGCCGCGGCGCGCCCCGCGCCCCGCGCTTGAACACCTGCTAGCGATCGCCGATCTACCGATCGACGAGATGCGCGCCTATACGGCGCTTGGACTGGACCTCAAACGAGAGTTCCGCTCCGGTGGCAATCGGCCCGTTCTGGCCGGACGCGTGCTGGCCTTGCTCTTCGAGCGGCCATCCCTCCGGACGCGCGTGTCGTTCGAAGTGGCAATGCATCAGCTTGGCGGCAAGGCACTGTATCTGGCCCCGCACGAGGTGGAACTGGGAAAGCGAGAATCTGTCGGCGATGTCGCTCGAGTGACGTCCCGTTATGTCGATGCGATGGTGCTGCGCACGGGCGCCCACAGCCGCCTCCTCGAGTTCGCCGCCGCAGCGACCGTGCCGGTGATCAATGGTCTTTCAGAAGCGGAGCACCCGTGCCAGGCCCTGGCCGACATTCTGACCATGTGGGAGCATCGCGGAGCGCTGGAGGGTTTGCGCCTCGCCTACATTGGCGATGGCAACAACGTGTGCGCCTCGCTCATCATGGCGGCCGCGAAGATGGGGATGCATGTGACGGTGGGGTCGCCGCGAACGTACGCGCCCTCGGACGAGATCATCGCCGCGGCACGACGGGACGCCACACGATGCGGCAGGCAGGTCACGCTGGTCCACGATCCGGCCGAAGCGGTCCGTGGCGCAGACGTGATCTACACCGATGTCTGGGTCAGTATGGGCCAGGAACGCGAGGCAACAGAGCGGCGCGCCGCGTTCGCAGGCTTCCAGGTAAACCGTGCCCTTGTCGATCTGGCCGGCGATGCCGTCGTGATGCACTGTTTGCCGGCGCATCGGGGTGAGGAGATTGAGGCCGAGGTCCTAGACGGGCCAGGCTCCATCGTGCTCGACCAGGCGGAGAATCGCATGCACGCCCAGAAGGCAGTCCTTCATCGGCTCCTTGCCTGAAGAGCGGGCGGTCGGCGGGCTACACTTCAGGCGAGGGCGGCTCGACACGCGCCTGGCCGCGCGCCGACGTGTCACCGCATTGGGGGCTCGTGGTGGATGCGCTCCAGCCCAATGTAGAGGCTATCTCCCAGGCGGTGGG
>Ga0194131_10006380_pt1 | contig 16445 bp, 14 predicted proteins | sample TA2KigO120mmetaG_FD_148631 | JGI IMG/M metagenome (GOLD analysis project Ga0194131, IMG submission 148631) | Freshwater microbial communities from Lake Tanganyika, Tanzania - TA2015053 Kigoma Offshore 120m | ecosystem: Environmental > Aquatic > Freshwater > Lake | place: Tanzania: Lake... | reverse complement strand
CTGTGAATCTTGATGCAGATTTTATTGAGAGGTTTGGTAACAAAATGTTTGCATTCTTGGTGAATGTATTTTTTGGTGGACAGTGGACAGATACTCTTAACGAAAGCAGAATAATAACAAGAAAGGCGTTTTTAGAGTTAAATTTTGATGCATTTCAGATGGCTTCTACACAACAAATGAGTATACGGGGTCTAAAAAAAAGGCAGAAAATTCTTGAACTAGTTGGAAACGAGGGTGAAAGAATTGGAGGGAAAAAGAAAATGAGGCCGCTTCATGTAGGATATGATCTTAGTAGGCAAATTCTTAGAGAGTTTGTGTTCTGGCATTAGTCTAGTATGTGTTTTTCGTTAAGTCATAATATACTCATGAATAGAACTTTATAGTGATAAAAAAACTTCTGATAAATCATGTATACTCGACAAAATGATTTAGATTATTCAAAAAAACTAATCACAATATGTCTTATAGCAATAGCATTTTTATCTTTAGGACTTAAACTATACACTACAAATTTCTCATCACTCCCCCCTGAAGATACATTTGGTTATGTTTTACGTGCCATATCCCATGCTAACGGGGATTTCACAGAACCACCAAGGAAAACTCTTGGATGGTCAATTTTCATTTCACCATTTTTTAAAATAATCAATCCGAACAGCTTTCTTGATTATGTGAATGTGGTACGTGGAATAAGTTTGGGAATATCAACAATCACTGTTTTACCCATGTATGTTTTGGCAAGACGATTCTTTGACGCAAAATATTCTCTAACCGCTGTATCTCTTTTTGCTATTGAACCGCATCTTAACCATAATGCTGGACTCGGACTATCAGAACCGCTTTTCATTCTAATAAGTATTCTTTCAATCTATTTAATTCTCAACAAAAAGCCCGAATATTCATTCTTGTCATTTTTGTTGGTTGGTATTCTTTGGTGGATCCGATTCAATGGAATTGTGATGTTACTAGTAATATCTCTCATTTATTTGATTAATTTTCAAAGATCCAAAAATAATCTGATAAAACTTGCTATTGGAATTTTAATATTCTTGGCAATTTCTTCACCAATGTTAATACAAAAGTATCAGCAATTTGGTGATCCACTGTATTTCTCACAAAGTTCCGTATTGTATACTGGTGATTATGCAGCAATACATGCTGAAAATACAAAATCTCTTAATTATTCTGCTTTTGATTACATATATGATCATGGCATTGCCAGTTTTTTGAAGAAATTTATTGTGGGCGGAATTTATAATGTATTAGATCAAACTGCAAAACTTTCATTGCCATATTTATTTTTCATGTTGCCATTTGGAATTCTCTTTTCATTTCGAGTATTTGATCAAAATCCAAAATACATAAGAGCAAACTGGATCGTTATTATTATAACATTCAGCTCATTTGTGAGTTATTTTGCTGTGGTGCAAGAGCGCAGACTCATTATCCATATGTTACCGTTTCTCATAGTATTTGCAGTAATACCAATCCAAAGATTGATCGAGTATGGTTTTAGTACTTTTTCATTTTCCAAAAAACAAAAAAATCTGGCATTGACAGTAATTCTTATAATTGCATTTGTTCTCGCGTTATTATTTACTACTAGGTATCAACCCGGTGATACTCAATTAGAGAATGAAAAATTAGATTTTGCAAAATATGTTCTTGATCACTATGAGGGAACAGTAGTCGATTCTGGTAATAGCCTACAAACATTACGGTATGTAATATTAACTGAAAAACAAGATTTTAAACAATATTTGACAAAAAATGATGATCGATTTTCTAAAACACATAAACTTAATGTGATCAATCTTTATGCCACCTCGTTGGATGATTTCATAATAATATCAAAACAGTATGATGTTCAATATCTTGTTGTGAACAAGTATAGTATAATACATGAATGGTATCCGTATATTGAAAATGTATATGACGGCGATTATCCATTCCTCAAAGAGATTTTTGATTCGCAGAATGTAAAATATGAAAAATTACATGTGAAAATTTTTGAAATTGATTATAATGAATTTGATGCATACATTAAAAAAAATACTGATTGAAACTAATTTTACGTTTTTGATCTCAATATATGAATAATTTAATTATAAAATAATATTAATAGACATAATAATTCAGAAATATTGATAATAAAAAAATTTTTTCATAAACAAGATATTATAATCTGTATTTCGCTTTTTTGTTTATTTTTATCTATCACATCTGTAAATCTAGGTTATCAAGGGCCTCAAAGTGATGAGAATGGGTATAATGCAGTTGGAATATTGTTCATAAGATTACTCACTCAGGGGGATATCTTGAATCCTTGTTGGAATGGACAAGATGTCTGTGAATATTTGTGTTATAATGAGTGTTGGGGCAACGCTAATCTAGATGATTATTGGGCATCGAAAGCTGGTGGTTCTCTTAAAGAGTTGATGGTAGGAATGGGATATTTCCTATCTGGAGAAAAAGGCGACGATTATCGTCATTGGTCATACAGAGAATTTTATCCAAGTGTGTCAGAATTAGCAGCTGGCAGATTTTTTTCTACAATATTGGGTTCCCTTACTATCGTTCTGTCGTTCATTATAGGGAAAATTCTATTCAATAAATTTGTCGGAATTACTTTTGCACTATCATTGTTAATTAACAGAGTATGGCTTGTACATAGTAGAGCTACATTAACTGAAGTCTATTCCAATTTTTTTATCATGTTGACAATTTTCCTCTTAATCTACTCAATGAAAGATTCTAAAATCAAAATAAAATATTTAATTTTGTGCTCATTAACATTTGCTATATCTCTTAACACAAAAATCACTAATTTAGAATTTTTACCTTTTCTGATATTGATTATATTTCTTAGACAAAACTTTCATGAGCATTTTAACTACAAAAAATTTCTTAGGAGAAAAGAATTCAAGACGTCTTTATTCTTTATAGCAATATTCATAGCAGTTCTAATTCCACTAATATTAGTAACCGATCCTTTTTGGTACCCTAACCCTATACATCAGCTGTTATTTTGGTATAATAGTATTAATCAATTTGCACATCTGGATATGCCTAATTTAGATAATAAACCAATTCAACATTTTATTGGCACATTCAGTGGAGTCATTTTCCCAATTGTGGACATGTACTATGAGTTTTCTAATGTGGAAGCTCCTAAAACTGGAATAAATAATGAAAGAGCTGATACTGTAGTAAGCAATTATTCTGACATTGCAATATCTATTCTTTTTCTTTTAGGTTTTCTAATTATAATTCGAAAAATACTAAAAAGAAAATTTCTTAATTCTGAATTATTAGCGTTATCATGGTTCACCATATTATTTATTTTAATTGCATTATCTCTCCAAACATACAATTCTAGCAGATATTACTTGCCTCTATTATTCCCAATAATGTTAATTGCATCGTATGGCATCGAAAAGTATTGTAGGGTTTTAACAACAAATGAGAAAATTCTTGTACTGGCATCTTATTTTATCACTCAGATTTTTATGACTATCACTTTCATAAAGATCATTTATTTTAGCAATAAACAAATTTTAAGTGAACCACTTCCACTTAGTCTTCAAGAGGGATTGTCTGACATTATTGTCTTATTATCGTCATTCTTTTTCGTAGTTATAATGATACTTTTTTCTTTTAAAAATTTTAAACACTTAAAGTCAAATACTTAAAGGAAATATACTAGACAACTAAAAAGTTAAGGGTTGAAAATTAAATCAAATCAATTTTTGGTTATTTCAATAATTGCTGTTATCATCTATCTGTTAATGATAATTGTATCTGATATAGAGAAAATTATTTCTAGTTTGAATCTTGTAAAAATGGAATATGTTCCGTTCATCTTGGGATTTAATGTATTGGCTATAATTGTTAGAACTTTTAGGCAAAAATTATTTCTTGATAAACTTGGGCTACGTTTATCGTTTAGGGATAATATTTTTTATCAATTTCATGGATTATCAATGATAGCTACACCTGGAGGTCTTGGACAATCAATCAAATCAATTAGTCTAAAACAAAACAATAATTTTCCATACTCGAAGACTATTTGTGTAACTCTATTCGAACGTTACTCAGATTTATTGTCCGCTGTGTCCCTAATAGGACTTATGCTGCTCTTCACAAGTAGTTTTGAAGGGGTAATAGTTTTTGCATCTTTTTCAATTTTATTAGTCTGTGTGTTCATTATCATATCAAAACAAAAGAGCTTCCAATATCTAATTAAACTCATTCCCAAAATTGGTCCTTTTAAAACAATAAAAGAAAATCAACATGAACTTTACAAATCATCATCAACTTTACTGAAACCTAAGACTTTAGTTCTTGGGGGAATCATAGGACTAATTTCATGGATATTTATGGCAGTTGCATTCTATATCACATTTTTAGCATTTAATATTGAAATATCTTTTTCACAATCTACATTGATAACTTTTGTCCCAGGGACTGTGGGATCATTATCTTTCATACCTGCAGGACTCGGAATTATTGAGGTGGGAATGCTCGGATTATTATTAAAACAAGGTTTGAATTTTTCTACTAGCAGTGCATTGATCTTGTTTATTCGATTAACTAACGTTTGGTTCTACATGTTTTTGGGAATAATATTTACAAAAATAGTAACCCACAAAAGAAAACACTAATCATATATACTGCTCATAAAACCTCGTCAATGTGAAAATTGCAGTTGTAATGCCAACAATGAGAAAGGCTGACTCTCTTCAGAAGTTTATTGATATTGCTGCTGATAATGTTGATTTTATTTTACTATCCAAGGAAAAAATTGAGGGCGAATATCGTAACACGACTCAAATAAATGATCAAGAGATTTTTGCAATATCGCCAATTTTCAATCGAATCACAAAACGAAACTACGGTTTTCTTTATGCGTATAAGCAAAACTATGATGTCATAATTACCCTAGATGATGATTGTTATCCAATTACACCATCTTATTTTAATGAACATATGAGTCGTTTACAAACACATGATACAGACTACTTTAATGTTTTAGAATTATACAAAAATGTTCCTGAAAATGTTTTTGTAAAAGGAACTAGAGGATACCCTTCAGAACCTAGCAATAAAAAATATCCCGTAGTTCTAAATCAAGGGTTGTGGTTAGGTGATTTAGATCTACCTGCAAGAACTATTATGGAAATTAACGGGATGGACGGTAAGATACCACAAAACATATCTTCACAATTCCAAGTTACAAAAAATATGATCGTTCCAGAAAATAAACTCCTCACTGTTTGCGAAATGAACTTAGCATTTAAAAGAGAAGTTGCACCTGTAGCTCCGATAGCATATCAAGATCCCGATGGCATTGGGATAAACAGGTATGATGATATATGGGCGGGAATTTTCATGAAGAAAATATTTGACAAAGTTGGAAAAAGAATGTCTGTCGGTTCACCAGTTATTACTCATAACAAAGCAAAGAGGAATATAGTTACCGATGTAGATCTAGAAGCAAAAGGTGATAAAATGAATAGCTTTCTCTGGCAAAACCTGCCTAATCTAGAGCTAGAGGGTAAGGATTACGTTACCTGTTTCTTAGAAATAGCTGAGTGGCTAAAAAAAGAAAGCATGAATGAGGATAGAAAGTTCTTTGAAAAGGTTTCAAAAATGATGACAGACTGGATAAACCTACTAGATTCAAAAATTTGATTATATCTTTACTCTCCATCTCTTCTGAATAATAGCTCTAGAAATTATTTCATTTTTGTTTATTATTGAGTCATTCAGTATGAGAGAATTTGATATTGAAACGTCATCGTTTATCGTAACTCCATCTTCAATAGAAACATATGGCCCTATGCTAACATTATTTCCTATTTGACAATTTTTCCCAATATGACATGGCTCGTTTACAGATTTTCCGATTTTTAATTTACTACAACATTTTTCTTCATTATGGTATTTGAAAAAATATTTCAGTGCTCTGTACAGTCCTTCGTGCGTACCTATATCAATAAATTCTTTACAAAATATATTTTTAAAAATTACGCCTTCATTTATTGCGATATTTATAGTATCTGTAAGACTGTATTCACCCAACCGTGTTTCAGTTTTTTCAATATAATCAAATATGTTATAATTAAAAATTCCACATCCAGCCCACGCAATGTTCGATCTTGGCCGTCTTGATTTTTCTAAAATTTTTTTTATATTTCCATTTTTAATTTCTAAGGTACCAACATTTTGTAAATTTTCAGTTATTTTTGCAGATAATATTGCATTTTGCGCTGACACAGAAGTCAACCGCTCTAAATAGTCTGTAAGATCTGGAATAATCGTATCTCCTAAAAATAATAAAAATTTTTCATTTTTAATATATTTTTTACATATATCTAATGCATGAGCAGTACCTTCCCTATTCTTTTGATGAAGAAATACCAATTCTGAATTATACGATAAATCTTTAAAGTATTTTTTTATCTGTTCTCTCTTATACCCAGTTACAAGAAAAATCTGTTCTATGCCAAATCTCCGAATTTCATCAATAAGATAAGTTATGAATGGTTTCCCAAAAATGGGTATCATGACTTTGGGACATTGATTTGTTATGGGCTGGAGTCTTTTCCCATAACCTGCAGCTAAAATTACTGCTTTCATAATATGGCATTGTTAATTTTAATTTGTTTTAAAAATTCATCCATTTCCATTAGGTGTTTATACCATTTTAGGGTCAACATCTTATCAGTAGGAATCAATTTTTTATCATTTAACGCATGAAAGATTTCTCTAGATCCATCATAAACAGAATATTTTGTTTTGAATCCTAAATCGTTAATTTTTTTGAATGAAACAACATAAGATCTGTGATCCAGTGATCCTTGGAACTCCCTTTCGAAGTCAATGTTAATTGCGTTACTAACTTCTTCGGATAATTTATTGATGGTATAGTTCTGCTCATCTGAACCAACATTAAAAATCTCTCCAGAAGTAGTTTCATTATTTAGTTCTAGAACCATCTGATAGGCACGTGTCACATCATGTATGTGGAGGAACGGTCTTGATTGAGAACCATCTCCTGAAATAATCAATTTTTTATCTCTATACAGATCCAGAACCATATTATTTACTGCCAAATCAAACCTCATGCGTTGTGATAGGCCATAGACACTTGAGAACCTTAAAACAGTCACATGGAAATCATGATTATTTAATGGCAAGATTTCCATCTCTGCATTCCTGTTTGCTTTTGAATACGTTGTTAGTGGATTCACTGGAGATTCTTCACTGACAATTTTGTTTTGAAAACCATATACACTGATACTTGAACCTAATATGTAATGTCTAACACCGCTTTTTTTACAGAGATTTGCGACACGAACTCTTCCTTTATAATTTATATCATAAGTTTTTTCCGGTTCCAATTCCCCAGCTGGATCATTTGAAATTGCAGCAAGATCAATAACAGAATCAATTCCGTTTAATAAATTAGAGTCGAATGTTCTGATATCATCTTTAATGATCTCCAAATCATGTTTCTTGGATAATTCCTTCATATGTTCATCTCCAAAAAAGAACCGATCCAAACATTTTACATTATAACCCTCATTTAACAGATGAGTAATTAACACGGAGCCAATATACCCAGCCCCACCTGTAACTAATACGTTCAAGAATCTATCGTTCTCAAATCTTTATAAATTCTTTTTTGATGATCACTTTATTTACAATATTTATCTGCAAGGAATTGTGAAGATTTTTGTTATTGGAGGAGGTTTTGTAGGAAGTAATTTTGTAAAAAAATACTTTAAAGATTATGAAATTATATTATGTCAAAACTCTACTAACGAAGAATTATCTGAGTTTTGTAGAAAAAATAACATACTTACAGAAAAATGTAAAATCGAAACCTTTGAGATTAAAGATTTAATATTGCATCATAAGCCAAATGTAGTTTTACATTTAGCCACATTTGGTAACCTAACAAAATGTGAATCTTATCCAGATGAAGCATTCAAAGTGAACGTTTTTGGCACATGGAATGTATTAAATGCATGCAAAGAAATTGATTCGACAATTATCTACATATCATCACGTGAGGTTTATGGAAATTCAACAGCTAACTCAGTTTCTGAAACAGATCAACTATTACCAAGTAATATCTTAGGCATTACAAAGATGCTATCAGAAAATCTAATAATAAAATTTAATGAAACACATAATTTAAATTTCACAATTTTTAGACCCACTAACATCTTCGGCCCAGAGAATGGAAAATTTGTAGTATCTAGAATGGTGAAATTTGCGTTAAAAGAAAAAAAAATTGAAATCTTCGGCGGTAATCAACAAATAAATTTAATCCACATAGATGATGTTCTTTATTGCATTAACGAAGCCATAAAACAACAAAATTTATCGCGAAATCAAATTTTTAATATAGGCAGCTCTAACAATATAACAATTTTAGATTTAGCTAAAAAAATTCAAATGTTAATTGGTCAAAAAATTGAGTTGCATGTTCTTGATGCTAGAAAAGGAGAAACGGCTAACTTTAAACCTAGTATAAAAAAACTAGCAAAATTTTTTAAGTTTAAACCTATGAATGATCTAGATACGAAAATTATAGAAATTATTGATTATATGGAAGATAGATAACTCTATAATAAAATTTTTAACCATTGATATTTGTGAAAAATTATTGTTTCTTGGTAGAGCACCTTTAAGAATAAGTTTTGCTGGAGGAGGAACTGATCTCGAAGAGTATCATAACAATTTTGATGGTTATGCTATAACCTTTACAATTAACTTGTTTACATATGTAATGGCTAAATTAAGAAATGATTGTAAATTTCAAGGATTTTCCCCAGATTTTGCATCTCATCATCCACCAAAAAATTTCAAAAAAATCCAACCGGTTCAAGGACACGAAATTGTTGTCACTACTTTAAGAGAAATGGGATTCAAGAAAGGTGTTGATATCTTCTTTAGTAGTGATGTTCCACCTGGTTCTGGCTTAGGAGCTTCATCAGCTCTTACCACTAACCTAGTCAACATACTGTGTTATCTTCAAGGAAAAAACTGGAGCAAAAGTAAAATTGCTATGAAAGCATATGAAATAGGACATAATAAACTACGTTGGAATGTTGGCAAGCAGGATGAATTCTCTTCAGTATATGGAGGATTAAATCTACTCAAATTCACAAAAAATGAGGTCTGTGTGGAACAACTTAATCTGAATAAATCCACATTACAAGAATTAAAAAATAATTCTATGTTATTCTTCATAGGAAAACGAAAATCATCATCAGAGAAAGTTTTACGTAAGATGGATGAAGAAATCATACATGGTAATAACAAAACCATTCAAGCATTACATCATGCTAAAGAATTAGCGTTAGAACTAAGAGATGCATTAAAACAAAATAATCTGACACAATTTGGTGAAATAATATCTAAAGGTTGGGACGAAAAAAAGAAATTCACTAATCTAGTTTCTAATAACTATCTAGATTCTATAATTGAAATGGCAAAAAAAAATGGTGCCGAAGGAATTAAAATTCCAGGCGCTGGAGGTGGAGGATATCTATACATATATGCTCCACCGTCGTCACATGATAGAATTGTACATAATTTGAAAAAACACGACATTAAAAGAATTAACTTTGATTATCAATTTAATGGCACCGTGGTTATAGATACAAATAAATTATAAATAATATAAAAAAATCAAAGATAAATAATTACTAATCCAAATCTGAGTTAGTATAAGATAATGAAAATTATACATTTAATCATATTTTCAATCTTAATCTAAACCATAGTCTTAAAGCGGGGATAAGAAATTTTAAAATCTTCCTCATGCCTATTCTTCTCGGGTTTTCTTTCCACTCTACTGGAAATTCTTTAATTAAAAAATTATTTTTCTGAGCTCGTACAATTAATTCTACTATCCCAAAAACATTATCATCTTTGATCTCATTAAAAAGTTCTACTCCTACATCTCTCCTGATTGCTCTAAAACCACAGTTATTGTCTTTAATTTTAGAGCCTAAAAGTCCATTAATTAAAATTCTATTAAATATCACACTCAAAATTAATCTATCCAAAGTTCTTTTAACTAATTTTTTATCCATATATCGTGAACCTGTTACTAAGTCAAATTCTTTGGAATAATTGTAAAGTGACTCAAAATATTTCATATCTGTTGACAAGTCAACATCTAAGTTGATTATGGTTTTGCCTCTTGCTAAGAAATAACCCCTTCTCATTGCTCCTGCAGGATTTGGTTCGTCTAAATGTTCACAAGAAATATTGGAAAATTCTTCAGATAATTTTTTTGCTATCTGAAATGTCTTATCAGTAGAACCATTTTCCACAACCACAATTTCATAATTTATCTGAAGAGGTCTTACAGTGTTGATAATCGTATAAATACAATTTTCTAAAAAATTTTCCTCATTATAAGCGATTAGTATAATTGATAGATCGTATTTGCGTTCCTGTTCCATCGATTTTTGTTTATGTTAACTTAATTTAATTTAAGGTATGCAATATTTGAAATAAAGTCAATCCTAATATCGATTCAATCTAATCTATTAATTTTTATATATTGTTGATAAATATAATTTATAAATAAATTAATCAATATTTCATAACTAAATCTGAAAAATCTATATTCACGTATAATTTGATCTCTTGTATTGAATATCTCAGAAATAGATTTTGCAAAGTTTTTAGAAACACAAATTTCATGCATACACGAACTTGAAAATAATTTTCTTATAATAAAACAAATTATTGACGAGATACTAAAAGCTAGAAACAATAATAGAAAAATTTTCATTATGGGTAATGGTGGATCAGGTTCAACAGCATCACATTTCTGTGCTGATCTTTTAAAAACTGCAATAATTAAGGGCGAAAATCGATTCCAAGCCTTCTCACTAGCTGATAATAATCCAGTAATTCTAGCATGGTCAAACGATGTTTCATATGATGATATTTTTGTAGAGCAATTGAAAAATCTATTATCAAAAAATGATGTACTAATAGGATTTAGTGGAAGCGGAAACTCCAATAACATTGTCAAAGCATTTCAGTATGGAAAAAAGACTGGCTCAATTTGTTTAGGATTTACTGGGGAATCAGGAGGATTAATGAAAAAATATTGTAAAATCTGTTTACAAGTAAAAAGTGATCACATGCTGACTATAGAGAGTCAACATGTTCTAATTTTTCATTGTATAATTGAAATAATTCGTAAAACCGGAAAACCACTATTCGATTATAAATGATGAAAAAGGCAATCTTCTTAGATCGTGATGGTGTGATAAATAAAAAAAAATCAGATCATGTTAAATCAGTTGAAGAGTTTCAAATATTTCCTTTTGCTATAGAAGCAATTAAAAAAATAAATCAATTAGGATTTCTTGTTATAATCATTACCAATCAGTCAGCAATAAACCGGGGATTGATGACTCATCACGATCTAGATACTATTCATCAAGAGTTACAAAAATCTCTCAAAAAAAATTCCGGATATGTTGATGCTTTCTATTATTGCCCACATAGATCTGACGAGAATTGTACATGTAGAAAACCCAAATCTGGTTTAATAAAAAAGGCCATAGATGATTTTGGAATAAATATTGAGAATAGTTGGGTTATAGGTGATAGTGAAATAGACATGGAAGCTGGAAAATCGATAAACTGCAAAACATTAAAAGTTGATAGTACATTCAATTTACTACACGCAATTGATTACATATCATCTAATAACGAAAAGTCATGTTGAAATTTAAACATCAATTTTCTAATACTAATTCTGCTAACTTATCTTTTAGGTGACATCAGAGAATTTTAACATTTAATCTCTATTTGATCAATGTACTTGTCCTGAAGATCTTCTGGATCACATTTGTAGTCATGCGATCTTCTTCCATACCAAATAACTTTGTAATTCCATGCGGTTGGATTCTTTTCTCTTACTGGATTTTTGTAATAATATATCTTGGAGATATTCTTCAATGAAATACCGTCAACAAAGAAACTCTTCCAATCATAATCAAAAGATTCCATTTTTATTTCTTCATCAATGTCCCTCATAGTCAACAAAAAGACTTGGAATTTTGCCAGATCAATCAATACTTGTTTTGGAGTGACATAGCTGTATTTTGTTTCAACAAAATCTAGCAGTAATTCTATTGCTGATTGTAATCTGTTTTTATCATATGACAGACGTAACCAGCTAGCTTCTTCGATAGGCCAATTTATCTCCCCTAGGTTTGGATCGTGATGATCCCAACCATTCCCAGCATATCCTTTGTCTCTGTATTCTACAATCTTTTTGAATTCTTCTGAGAATATTGACTCCTTGGTGCGACAAAACTCTAGTAGTGCTTCATAGAATTTGATGAATTGCAAACCATAGTTTTGGTTGTAGTATTCTGCCACATGTTTTAGTATGCCAAGACTATGCAACGTAAGAAATGACCACGAATAAAGATAGATCTCATTCAAATCCTCTTTTGAGCATGAACTGGTGCTGACTATAATCTCCTCATATTCTGGTATACCGCGTCGGTGAATCGATGAATGGACCAGCATGATTGGAGAGCGAACAGTTTCGATCTGATATTTGCGTCTGTATTCTGGAACATTCATTGGAGCATTTGGCAATACACTACAATTGTAAATGAATACTATTCCGATCTTTGTGTTCGCTATGTTCTCTAGTCCGTCCTTGAAACTTTGCAGGGTTTCTCCAGGAAGGCCCATGATTATCTCCGTATATGTCGGTATTCCTGCCAGCTTGAATGAAGTGGTGAGATCTGAGAATTTGTCAAATTTGATGTTTGCCCGCTTGATTATGTCAAGGGTATTAGCATCAAGTGATTGTACTGCCAGTGTTACTGCACCTAGGATGCCTCCTGCCTGAAGCTCCTTTGCAATTGGTATGATCTTCTCTGAGGAGTTCTTTGCCCATGCAGGTCTAATTCTCTCAGGGAAATGAGTCTTTAATGCAACTTCCTTTAGCTTAGTGGCCAATCGCATGTCTCGTTCTTGATAAATGCCAAAGTTGGCATCGCAACAGTCAATGTAGGGAATTTTGTTTTCTGCAAACCATTCTATTTCCTCGAATAATCTTCCTTCTTCCCATTTCCGCATTTTTGTAAATGTGGCACTTCCCCAATCGCAAAAAGTACATTGGTAGGGACATCCACGATTTGTCTCCCACGAAGCTATCCATCTTATTCCTTCAACTTTGTCTACTAGTTCCCATACTGTATTTGTCAGATATGGGGAAGGTATACCGTCCAAGTCATTGATTCTTTCCTGTGGTGACATTCTGAAATCTCTAGTTTCTATTCCTTTTACATTGAAGTAATTTTTATCAGTCAGGTAAGCCTTTAGAAGATTTTCTAGGACATATTCTCCTTCTCCGTGTACAATAATGTCAACAAATGGATATTTATCAAAAAACCCAGCAGATAGTTCTGGAATTTGTGGGCCGCCAAAAACAATTAAGCACTCTGGATTTATCTTTCTGACCTGTTTTGCCAAATATGTAGTGATCTCCCAATTCCATACATAACAAGAACATAGCAAAATATCTGTGTCTTTACACTGTTCTATGTATTCCTCTATATTGTCTCTGAAAACAAACGACTTTTCAAATTTGAACTGTGATGCTAAATCTTCCTTTGATTTGATGTATGCAACTAATGTAGCAATGCTGTAAGGAAAATGAATCTGATCCCCGTATTGATAATTGAATTGTGAGCTGTTTACTTTAATCATCGTCTCTTCACATTACTAGATCCCTAAAATCGTTTATAACCATTTTCAATGTTTTTCCCTAGGCTTGGTTGTAAATCATTCTCCAGCTTGTTTACTATGAAAACACCGCACAAAACCTACTCACACCATTAATTCATAGTTGATTCTAAAGATCTTGACATGATACTTGAATCCATACTCACTTGAATCATATTCTTTTATTAGAAATGGATATTTTTCCTCATGTTTAAAGACATCTTTTAGGAACTCTGGTCTGGATTCTTGGTCATCCACGAATAAGAATTCTAGCTTTTGCTCTTTTGCATAATCTAAAAAGTTTTTCAGAGAATCAAATCTCTCTGCGAATAACAATTTGATTTTGCTGTGTATTGCTTCGCGTTTCCCTGCAAAGTCTTCATAATCCAAGAAACCTACAGTACGTAGATAAACTGATTCTGGATGATAGTCATTAATTATGGATGTTCTCTTTGCAACTTCTTCTGCAATTTTTACTGCTTCTAATTCATGTTTGTTGTCGGTTTTCCAATTCAAGAACAACGTAGATGATAAAACTATTCCGCACATTAATACGAGAACAATGAGGTTTTTTCGTTTTGATCTGTCAAGAACAGTTTTTATTGTAAATAGTGATATTATACTGAACAATGGAAAAATAATGAACAAATACCTGATTTCTTCTATGTTTCTGGAGTATGCATATAATGCTGGAATAAGAAATACTATGCCGACAAAAATTATTGAATAATTCATGAAATTTCGTTTTCTAAGTATTGTATAGATGCCAAACGGAATAAACAGAATAAAATTCGGCACTGTTGACCAGCTAAAAAATTTTCCAAAATTAATAATTCCGTTAATTATTGAGAATTTCTTTGTAGCCTGGTCATTATTGATAGTTTCTGATGATGCCACTACTGCTCCTGCCAGAACATGGCTTGTCAGGCCGTCTCTTCCTGTGGTTTCTATCCTCAGGTATGTGATTGGCGTTATTACAAGGATAAAGACTCCCAACATTAGAAGATATTTTATGATAGATTGTTTACTCTTGCCAAATCTGACAAAATACATTACGGTAATTGGAATGAGTAACAACAGTCCCTCGTATCTGGTTAGACAGAAAAGTGCAAGTATTGCAAAAGAGAGACAAATGTATTTGGTCTTATTGCTGTAAAATAAAACCAGCGTACTTGTACCTAAAAATATGAAAAGAGGTTCTGTCAAACCCAGCGTCGAATTCTGGACTATTCTTGGTTCAAATGAAAATAAAATAACTCCAATCAATGCATAATTTTTGTCAAAAAATTTCCTGCACAAAAAATAGAGAGGAATTATGGTACCAACCGAAATTATAATCGATAGTAGGCGCTGTAAATACATCAAATCAAGAAAACTGTTTGATTGTAACATGTAAAAAAATGGAGAAATAACTATGGCCCATAGATTATTGGAAAGTGTATAACCTTGCGGTAGATGGCCCAAATTACTTGTATCTGATGCATACCAAAAATACATCAATCCGTCTAATGAAAGTGGTATGTCATATGGTAGATAGATTAGTCTGATAATAATTCCACAAATTCCAATTATAACTAAGTAGAGAGTCTGCATGTGTTGAATTGTTTCAATTTTTTCAGCTATTTTTTTAAACATTCCAATTTTCCATTAACATTTGCTTTGATTATTTGATCTTTTATCTCATTTGGTATTGTTTTCTCTTACTACATTAATCAACGAATAGAGAAGTATTGCAGCTATAAACAATATTACTCCAAGAACTGTAGTACTAGCCCCAATTAGCGCAATGTTTGTTGATGTTATTCTTCCATGATCTGCATAATTTTGAATTGTCAATGAGACCAATGCAAGCCCAACGGTCAAAAATACTATTGCTGGTATTCCATAAAATTTCAGTGGATGTTCAATTGATGTGTACTTGATGGTGCTCATTATTACGGAGACTCCATGAGAAACTGGGTGATGTGTTGATGTTTTCCCTTCATAGGAAACCACAATTGGAACCTCAGCAATTCTGAATTCCTTCTTGCTAGATTTGATGAGTATTTCAGTTGAAACTCCCATTCCGTAATCAGATGGAACTATGTTGTCGAGGACTTTTCTATTATATGCTCTAAAGCCACTTTGAGAATCGGTCAACGAATCATTCATCGAAGCGTTTGTTAATTTTGTAATTATTTTGATCCCAAGTTTTCTGTATTCTGGCATCTGTTCATTCTTTTCAAGAAATCTAGATCCTATCACAATGTCAGCCTTATCTTCAAGAATTGGCGCCATTATTGGCTGAATGTCATCTGTTCTGTGTTGACCATCTGCGTCAAAGGTAACTAGAATATCAGCATGTATCTCTTTGGCCATGAGAAAAATACTTCGTATTCCAGCTCCGTAGCCCATATTTTTTGGGTGTTCTATTACAATGGCGCCAAGGCTTCGTGCAATCTGTCCGGTCATATCTGAAGAGCCATCGTTACAAACTATGATTTTGTCAGTTATCTTTTTGAGTTTTAAAATTATGGATGCAATTTTTTCCTCTTCGTTATATGCCGGTATGCCTATTACAATGTCCAAATTCTATCATTTTGTCGCTTGCTCAACATATAACTTCAACGTATAAAATATCTGATTTTTGATGTTGAAAAATTACCAGC
>Ga0194131_10006379_pt1 | contig 16448 bp, 16 predicted proteins | sample TA2KigO120mmetaG_FD_148631 | JGI IMG/M metagenome (GOLD analysis project Ga0194131, IMG submission 148631) | Freshwater microbial communities from Lake Tanganyika, Tanzania - TA2015053 Kigoma Offshore 120m | ecosystem: Environmental > Aquatic > Freshwater > Lake | place: Tanzania: Lake... | reverse complement strand
GATCCGGGCGCCCGTGTCCAGGGGCTGAACGAGGCGGCGCTGGTGCTCGACGTGGCGCTGCGCCTCGAGTCGCTGCTGCTGAAGGAGCCCGGCATCGAGGTGGTGCTCACACGCCGCAGCAACGCCTTCGTGCCGCTCGAGGAGCGGACGGCGATCGCCAATCGCGCCGGCGCCGACCTGTTCCTCTCCATCCACGTGAACGCGAGCGGCGATGCGCGGATCCGTGGTTTCGAGACCTACTTCCTGAACTTTGCGCCGAACCCCGAGGCGGAGGCGATCGCCGCGCGCGAGAACGCCGGCTCCTCGCGCACCATGGGCAACCTCCCCGACATCGTGAAAGCGATCACGCTGAGCAACAAACGCGATGAGTCGCGCGATTTCGCGGCGATGCTGCAGACGGCGCTTCACGATCGGCTGCGGCGGGTCGACACGCACGCGCGGAACCTCGGGGTGAAGCAGGCGCCCTTCATGGTGCTCATCGGCGCGACCATGCCGAGCGCGCTCGCCGAGATCGCCTTCATCACCAACGACGAGGACGCCACGCTGCTGCGCGGCGCGGGCTACCGGCAGCAGATTGCCGAAGCGCTGCTGGCCGGCATCATGAAATACCAGCAGACGCTCAAGGCCGCGGGGCCGCCGGTGCTGCGTTCCGGGTTCTGAGCGGGGACCGCAGATCCGGAGCGCTCAGATCCGCAGCTTGACGTGGCTGCTGTCGGTCGTCGACGACGCCGACCCGTCCCGCAGCCGCCGGACGCCGATGAAGATGGCGCCGGCGATGAGGCCGCCGACCGCCGCCACCAGCAGGACGATCCCCGCGGTGGCGAACATCGCGAGGATGTAGTCGATGCTGATGTCGCGGGCCGGCTCGGGCTGCCTGACGACTTCGACGACCAGCGGCGGCAGCTGTTGCAGGACAAGCACGTCGTTCACACCAGGAGTGGTGTCTACAGTCTAGCCCACCCGTCGACGCCGAGCGCCAGCTCGGCGAGCGTACGCACGGCGACGCCGGTGGCCCCCTTCGGCTGATAGGGCTTGCCTTCCTCCGCCCACGCGGTGCCCGCAATGTCGAGATGCGCCCACGGGAGGCCGCCGGTGAACTCCTCGATGAAGAGCGCACCCGTGATCGCGCCCGCCGAGCGCCCGCCGCTGTTGGCGAAATCGGCGATCTCGCTCTTGAACAGCTCTTTGTAGTCGTCGAACACCGGCATCGGCCAGGTGCGGTCGCCCGCCCGGTCGCTGGCCCGCCGCACGGCCTCGACCCACGCGTCGGGCGTCCCGAACAGCCCGCTCGTCGTCTTGCCGAGCGCCACGACGCAGGCGCCCGTCAGCGTCGCCACGTCCACCAAATGCGTTGCGCCCAGCTGCCGCGCATACCAGCAGGCATCGCCAAGCGCCAGCCGGCCCTCCGCGTCGGTGTTCAACACCTCGACGGTCTTCCCCTCGGCGCTGACCAGCACGTCGCCAGGCTTGAACGCCCTGCCGCCCGGCATGTTCTCCGTCATCGGGATCACGCCGACGCACCGCACGGGCGCCTGGAGGCGCGAGATCGCCGCCATCGCCATCAGCACCGCCGCGCCGCCCGCCATGTCGTCCTTCATCTTGTCCATGTTGTCGGCCGGCTTGATCGAGATGCCACCCGAGTCGAACGTGATGCCCTTGCCGATGAGCCCGAGGACCGGGCCCGCGGCCCCCCGCGGCGGCTGGTGCTGCAGGACGACGACCCGGGGCGGTTCCTGGCTGCCGCGCGCGATGCCCAGCAGCAGCCCCATGCGCAGCTCGGCGATGCGCGCCTCGTCGAACACGTCGACGGCGAGACCCGCCTCGCGCGCGACGGCTGCGGCCCGGTCCGCGAACACCCGCGGGGTGAGCGCGTTGGACGGCTCGTTCGACAGCTCGCGCGCCATGTTGGTGCATTCGCCCAGCACGCGCCCGCGCTCGATCCCCTCCTGCACCTCGCTCGCGCCGCCCTCCACGCGCAGCCGCACCTCGTCGAGCCACATCCGCGGCGGATCGCCCGTTTTGTACGAGCCCCCGTCGAAGTTGCCGAGGGTCGCGCCCTCCGCGAGCATCTGCGTCGCATCGCCTGGCGACGCCGGGACGGCGCGCGCGTGCACGATCGCGATCCGCCGCAGGCGGCGGTGACGCGCTGCGAGCGCGGCCGTCGCCGCCGCACGCCGCAGGCGATCCAGTGAGAAATCCCTCCGGCGCCCGAGCCCGACGAGCGCCACCCGCCCCGCCTTCCAGCCGCGCACGGCCGGCGTGAACACGTCGTAGGCGGCTCCCTTGAACTCGCCGCGGGCCCGCGCGCCGCTGACGTCGCCCGCCGAGGCCGTGTCGACGTCGGCTTCGTCGGGCACGACCTCGTCCTCGAACACCGGAATCGCCAGGAACTCAGTCTCGACGTCGCCCAAGGGGTTGCTGATGACGCCGATCGCCGGCGTCCGATGGACAATTTGTGTTGACACGAATGCGCTCTCCCGCCGCTTTGTTTCGCACCCCATCGCAGGTCCGCGCCGGGGCGCCTGCTTGCTTGTCCGACCCTGCAGACCGGCTTAGAATCGTCCGTGGGAGCCTAGTATGACGGATCACCACCGCATCGTCTTCACACTCGTGTCGGTGGCCGCCCTGCTGCTGCCATTCGGCATCGGCGCACAGGCGCCTGCCCCGGCAGAGCCGAAGAGGCCGACGGTGTCCGTCCGGGCCACGCCGCCCGTCGGGTTCTCGCCGCTCCGGGTGCGCGCCGTCGCGGAGCTGCGCGACGGCAGCGACGATTACGCCGATTTTTACTGTGCAGCGATCGAGTGGGATTGGGGCGACGGGACGATTTCCGAGAACTACAGCGACTGCAATCCGTACGAGGCCGGCAAGAGCACCATCCAGCGCCGCTTCTCCGCCGATCACATCTACCGCCAGGGCGGCGCCTACCGCATCGTCTTCCGCCTGAAGCAGAAGACGAAGGCCGTGGGCACCGCCACGACGAACGTCCAGGTCAGGTCCGGGGCAGGCGAATACTTTGGCAGGTGAGCCCGGCCAGGCCGGAGCCGGCGTCGACGTCGAAGCGGTGATGGCGGAGCTGCACCGCCGCGTGCGCGAGCGGCTGCGCCGTCAGCTCGTCGACGAGGGGGGGACGCGGGCCTTCGACGACCGCGCCCTCTTTGCCGAGGTCGAATCGGTGCTCCGCGCGGCGGCGAGCACGCCCGAGACGGCGCGGCTGCTGCTTCCCGAGCTGCTCGGCGAGCCCGACACCTGGCGTCTGACGACCAGCATGCGGTATCAGTCGCACCGCGGACGGTTCGCCGCGGGGCTGCTCAGCTTCGTCAAGCGCCGCCTCGCGATGCCGCTCCTCCGCTGGTTCTACGAGTACAGCCGCGACAACTTCGAGCGGCAGCGCCGCGTCAATCACGTCCTCTTCGCGTGCGTGCAGGAGCTGGCGCTCGAGACCGCGCTCCTCCGCCGCGAGCTCGACCGCCGCTCGCACGCCGCCAAGGAATGAAGCTCGCGTTCGTCGTCCAGCGCTACGGGGCCGCCATCGCCGGCGGGTCCGAAGGGCACTGCCGCGAGCTGGCCGAGCGGCTCGCCGGCCGGCACGACATCACGGTGCTCGCCACCTGCGCCCGCGACTACGTCACGTGGGCGAACGAGCTGCCGGCCGGGCGGGCGGTCGAGAACGGTGTCGCCGTCGTGCGCTTTCCGGTCGCGCGCCAGCGGCGCCTGAAGATCTTTTCCGACCTGAGCGACGAGGTGTTCGACGGCGGCGCACCGCGCGAGCGGCAGGACGAGTGGTTTCGGGAGAACGGCCCCGAGGCCCCGGCGCTCCTGGACCACCTGCGCTCGCACGGACGCGACTTCGATTTGGTGGTCTTCTGGACGTTCCGCTACTTTCCGTCGTACTTCGGCCTGCCGCTGGTCGCCGACCGCGCCGTGCTGGTGCCGACGGCCGAGGAGGAGCCGGCGATCAACCTCGACGTGCTGCCCGACTTTCTCGCCAGGCCCGTCGGGTTTCTCTTTCTCACGCCCGAGGAGCAGCAGCTCGTCTCGGCGCGCATGTACCGGCCGCCGTCGCTGACGGCGGTCGTCGGGGTCGGCCTGGACCCGGTGCCGCCGGGCGCACCGTCGCGCGCCCCGCTCGACGCCCTCGGCATCCCGCCGAACTACCTGCTGTATCTGGGACGAGTCGACCGCAACAAGGGTTGTGACGCCCTGCTCAGCGACTTTCAGCAGTACGCGGCCACGCGCCCCGGCGTCACGCTCGTCCTGGCGGGCCCTGCCAAGATGCAGATTCCCGCGCACCCGCAGATTCGCGCGCTCGGCTACGTCGCCGACGACGTACGCCATGCGCTGCTCGCCCACGCGCGGGCGCTCGTGGTGCCGTCGTGGTACGAGAGTCTCAGCATCGTGCTGCTGGAGGCGTGGAACCACGCCGTGCCCGCGCTCGTGAACGGCCGGTGCAAGGTGCTGGCCGGACAGGTGACGCGCGCCAACGGCGGCCTCTATTACATGTTTCCCGCCGAATTCGACGAGGCGGCCGACTATCTGCTCCAGCGTCCGGCCGAGCGCGACACGCTCGGCCGCCAGGGGCGCGCCTACGTCGAGCGTGAATATCGCTGGCCCACGGTGCTCGAACGCGTCGAGCGCCTCTTCGACGACGTCCTCAGGACTCAACGAGCACAGCCGGCGCAAAGCGCCCGGCGATGAGCCGGTATCCCCGAATCTCCATCGGCGCGTCCGCGCCGACCGGCCCGGCAATCACGTACAAGAACTCCTCGAACGCCTGCTCCCAGTCGGTCGGCGACGGCTCCGGGCTGGATCGCGGGTGCGAGTGATAGACGCCGACGACGGCGGGGCGCGCGGCGCCCTGCGCCGCCGCTTCCCGGCAGCGGCGAATCTGCGCCAGGTGCTCGACCGGCGACACCTCGAAGCGCCGCAGCGGATCGGCCGCCACGTTGGCGGTCGGCACCGCCTCGAGCACTTCGTCGGCCGTGCCGATGAGCAGTCCGCAGCACTCGCGGGGGCTCTCGCGACGCGCGTGTTCCCGGATCGCCTCGACCGCCGCGCGGCTGATCCGCATGATCGTCAATACTAGTCTCTAGTCTCTAGTCTCTGGTCTCTAGTCTCTGGTCTCTAGTCTCTGGTCTCTGGCGGACAAGAGACGAGAGACGAGGGACCAGAGACGACAGCGTTAACACACCATGCCTGACTTCGATTTTGGCGGCACGATCGCGTGGCGCCCCACACCCGATTACCGCGATCGCAGCCGGCTCGCCGCATTCATCGCCCGGCACGGGCTCGGCAGTCTCGACGATCTGCTGCGCCGATCGGTCGACGACCCGGAATGGTTCTGGCAGGCCGTGCTCGACGACCTCGGCATCGAGTTCTACGAGCCTTTCCACCGGATCCTGGACCTCTCGGGCGGCATCGCCTGGCCCCGCTGGTGCGTCGGCGGCCGCCTGAACATCGTCCACAACTGCCTCGACAAGTGGATGGCGACCCCGGTGGCCCACAAAGCCGCCGTGCGGTGGGAGGGCGAGGAGGGAGCGACGCGCGTTCTCACCTACGCGGAGCTCGGCCGCGAGGTCAACCGCTGCGCCAACGCCCTCCGTGCGCTCGGCGTGGAGCCGGGCGATCGCATCGCGCTCTTCATGCCGATGTGCCCCGAACTGATCGTCGCCTTCTTCGCGGCGATCAAGATCGGCGGCGTCGTCCTGCCGCTCTTCTCCGGCTACGGCGCCGACGCGGTCGCCGCGCGCGTGCGCGACGCCGAGGCGACGCTCCTCGTCGCGGCCGACGGCGTCCGCCGCCGCGGCCAGATCGTGCCCATGAAAGCCGTGGCCGACGAGGCCGCGGCGTCGGCGCCGTCGCTCCGGCGCGTGCTCGTCGTGCCGCGTCTCGGGCTCGACGTGCCGCTCGTGCGCGGCCGCGACGAGCGCTGGCCCGATCTGATGGACCGCCAGTCCGACGCGTGTGACACGCTCCGGACCGATGCCGAAGACCCGCTGATGATCATCTACACCTCGGGAACGACCGGCCGGCCCAAGGGCGCCGTCCACACCCACTGCGGCTTTCCGATCAAGGCGGCGCAGGATCTCGTCCACTGCCTCGACGTGCACGACACCGATACGATGCTGTGGGTGACCGACATGGGCTGGATGATGGGCCCGTGGGAGGTCCTCGGCATGGCGCTCCTGGGCGGCACGATGGTGATCTACGACGGAGCGCTCGACTATCCGGGGCCCGATCGGCTGTGGGCGCTCGTCGAGCGGCACGGCGTCACGGTCCTCGGCGTCTCGCCGACGCTCATTCGCGCGCTGATGAAGCACGGCGAGGCGCCGGTACAGGCGCACGATCTCGCCTCGCTCCGCATCCTCGGCTCGACGGGCGAACCATGGAATCCAGAATCCTGGCGCTGGCTGTTCGAGACGGTCGGCAACAGCCGCGTCCCGATCGTGAACTACGCCGGCGGAACGGAAGTGTCGGGCGGCCTCGTCTCCGGCAACGTGTTGACGCCGATGAAGCCGTGTTCGTTCGCCGGCCCGCCCCCCGGCATCGCCGCCGACGTCGTGGACGAGCAGGGCCGCTCGGTCCGCAACCAGGTGGGCGAGCTGGTCGTCCGTGCGCCGTGGATCGGCATGACCCGCGGCTTCTGGCGCGATCCCGAGCGCTACGAGCAGACGTACTGGTCGCGTTTTCCCAATGTCTGGGTCCACGGCGACTGGGCGGCGATCGACGACGACGGCCTGTGGTACATCCTCGGCCGCTCCGACGACACCATCAAGATTGCGGGCAAGCGGCTCGGCCCGGCCGAGGTCGAGTCGGTGCTCGTGGAGCATCCGGCCGTCCTCGAGGCCGCGGCCATCGGCGTGCCCGATCCCACCAAGGGACAGGGCCTGGTCTGCTTCTGCGTGCTGCGTCCGGGGCACACGGCCCGGGGGGAGCTCGCCGACGAGCTGCGGACGATGGTGGCCGCCCGGCTCGGCAAGCCGCTGCGTCCCGAAGCGATCGAGTTCGTCCGGGAGCTGCCGAAGACGCGCAACGCCAAGGTCATGCGGCGTGTCATCCGCTCCGCCTATCTCCACGAGGATCCGGGCGACCTGTCGGCTCTCGAGAATCCGCAGGCGGTCGACGAGATCGCGGGGGTGCGGCGGACCGGCCGCGCCTAGGGTCCGGCCGCGCCCGCCCGCCGGTCAGTTCCGAGCCGGACCCGCACGGAGCTCGTCGACAATCCAGCCGGCGCCGTGCACCTCGCGCGCAATCGACAGCGCGAACCGGATGTCGGTGCTCAGGGCGCGTCCCGCCGCGCCGTTGTAGGCCCAATCGCCCGCCATGCCTTCCTCGTTGCCGTCGAAGATCAGGCCGACGATCTCGAGGCGATCGTTGAGGATGGCGCTGCCGGAGTTGCCGCCGGTGATGTCGTTGGTCGAGATGAAGTTGACCGGGAGGTCCGCAAAGCGCGCCTTGAACGCCGCCGCGCCGATCCGCATCCGCCAGGCGAGGATCGCCGGCGGCAGCTCGAACTCTCCGCGGTTGCCCCGCGACTCGGCCAGCGTGAACATGTCGGCGAACCGGGTCGTGAAGGGGATGCGCGCGCCGTTTCGTCCCGTGTAGCCCCTCACCGCGCCGTAGGTGACCCGAAGCGTGAAGTTCGCGTCGGGGTACATCGTCTGCCCGCGCCACGCGGCCAGGCCGCGGGCAAACTTCGCTCGGTGCTGGAAGAGCGTCTCATTCAGCACGCGCGTGCGCGCGCGGCGGTCCCGAACGGTCGGCAGCAGATCGCGGGCGAACACGACCGCGGGATCGCTGGCCTCGGCGAATGCGGCCGGCGCGGCATCGACGAGCGCCGTGCGCGCGTCCACCGCCGCCAGCGCGGAGCCGCCGACGATGACCCGCGCGAGCGCCCGCGGGTCCGAGGTGCCGGCACGCATCACCAGCGACTGCACCGCCGGGATCCGGCGATCGCCGGGCAGCGCGAGCGCCTTCTCGAACCCGAGGGCGAGCACCTCCTCTTCGAGCTCGCCGATCACGGGCTCGTCGTCGACGAGCGCCTGCCGCAGATCCGGCCAGAAGCGCTCCTGGAACTGCGGGTCGCGTTCGCGGTCGGCGGCCTTCGCGCGCTCCAGCGCCCATTCGTACAGCGTCGTGGCCCGGCTCACGACGGATGCCCGCTGGAGCCAGTTGAGCGCCGCGTCGACGTCGGCATTCGCCACCACGCTCGTCGCGTACAGCGCGCGGTGCTCGTCGAAGAGACTCCCGTACTCGGGCTGCAGATCGGGCCGGCCCTTCAAGAACGCCAGGAACTCGCGCTCCCGCTGCTGCTGCTGGGCGACGACGCCGGTCGTCTTCAGCGCCGCCAGCACGTCCTGCATGTACTTGAGCGCGTTCGCCAGGCTGAAGATCCGCTCCTGCAGCAGGACGGCGTGCTCGCTCTTCATGGCGGCGAACCGCCGCAGCAGCGTCAGCTCGGTGTCGAGATCCCGGATCTGGTCGGGCAGGCCGCGGCTGACGTTGTAGACGGCCGATTCGCTGATGCGGTACCGGTTGGTGTTGGCCGGGTTCCCCGACACCAGCGTGAACGTCCCCTCCGTCACGCCGTCGAGCGTGACGCGGAGGTAGTGCGCGGGACGGTACGGGACGTGCCCGGCGTCGAACTCGCCGTGCGAGCCGTCCGTCCCCACGTACGCGCGCAGGACCGAGAAATCGGAGACATAGCGCGGAAACCGGAAGTTCATCTCGTCGCCGCCGAAGTAGCCGAGCTGCTTCTCCGGCGCGTAGACGAGGCGGATGTCGTTGAACTCCTCGTACACGACCAGCTGCGACCAGGCGCCGCTGTTGAAGTCGACCACCGCGCACGAGAAGCTCGCGCCGCGCTCCTGCTTGCAGGCGCGCTCGAGGTCGCCGCGCGCGGCCTGGCGGGCCTGCTGGATCTGGGCCATCGACATGTCGGGGCGCACGCCGGCGTTGAGCTCCCGGGTGACGTCGCGCGCGCTGCGCTCGATCTGGACGCGGAACCGCCGGCACGGCAGCTCGTCGGCCATCGACGCCGCGGTGAACCCGCGCTCGAGCAGGTTGTCGGCCCGTCCCTGCTGCTGCTCGGCCAGGGTGGAGGTCCGGATGCAGTCGAGTGCCACGTGATGGTTGGTCAGGACGAGACCGTTCGGCGACGCGAACGTCCCGGTGCCACCCCCTCCGCCCGACAGGATCCGGACCGGGGCGAACTGCAGCCGCTCCAGATCCTGCGCCGTCAGCCTCACGCCGTACTGCTTCGCGATGACGCCGAGCGGCAGCTGGTCGATGCGCCACATGCCTTCGTCGGCGAGGACCGTGGCGGCGGCGCACGCCGTGAACAGAGCGACGAGGACGGGCCGTCTCATGACCCGCTGCCTACCAGAGCGGGCCCGCCAGCGCGCACTCCTCCGCCACCGTCAGGAAGCGATCGACGCTCTCCCGCCCGATGACGTACGGGTGCGGCCGGCCCGCCGGCCGCTTGGGCATGAGCGCGAGCTTGGTGGTCGAGTGGTCGTACTGCGGGTGGTTCGACAGGATCACGTCGGCGCCGACCTGCTTGGCGACGCCGCGCATCTTCGCGGCCGACTTCGCGTAGCTGTCGTACCAGTACTTCGGGGGCGTGTTCGGCTGGATGTAGCGCGGCGAGCCGCTCCGCCAGTTGAACCCGGTGCCGCCCCACAGGATGGCCGTGTGCCGGTTCGCGCCGTCACGGAGCGGAATGACCGTGGACACGGTGCCGGGCGTATGGCCGGGCGTGTGGTGCAGCGTCAGCGTCGTGTCGCCGAGCGTCAGCGTGTAGCCGTCGGGGGCGACCATGTCGCGCTTCGCCTTCGGCCACTTGCCGGGGTCGTTCGCGAGCCAATCCCAGTCTGCCGCGCTCATCACGACGCGCGCGCCCCGCTCCTGCAGGAGCGCCGCTCCCGCCACGTGGTCCTGGTGGGCGTGGCTCACCACCACGTAGCGGACGCGGCTCGGGTCGAGGCCGAGCTTTTTCAGCCCGCCGACGATCTCTTCCTCGACCGAATAGTGGAACAGCGGGTCGATCACCACGATCCCGTCGGACGTCGTGACCGCCCACGCGCTGTACTCGGTCATGCCGACGTAGTAGAGGTTGTCGAACACCTTGACCGGCGGCGCGTACCACTGTTCGCGCGGCGGCGGCGCCTGCGCCTGTCCCCCGCCGCCGCCCGCCTGGGGCGGCTGCGGCTTGGGCGGCGGCGAGCAGATGTTGTTGAAGAGCGCGAGGTGATCCTGCCCGGCGGCCTTCTTCGCGGCCGCGACATGCGGCGCGGCGCCCCCCTGGGCCAGCAGGCCGACGGACATCGTGACGAGCACGAGCAACGCCAGAACCGACGCCTTCATGGAGGCCTCCTGCGGCGAGTATAGCTGACAACTCACTCCCGCCCCTTCATCAGCTCCGCCCGCCAGTGCGCAGCCTGCTCGAAGACTGCGTCGATGACCTCGGTCCGCAGGAGATCGCTGCGCAGATCCGACAGCCGCTCGATCAGCAGATCCAGCGCGCGGCCGATCTCGTCCGCGTTGGTGAGACAGATGTCGCGCCAGACGCCGGGGGGGCTCGACGCCAGCCGCGTCGTGTCGACCAGCCCCTGGCCCGCCAGCCGGATGCCGGTGCCCCCGACGCTCGTCCCGACCACCTCCATCAACGCCGTCGTCGCCAGCTGCGGCAGGTGGCTGAGCAGCGCCAGCAGACGATCGTGATCCGCCGCGGACATAGTGGTCGGCTGGGCGCCCAGGCCGGTGACGAAGCTCGACAACCGCTCGAGCGCGTGCTGGAGCGGCGGCCGCTCGCCGTCGGGCGGCGTGAAGATCCACGGGCGTCGCGAGAAAAGGCTCCCGGTGGCGAACTCGAACCCGCCGCGGGCGCCGCCGCCGAGCGGGTGGCCGCCGACGAAGGTGAGCGGCGGCGACAGCGCGGCGGCCGCCTCGACGATCGCGCGCTTCGTGCCGCCCACGTCGGTGACGACGGCCGCGGGCGACGCGTGCGCGGCGACCTGCCGCAGCAGCACGACGTTCTGGCGGACGGGGGCGGCCAGCACGATCAGGTCCGCGTCCCCGACCGCCGCCAGATCCTCGGCGGCCGCATCGATGGCGCGCCGCGACAGCCCCTCGCGCAGCACGGCCGGTCGATCGATCCCGACGACGTGCGTCGACGGCCAGACCCGCCGCGCGGCGAACGCCAGCGAGCCGCCGATCAGCCCCAGGCCGACGACGGCGATGCGCGGAAAGATTACCTCGCCCAACTTCTGCGCGCGACGGCCTCCAGGCAGATGCTGCGCCCGATGGCCGGCGCGATGATCCGCAGCTCCGCCATCAGCCGGTCGAACTGCGCCGGAAACATCGACTGCGCTCCGTCGCTGAGCGCGTGATCGGGGTCGTTGTGGACCTCGATGATCAGGCCGTCGGAGCCGACGGCGACCGCCGCCCGCGCGAGCTGTGCCACCATGTCGCGTCGGCCGGCGCCGTGGCTCGGGTCGGCGACGATCGGCAGATGGCTCAGCTTCTTGACGACGGGAATCGCCGAGATGTCGAAGGTGTTGCGCGTGGCGGTCTCGAAGGTGCGAATGCCCCGCTCGCACAGAATCACGCCGTTGTTGCCGCCCGCCAGGATGTACTCGGCCGACAGGAGCCACTCTTCGATCGTGGCCGAGATGCCCCGCTTGAGCAGGACGGGCTTGTGCGCGTGCCCGAGCTCGCGCAGCAGCGTGTAGTTCTGCATGTTGCGCGCGCCCACCTGGAACATGTCGCAGTACTTCGCCACCAGCTCGATCTGGCTGACGTCCATCACCTCGGAGACGAGCTTCAGATTGTGCGCGTCGGCGGCCCGGCGGAGCATCTGCAGGCCCTTTTCGCCGTGCCCCTGAAAGCTGTACGGGGAGCTGCGCGGCTTGAAGGCGCCGCCGCGAAGCACCTTCGCGCCGGCGCGCCGGACGGCGGCCGCGGTGCTGTGGCACTGCTCCTCGCTCTCGGCCGAGCAGGGACCGGCCATGACGACCACCTCGTCGCCGCCGATCCGGACGTCGTCGATGGTGATTACCGTGTCCTCGGGGTGATAGCTCCGGCTCGCGCGCTTGTACGGCTCCGAGATGCGCAGCACCTCGTGCACGCCGTCGAGAATCTCGATCATCTCCTTCTCGACCTTGCCGGTGCCGACCACGCCCAGCACGGTGCGCGTGGCCCCGGAGGACCGGTGCACGTCCATCCCCATCTCGATGAGCCGCGCGATGACGGCATCGATCTGCGCCTCGGTCGCGCGTTCTTCCATTACCACGATCATGGCTCTGCTCTCCGCCTTCCCTACTCGTCCTCGGCCCGGCGGACGCCCTCGTCCGGGCCCCGCGCGGCGCGCTCGGCGCGCCGCGCCTCGTCGATGATGCGCTCGAAGATGCGCACGACGGCCTCCGCGGTGAGCGGCCCGGCCAGCTCCAGCGCCGACTTCTTCACGCCCGCCAGCACCTGGGCCTCGCGCTCCGGCTGGTAGATCGGCAGGGCCGCCTCGTGTTTCAGCCGCCCGACCTCGACCGCGCACGCGACGCGCACGTTGAGCAGGCGCACGAGCTGCTCGTCGATCACGTCGATCCGGTTGCGCAGCTCCTCGATGCTCGTCAGGACTTCAGCCACCGCACATACTCCTCGACCCGCGCGGGCGCGTCGCCCGACCCGCCCGCCTCGGCGATTACGCTCACCAGGGCGCTGCCGACGACGGCCGCATCGGCCCACCTGCCCACTTCGCGCACGTGCTCCGGTTTGGAGATGCCGAACCCGAGGGCGATGGGCAGCGAGCTCACGGCCCGAATCCGGCGGACCATCTCCTCTGCCCCCTCGGCGATCGTCTCGCGGGCGCCCGTGACGCCAAGCCGCGAGATCGCGTACAGAAAGCCGCTGCCGAGCGCCGCGGCGCGGCGCAGCCGCTCCTCGGTCGTCGTCGGACTGAGCAGCAGGATTGTATCAACCCCGCGCGACGCCAGCAGGCTGCGAAACTCGTCGGCCTCCTCGATCGGCAGGTCGAGCACGAGCACGCCGTCGACCCCGCTCTCCCGGCAGTAGTTGGCGAAGGTCACGGGGCCGAGCCGGAGGATCGGGTTCACGTAGCTGAACAGAACTATCGGCGGACGGAGCTCCGCGCGTAAGCGTCCGACCAGATCGAGCACCCCGACGAGCGTCGTGCCCGCGGCCAGGGCGCGCTCGGTGGCGCGCTGGATCACCGGGCCGTCGGCCAGCGGATCCGAGAACGGGACCCCCACTTCGATCACGTCCGCGCCGCCGCGGTCGAGCGCCCGCAGGATCCCTCCGGTCCGCGCCAGGTCCGGGTCCCCGGCCGCGATGTACGCGACGAGGCCCGCCCCGGCGCCTGTCTGGCGCAGCCCGGCAAATGTCTCGGCGAGGCGTCCGGGCGCCTGCGCACGCGGGCCGAAGCCTTGCCGGCTCACGCGAGTGCCTCCATGACGGTCTGCACATCCTTGTCGCCGCGGCCCGACAGGTTGACGAGGATGTCGGTGCCGGCGGGCACGGCGCGCGCGAGCTGGCACGCGTGCACGATCGCATGCGCCGACTCGAGCGCCGGCAGGATGCCCTCGAGGCGCCCGAGCGTCTGAAATCCGTCGAGCGCCTGGGCGTCCGAGACATGCACGTACTCGGTGCGCCCGAGATCGCGGAGCCACGCGTGCTCGGGACCGATGGCGGCATAGTCGAGCCCCGCCGAGACCGAGTGCGTGAGCTCGATGTTGCCGGCGTCGTCCTGCAGCACGTAGGTGCGGGTGCCGTGCAGGACGCCCGTGGTGCCGCCCGCAAAGCGCGCGGCGTGCCTCCCGGGCGCGATGTCCTCGCCCCCGGCCTCGACGCCGATCAGGCGCACGCCGGCGTCCTCGAGGAAGCCGTCGAAGATGCCGATCGCGTTGCTGCCGCCGCCGACGCAGGCCACGACGAGATCGGGGAGGCGGCGCGCCTGGTCGAGCATCTGCGCGCGCGCTTCCCGCCCGATGACCGATTGGAACTCCCGGACCATCAGCGGGTACGGATGCGGCCCGAGCGCGGATCCGAGCAGGTAGTAGGTATCGGTCACGTTGGTCACCCAGTCGCGCATCGCCTCGTTGATCGCGTCCTTGAGCGTGCGGCTGCCGGAGTCGACCCGCCGCACCTCGGCGCCGAGCAGCTGCATGCGGACGACGTTCAGCGCCTGGCGGCGCATGTCCTCGGCGCCCATGTAGACGTGGCACTCCAGACCGAGCAGCGCGCAGGCCGTCGCCGTCGCCACGCCGTGCTGGCCCGCGCCGGTTTCGGCCACCACGCGCCGCTTGCCCATGCGCCGCGCCAGGAGCGCCTGGCCGAGCGCGTTGTTGATCTTGTGCGCGCCGGTGTGCGTCAGGTCCTCGCGCTTGAGAAAGATCCGCACGTCGCCCCGCCCGGTGAGCCGCTGCGTCTCGTAGAGCGGGGTCGGACGGCCCGCGTAGTGGCGCAGCAGGCGGTCCAGCTCGTCACGGAACGCCGCATCGGCGCGCGCGGCGAGGTAGCCCGCTTCGAGCTCTTCGATCGGCGCCACCAGCGTCTCGGGGACGAAGCGCCCGCCGTAGACGCCGAAGTAGCCGCGTGCGTCCGGGTCCCGCCGCCCGAAGGACGGCCGGTCAACGATGGCTGAATGACGGCTGCTCAAAGGCACTCCGCGCGCGCGCCAGGAAGCGCGCCACTTTGTCCGGATTCTTCACGCCGGGCGCGTCCTCCACGCCCGACGCCACATCCACGCCGTGCGGCGCGACCGCCGCAATCGCCTCCGCCACGTTGGCGTCGGACAGCCCGCCAGCCAGCACGATCCGGAGCCGGCGTGCCAGGGCGGCCGCGCCCGTCCAATCCGCCAGACGCCCCGTTCCGCCCCGCCGGACCGGGTCAGCCGCATCCACCAGAAACAGCGTGCCGGACGGCCAGCCGGTGGACAGCGCGTCGGCGTCGCCGACGGCTATCGCCCGCAGGATCGGCAACCCCAGGGCCCGTCCCAGCTCGGGCGTCTCGTCGCCGTGCAGCTGCACGGCCGTGATCCCCGTGCGGGCGACCACGTCCCGGATGCCGTCGACCGACTCGTTCACGAACACGCCGACGGCGGTCACGCCCGACGGGAGCGCGGCGACGATCTCGGCGGCCCGCGCCGGCGCGATCCGGCGGGGGCTCTTCGACCAGAACACGAAGCCGAGGGCGGTGGCGCCATGCTCCACCGCCACGCGCGCGTCCTCGAGCCGGGTGATGCCGCAGATCTTCAGGAACATAGTCAACCGTTCGGGCGTTCGGGTCGTTCGGAGCGTTCGGGACGTTCGGGTTCGGATCGTTCACGTTCGGATCGTTCGCGTCCGGGTCGTTCGCGTCCGGGTCGCTCACGGTCATCCGAACGGTCCGAACCCGAACGTCCCGAACGTCCCGAACGATCCGAACGACCCGAACGAATGAGTTCCTCCACTGCCCGTCCCGGATCCGGATCGATCATGAAGCGCTCGCCGATGAGAAACGCGCCGTAGCCGGCCGCGGTGAGCCGCTCGAGGTCGGCGCGCGACTGGAGGCCGCTCTCGCTCACGGCCACCACGCCTGCCGGCATCTTCGCCGCCAGCCGATACGACGCCTCGACGTCCACGGCGAGCGTCCGCAGGTTCCGGTTGTTCACCCCGATCACCCGGGCGCCGCTGTCGACGGCCCGCGCCAGCTCGACCTCGTCATGCACCTCGACGAGCGCGGCCAGCCCGAGCGCCCGTGCGCGCGCCTGCAGCCGCAGCAGCTCGGCCTGCTCGAGCGCGGCCACGATGAGGAGCACGGCATCGGCGCCCGCTGCACGCGCCTCGACGATCTGAAACTCGTCGACGATGAAGTCCTTCCGGAGGAGCGGCAGCCGCACGGCCTGACGGACTGCCGTCAGGTGCTCGAGCGCGCCGTCGAAGAACGTCGGCTCGGTCAGCACCGAGATGGCGGCGGCGCCGCCCCGCCCGTAGGCCCGCGCGAGCGCCACGGGATCATAGGCCGCGGCGAGCACCCCCCGGGACGGCGATCGGCGCTTGCACTCCGCGATGACGTTCACGCGTCCGGCGGCGCCCAGCTCCCGCTCGAACCGCGCACCATCGGGCGAGGCCTGCGCCGCCCGCCGCTCCAGCGCCGCCGCGGGCTCGCGCGCCCGCCTGACGGCGGTCGTCCGCGCGGTGGCCGCGACAATCGTCCGCAGCAGGTCCGGCGCGCTCATCCCGCGGTCTCCCCGGCGGCCGGGATCCGGGAGCCGGGATCCGGGATCCGGTCGGCGGACGCCTGCGAACTCCGCACCATGCGGTCGAGCGTCGCCCGCGCGGCGCCGGAATCGATCGCCGCCGCCGCCTGCGCGATCCCCTGGCGGAGGGTGGCGGCGCGCCCGGCCACGCAGAGCCCCGCGCCCGCGTTGAGCAGCACCACGTCGCGCGCCGGTCCGG
>Ga0194131_10006374_pt1 | contig 16455 bp, 16 predicted proteins | sample TA2KigO120mmetaG_FD_148631 | JGI IMG/M metagenome (GOLD analysis project Ga0194131, IMG submission 148631) | Freshwater microbial communities from Lake Tanganyika, Tanzania - TA2015053 Kigoma Offshore 120m | ecosystem: Environmental > Aquatic > Freshwater > Lake | place: Tanzania: Lake... | reverse complement strand
GCCGCCCGCGAGAGCCATCGTGAAGAAGACGCCGGCGCTCGACTTGTAGAAGCCGCGCGCGATGTCGTTGAACGGCGGCACCGCCAGGGAAAGAAGGCCGCCGACGCCGAGCTGCACGAAGACGAGCAGGAAGCAGCGTGCGAAGTGCGTCATTCGCCGTCGCTTCTGCTCGTGCTATCGTGGCTCTCTCGCCGCGAGGAGCCGAGCCCGGCTCCGGATTTCCACAGGAGTGACATGAACCGAATGACTTTCCAGACCATGGCGTACCACGCCCTCGCCGCGACCGCGTTCCTCACGATGGCGGCTTGCCAAAGCGAGGCCCCGAGCGAGAGCCAGGTGCTCCACGAGATCCGCGAGACCCAGCAAGCGCTCCTCAAGGAGATCAAGCAGGTGAAGATCGCGATCAACTCCATGTCGCGACGCGGTCTCACCATCAACATGGAGCCGCAGGGCGGGACGCGAACGGGAAAGGGTCGCTTCGATACGGCCGAGTCGCCGCGGCTCGGGCCCGAGGGGGCGCGCATCGAAGTCGTCGAGTTCGCCGACTTCGAGTGCCCATACTGCAAGCGGTCCGCGGGCTTCGGAAAGAAGCTCGTCGAGGACTTCCCGGGCGAGGTCGCAGTCGTGTTCAAGCACTTCCCGCTACGTCGGCACGAGAACGCGCGCTACGCGGCCCAAGCCTCGTGGGCCGCAGGACGACAGGGCAAGTTCTGGGAGTTCCACGACGCGATGTTCGCCGCGCCGACGCCCTCCAAGGAGCAGGCTCGCAGCGTCGCGGAGTCCATCGGACTCGACATGGCGCAGTTCGAAAAGGACGTCGCCTCGCCCTTTTCCAGGGCCGCGGTGCAGAAGGATCGGCGCGAGGGAAAAGAGAACGAGGTGCGGGGCACCCCGACGTTCTTCGTGAACGGCGAGCTGGTGCGCGGCGACGCGAAGCTGGTTCGAGCGAAGGTGGCGCGTGCGGTCGGGGCCGGGACGGCGCAAAACGTGGGCGGCGCTTCTCCGCCGGCCGCGGCGCCCCCGCCCGGGGCCGCAGCCCCTGCACCGGCGCCGCCTGCGTCGCAGCCCCCGGCCTGAGCGGCTCCGCTTGCGCCGGCCAGGCCCGCAGGGCACGCTGGATCCCGTCGCGCTGGATGCGGCGAGGTGGGGGGATGGACGTGGGGACGACTCGGATCGATCGGATGGAGGGAGACATGAGGACGCCTGGCTCGCGCGCTTTCGCTGCCGTTGCTCTCGCGCTGGGAATGGCGTTCGTGGCGCCGGCGCGGGCGGATCGGATCCCGACCGACGACACCGAGATCATCGTGTCTCAGGACGAGGTCGTCTCGACCGCGCCGACCACGACCGTCACGACGACGCGCACCGACGGTCCGTGGCCGGGTGACCTGACCGAGGTCTCTCCCTACGAAGACGCGTTCGCGGCGCAGCGTCCGCCGAACAAGGGCGTCGGCTTCCTCGAGAGCATCGGGACGATCGTCCTCGGTGCCGTCGTGTTCCCGGTGAAGATGGTCGTCGGCGTCGCCGGCGCGGAGCTCGGAGGCGTCGCGGGAGCGATGGGCGGGGGCGACGAGCGCGCCGCGGCGGGCGTGTGGAACGTCACGACCGACGGCTCCTACTTCGTCACGCCCGAGGTCATGGAGGGCGAGAAGCCCTTCCGCTTGACCGGCGATCACCCCTGAGGCGGCCCGCCCGGCGCCCGTCCGAGCTCGCATCGTTTCGCCCGCGGACGTTTTCGCGCGCGCCGCGCAATTGCTACACTTCCCCCGCCGATGGCGACGAACGTCCGCAGGACGACCATCGTCGAAGTGCTCGACATGGCGCTCGAGCTCGAGCGCAAGACGATGGCGCTCTATGCGGGCTTCGTCCGGCTCTTCGCGAACGACCCCGAGATCCGCCAGTTCTGGTTCAACATGGCGCGCACCGAGGCCGCGCACTGCGGCGGCCTCATGCTCGTCGAGAGCATCCTGCGCGACGATCCGGAGCTGAGTCAGGAGGCGCGGATCCGCTTCGACATGACGACCGGCGTGCGGCTGCGCTCGCTCCTCGCAGCCTACCGGCGGGAGCTCCGCCGCGGCATCTCGCTCGAGCGCGCGCTCGAGATGGCGGTCGATCTGGAGGGTTCGGAGCTCGAGGACGTCGTCGTCGACCTGCTCCAAGTGGTCCGAGACCCCGGCTGGCGCGATCAGGCCGTCAAGATGCTCGTCCACGACATGGGCGACATGAGCTACATGATCGAGCGCCACACGAGGAACTCGAAGCTCCTGGCGCGAGCGGACGCGCTCGTCGAGAAGCGCATCGCGCGCCCCAAGGCCGCCCGCGGGAGCGCTCCTGGCGGGCCGAAGACGCGCGCGAAGAAGAAGCGCCGCGCCACCGCTTGACCGCGAGGCCACGGGGCTCCACGGGCGTCGATACGGGAGCGCGCATCGGGCCTTGCGGTGCCCCGGATCCGACCTACTCTGGCTGCATGGAGCCTGACGTGACCCCGCAGGACCTCGCTATGCTTCTCCTGAGCCAGCAGGATCTGATCGCGCTCGGCGCGATGCTCGGCCTGCGCGCCCGGATGGCAGGCCGCGAGTGCTCGGATCTCCTGGAGTCGCCGGACGAGGTCGAGTTCGGCGCCTGATCAGGCTTCCATGTCGGCCCGGCGCGGCGTCGACTCGACGTAGATGCCGCGGCTTCCCGCGAGCCGGGTGATCGTCGCCCGCGCCAGCTTGCTGGGCTCGGAGTGACCGTTCTCCCAGCGGTTCACCGTGCTGACGGTGATCCCGAGAGCGTGAGCGAACTCCTCCTGCGTCATCGAGAGCCGATTGCGCATGTCGCGGATCGAGAGCCCAGTACCTTTCGTCATATCGTTCTCCTGCCTGCTCCTCGGGTCCGACGGAGGGGTGAGGTTCGCGCCGGTCGACGGAGCGTAGGGTTGCCGTCGAGACCGCCGTTCGTCGTTGTCCCGCAATGCGACAGAGCAAGCGACGTGCCCGGCCCCACGGGGATTTCGCCTGACTTTGCGTCCGGATTTGCGCGCCGCAGCGCTCCGAACGTCAGTATTTCGACGGAACGTCGCACCGCGCGACGCTCGCACGCCGATCGAATTGAAGGCCAGGAGCCCGGTCGGTATGCCCGACACTGCGCATGTCGCGGGCGGAAGGGATAGCGTGATGGGGGCGACGGCAAGGGCCGGCGCAAACGTGGCGCTGGTCAAGTACTGGGGAAAACGCTCGTCCGAGAAAAACTTGCCAGCGGTCGGGAGCATCTCGTTGACGCTCTCGGGCCTCGTCGCGACGGCTCGCGTCGAGGTCGATTCTCGCGGCGCTCGCTTTCGCAGCAGAGGCGAGCCGGTGGACGGCGTCGCCGGCGAAAGGATGACGGGCTTCCTCGATTGGCTGGCCGAGCGGCTCGGCGTCGAAGCGCGATTTTGCACCGACGTCGCTGCGACGTTTCCGGTCGGTGCGGGTCTCGCGTCGTCCGCGGCCATTCACTGCGCCGTCGCGGCAGCGGCTTCGTCCGCGTGCGGCGCGCGCGTCGGCTTGCGCGAGCTCTCACGTCTTGCGCGCGTGGGATCCGGGTCCGCGGCGCGCTCCGTGTACGGCGGCTGGGTCGAGTGGCACCGCGGTACGCGCGACGACGGCGAGGACTCGGATGCGGAGCAGCTTCACTCCGAGGACGTCTGGCCGGTCGCACTCCTCGTCGCCGTGGCGGAGGAGGGCAAGAAGGACGTGCCCTCGCGCGACGCGATGGAGCACGTCACCGCGACGTCTCCTCTCTTCGCCGGATGGGTCGCGGCGCAGGACGGCGACCTCGAGGCGATGCGTCGCGCGATTGCCGCACGGGACCTCCGCGCCGTCGGGACGATCGCGGAGGAGAACTGCCTCCGGATGCATGCGACGTGCCTGGCCGCGCGGCCGCCGGTTTTCTACTGGACGCCGGCGACGCTCGCCGCGATCCAGCGCGTCCGGGAGCTCCGCGGGAGCGGTTGCGACGCCTACTTCACGATCGACGCTGGGCCGCAGGTGAAGGTCGTCTGCGCGCCGCAGGACGCGGATGCGGTCGCCGAAGGCCTCGCGACGGTACCGGGGATCTCGCGCGTCCTCCGCTCCGGCGCCGGGCCCGGAGTCGAGATCACCGACGGAGCGATCCCGTGGAGGTAGTCGCGAGCGCCCCTGGAAAGGTGTTCGTCCTCGGCGAGTACGCCGTGACGCTCGGTGCGCCCGCGATCGTCGCAGCCTCCGAGCGACGCCTCTCGTGTCGCGCGCGGAGCCGCGCCGGGCGAGGCCGCTTGACGGTGACGGCCGGCGCGACCCGCTTCGAGGGAGATCTGCATACCGACGGCGTGCGCGGCGCGTTCGCGCTCGACGGCGTACCGCCCGGCTGCCGGTTCGTCGTCGCCGCGGCGCGCAGCAGTGCCGTGACGCTCGACCTTCGCTCCCGAGACGTCGATCTCGAGACCTGGAGCGAGCTCGAGGCTGCCGGCTCGCGAGCGAAGCCGGGTCTCGGGGGCAGCGCCGCCGCGGTGGCCTCGACAGTCGCCGCGATGTTCGCCCTCGCGGGCTGCGAAACGGGCGCGGCGACCCGCCGCCAGCGTCTCGCGCTCGGGATCGCGGCCCACCGTGCCGCGCAGGGAGGCGGGTCGGGCGGTGACGTCGTCGCGGCGACGTACGGCGGGCTCTCGTGCATACGCGGTCTCGACGCTTCCGCGGCCTCGAATCCCACGGTCGACTCGCTCGGCGATCTCGACGTGAGGACGGTCGAGCTTCCCTCGGCGCTCTCGATCGACGTCGTTGCGAGCGGCTCCTCGGCTTCGACGGGCCCTCGCGTCGCGCGCTTCCTCGAGCGCGCCCGCAGCCCCCGGACGTCGCGCCTCGTCGAAGCCTGGGTCGACGGCACCGGTGCCGCAGTCGAGGGCTTCCTCGCCGCTTGCGGACGCGGGGACGCCGAAGGAGCGCTCCGTGCGGTCGCGCTCGCGCGCGAGCTTCTCGGCCGTCTCGGCGCGAGCGCCGGGATCCCGGTGTGGAGCGCAGGACTGCGTCGCGCGTGCGGCGTGCTCGCCGGACGGTCCGGTCTCGAAATCAAGCCCTCCGGCGCGGGTGGCGGCGACTGCGCCGTGGCTCTCGTGCGCTCGGGCTTGCGCGACGAGCTCCGCGCCGCGTGGCTCGAGAGAGGTCTCGAGCCCATCGGCTCCGCGGGAGCGGCTCCCGGGGTGTCGGTGTCGATCGAGCGGGAGGCCGCGCGTGTCTAGACGGCCCGCCGTCTCTTCGCTGGACCGCGTCGCGGAGCGCAAGCAGGCGCACCTCGACCTCTGTCTGCGCGAGGACGTCGAGGCCGCGACCAAGACGACGCTCTTCGAGGACGTCGATCTCGTGCACGACGCGTTGCCCGATCTTTCGCTCGACGAGATCGACACGAGCGTCCGCTGGCTCGGAAAGCGGCTCCGCGCTCCTCTCGTGATCACCGGGATGACGGGCGGGACGCGCGCCGCCTTCCGCGTGAACCGGGATCTCGCGCGCGTCGCCGAGGAGGCGGGCATCGCGTTCGGCGTCGGAAGCCAGCGCGCGATGCACAGCCGTCCCGAGAGCGAGTGGACGTACCGCGTGCGCGAGCACGCGCCGAAGACGATCGTCCTCGCGAACATCGGCATCGCGCAGGCGCGCACGCTGTCGCTCGACACCGTGAAGTCGCTCGTCGACGCACTCTCCGCGGACGCGCTCTGCGTCCACCTGAACGTCGCGCAGGAGATCCTGCAGCCGGAAGGGGATCGCTCGTTCACCGGCGGAACGGAGGCGTTCCGGCGTCTCGTGCGCGGTCTGGACGTGCCCGTCGTCGCGAAGGAAACGGGCTGCGGGATCTCCCGCAAGGTCGCGCAGCGTCTTCGTGCTGCGGGGGTGCGGAACCTCGACGTGTCCGGAGCCGGCGGCACGTCGTGGGTGCGGATCGAAGCCCTCCGCGCTCCCGGAGCTGCACGCCTTGGCGAGATCTACCGCGACTGGGGGATCCCGACGGCGGCGAGCCTGCTGCAGACCCGCGACCTCGGGCTCGAGATCGTCGCGAGCGGCGGCATCCGAACGGGCCTCGACGTCGCGAAGGCGCTCGCGCTCGGCGCGCGCGTCGCTGGAGCGGCGCTCCCGGTCTACCAGGCCTATCGCGAGCACGGCATCGAGGGAGCGCGTCGTTTCATCGACGCGCTCGTCGCCGAGCTGAAGGCGGCGATGCTCTTGACGGGAAGCCGGAAGCTCCGCGATCTCGCGCGCGCGGAGACCGTGATCGGCACGCGGCTCGCGCGCTGGCAACCGCGCCGCGGGCGCGGAGTCGCGTCGTGACGCCGCCGAGCGGCTCCCGCATTCCCGGCTTCCACGCGTTGCCGCTCGCCGAGCGCCAGGAGATCGTCGCGCGGATCGCGAACCTCGACGAAGCGGAGCGCGAGAGCCTCCTCGCCGAGGTGCCGCTCCCGCTCGAGGCGGCAGCACGTCTCGCGGAGAACACGATCGGGCTCTACGCGCTGCCGATGGGCATCGCGCTCAACTTCCTGGTCAACGGGAGGGACGTGCTCGTCCCGATGGTCACCGAGGAGCCCTCGGTGATCGCGGCGGCGAGCAACGCGGCGAAGCTCGCGCGCGGCGGCGGGGGCTTCGAGGCCGACGCGGATCCGCCGTGCATGACCGCGCAGGTCCAGCTCGTCGACGTGCCCGATCCCGAGGCGGCGCGCGAGCGGATCGTCGGAGCCGCTGCGCGGATTCGTGCGCACGTCGATGCGATCGCGCCGGGCATGTCCCGGCGGGGCGGCGGCGCGCGCGGCGTCGAGGCGCGCGTCGTGGTCGCACCGGACGGACGCCGGTTCGTCGTCGTCCACCTGCACGTCGAGGTCGGCGACGCGATGGGCGCGAATGCCGTCAACACCATCGCGGAGGAGACCGCTCCGCTTCTCGCCGAGATCTCCGGCGGCTTCGCGCATCTCCGGATCCTCTCGAACCTGACGGACCGCCGTCGTGCGCGGGCGCGCGTTCGCTACCGTCTCGCCGATCTCGCGATGGAGGGGCGACCCGGCGAGGAGGTCGCGCGCGGCGTCGAGCTCGCGAGCCTCTTCGCGGAAGCGGATCCCTACCGCGCCGCGACGCACAACAAGGGGATCATGAACGGCATCGACGCCCTCGCGCTCGCGACCGGGAACGACTGGCGCGCCCTCGAGGCGGGAGCGCACGCGTACGCGGCGCGAGACGGCCGCTACGGCGCGCTCTCGACGTGGCGTCTCGAGGGGGACGTCCTCATCGGCCGGATCGAGCTGCCGGTCGCCGTCGGCACCGTCGGCGCGACGGTCGAGGGCAATCCGCGTGCGCGCCTCGCGCTGAAGCTCCTCGGCGTCGAGCGCGCGAGCGAGCTCGCCGAGGTGATGGCGGCGCTCGGTCTCGCGCAGAACTTCGGCGCGCTTCGCGCGCTCGCGACCGAAGGGATCCAGCGCGGGCACATGAGCCGGCACGCGCGCGCGGTCGCGGGCGCGGCGGGCGCTCGACCCGACGAGATCGAGGCCGTCGCGGCCGCGCTGATCGCCGCGGGAGACGTCAAGGTCGAGCGCGCACGCCGCATCCTCGACGAGCGAGGTGGCCCGGGCGGACGGTCGTGAGCTCGCCCGCCGCGTCCGGAGCCGCGAGCGGCTCGGGAACGGGAAAGGTGATCGTCCTCGGCGAGCACGCGGTCGTGCACGGCGAGCCGGCGATCGTCCTCGGGCTCTCGCGTGGCGTTCGCGTGACGCTCGTCTCCGCCGTCCCGGAAAGCCCTGGGGGACAGCCGGAGAGCGCGCCGGAGCGCGCTCTCGCGAAGGCGGCGCAGGTGCTCGGCGTCCCGGCCCCGAAGGGCGTCGTGGTCCGGGTCGAAGGCGATCTTCCGGTCGCGGTCGGGCTCGGCAGCTCGGCGGCGCTCTCCGTCGCGACCGTGCGCGCGCTCGCGGCGCACGTGGGGCTGTCGCCGAGCGACGACGACGTCGCGGGGTTCGCGAACGAGATCGAGCGGCTCTTCCACGGCACGCCCTCGGGTGTCGACGCGACGGCGGCGGCGCACGGCGGGCTCCGCTGGTTCGAGGCGGGTCCGCCGCGTCGTCACGAGCCGGTCGCCGCTCCGGCCCCGCTGCCGCTGGTCGTCGCTCTTTCGGGAAGCCGTCACGACACGGGACGATCCGTGCTCGGCCTTCGCGATCGAGCGCGCGCGGCGCGCGAGATCTACGCGCCGGTCTTCTCGGCGATCGGCGCGCTCGTCCGGGCGGGCCGCACCGCGATCGAGGCGGGCGATGCGCCGCGCCTCGGCGAGATCCTGACGATGAACCACGGCCTCCTGCGCGCGTGCGGCGTCTCGACCCCGGAGCTCGATCGGCTCGTCGACGTCGCCCTGCGCGAGGGCGCTCTCGGCGCAAAGCTGACCGGCGCGGGCGGCGGCGGTGCGGCGATCGCACTCGCCTCCGGAGAGCCCGGGGAGCTCGCGGAGCGTCTTTCGCGCTCCGGGTGGGAGTCCTTTCCGGTCGCGTAGCGAGGCGACGCCCTGGACCGCGGCGGAAGCGCGTAGTACCCGAACCGAACCGTGCCGGAGCGACGTCCGCAGAAGCAGAAGCGAGCCGAGATCACGCCGGCGACGTGGGCCGTTCTCGTCACGGGCGGCGTCTCGCTCCTCCTCGTCTACGCGGGGGTGCAGACCGGCAACTGGCGAGGCGTCGTGATCACCGAGGTGCAGGTGCTGGTCGTCGGCGCCGTCAGCTGGTTCGGCCTTCGCGGCAGCCGACTGTAGGCTTGACGCTCGGCGCGGACCTCCCGGCAACCTCTGTGGAAGGCCGGGGATCGCTCTGTTAGAGAACGAGCGATGCCGTGAGACGGCATCCACGCTCCGTTATGACCATCGAAGGGCACCCCCGGGGGCCGAGCGAGATCGAAGACGTGGACCCGAACGGGGACACCGAAGCGCCTCCGCTCTCCTTCGACGAGCTTCCGCTTCCCGAGCCCGTGCGCGCAGGCATCCGCCACGCGGGCTTCACGGAGTGCACGCCGATCCAGGCCAAGGTGCTGCCCCTGAGCCTCGGCGGGCGCGACGTCGCCGGGCAGGCGCAGACCGGGACGGGCAAGACGGCGGCGTTCCTGATCACCGTCTTCACGCGCCTCCTCGAAAGCGGCAAGACGCGCCGTCCGGCCGCGCCACGCGCTCTCGTGATCGCACCGACACGCGAGCTCGCCGTGCAGATCGCAAAGGACGCCGAGGTCCTCGGACACGGGAACGGCCTCACGGTGCAGGCCGTGTACGGCGGCGTCGACTACCGGAAGCAGCGCGAGAGCCTGCGCCAGGACGTCGACCTCCTCGTCGGTACGCCGGGTCGTCTGATCGACTACCTCAAGCAGAAGGTCTACGACCTCCGCGCGATCGAAGTGCTCGTGATCGACGAGGCGGACCGGATGTTCGACATGGGGTTCATCCGCGACCTCCGCTTCCTGCTGCGGCGCTGCAGCCCGGTCACGGAGAGGCAGTCGATGCTCTTCTCGGCGACGCTCTCGCACGACGTCCTCGAGCTCGCGTACATGTTCATGAACGACGCCGTTCGCGTCGCCGTCAAGCCGGAGCAGGTGACCGCAGAGCGCGTGCAGCACCTCCTTCTGCACGTCGGGGTGCACGAGAAGTTCTCGGCGCTCCTCGGCATCCTCGAACGCGAGGGAGCGGAGCGCACGTTGATCTTCTCGAACATGCGCCGCACGGCGGACGACCTCTGCCGGACGCTGTCGATCAACGGCTATACGGCCGAGCAGATCACCGGCGACATCGACCAGCGGAAGCGGCTGAAGATCCTCGAGTCGTTCCGCGACGGAACCTTGCCGATCCTCGTCGCGACGGACGTCGCCTCTCGCGGGCTGCACATCGACGGCGTCACGCATGTGATCAACTTCGACCTGCCGCTCGACCCGGAGGACTACGTTCACCGCGTCGGCCGCACGGCTCGCGCCGGCGCCAGCGGAACCGCGATCTCGCTCGCCTGTGAGCGCTACGTCGACAGCCTCGAGGCGATCGAGGGCCTGATCGGCTTCAAGATCCCATTCGAGTTCCCGGACGAATCGCTCCTGCGCTCGTTCAAGCCGGCGCCGCGCCAGCCGCGGCGTCGCGAGGGGGGCCCGCGTCGCGACGGCCGCGATTCGAGAGAAGGTCGCGGCGGACGCGATTCGCGCGGCGGCCCGCGGCGACGGTCGACCCCGTTCGATTCTCCGCCGCCGGCGGACCCCAGCTCGGAGCGGAGAGCCGACAAGGCCAGGGAGGGCGAAGAGGGTGATCCGGCCGCGAAGCCGGGTCGCTCGCGCGGCCGTCGCCGCAGCGGCGAGCGGGCCGACGGAGCCGCGGGCAAGCCATCGCAAGCCTCCGCGACGCCTCCTGCTCCCATGAACGAGGCGGCGAGCGCCGCCGAGGGAAGCGCTACCGGACAGGCCCCGGCCAAGAAGCGCCGCCGGCGCCGCCGCCGGCGCGGCGGCGGAAGCGCTCCGGAGGGAGCCGCTTCCGAGACCGCCGCCCGCGATGCGGGCTCGAGCGACTGACCGCCGCGGGCGGCTTCGCGTCGAGCCGTCGCGAGCGACGACTCTCCCGACCGACGCCGCCCCGACATCGACCCGCCGCGACCAGGTCCTCCGGGCCGCCGAACGTCTCTTCGCGCGTCGCGGCTACGACGGCGTCGGCTTACGCGAGATCGCGCAGGAGGTCGGCATTCGCGCGCCCTCGCTCTTCAAGCACTTCGCGAGCAAGCAGGCGATCTACAACATCGTCATGCGGGACCTCTTCGAGGGGCTCGCGCGCGCCGTCGGGGAGGCGATCGACGGAGCAGGGGACTACGAGGAGAAGCTCGATCGTCTCGTCGAGGCCTACATCGACTTCCTCGTCGCTCGGCCGCACTTTTCGGCGATCCTCTTCCGCGAGCTGCTCGACGATCCCCGAGCCGTGGAGCAGCTCACCTCGCGCAGCGGCCTGCGCATCTACCACGACCTCGAGCGCTTCCTGCGTGCGGGGAGACGCGCCGGGGCCTTCCGCGACGTCAGCGTCCCGCATCTGCTCCTCGGCTTCACGGGGATGCTGACCTTCGTTCATACCTGGCAGACGGGTCGCGTCGAGGTGGTCGCACCGACGCGCGAGCTGCGCCGCTGGAAGACCGAGGTGGCGCGGACCATGCGGCTCTCGCTGCTCGTCGGGGATCGCGACGCCGGACCATCGCGCCGTCGCGTGCGCACGGCCGGGCGCTGAGGCGCGATGCGACCGCGCTCCGCGGACGCGCCACGCCGGCACGTCGTTCTGGCCGGCGGTGGGCACGCGCACGTGCACGTGCTGCGCTCGCTCGCGATGCGTCCCGTCGCGGGCGTGCGCTTCACGCTCATGAGCCCGGACCCGCTCTCCGTCTACTCGGGGATGGTTCCCGGGCGCCTCGTCGGGCTCTACGGTGAGGAGGAGGGCTGGATCGACGTCGCGGCTCTCGCCGCGCGTGCGGGCGCGACGTACCTCCGCGATCGCATGCTCTCGCTCGATCCGAAGCGAGGTGCGATCGAGACGGAGAAGCACGGGACGCTCTCGTACGACGTCCTGTCGCTCGACGTCGGCTCGCGGCCGCGAGGAATGGACGCCGTCCGCGGGGCGCGAATCGTCGTCGGCGCGAAGCCCGTCGAGGAAGCCGCACCGCGCATCGCGCGCTTCCTCGACGAGGCGCGTGCGGGAAAGATTCCGGCGCGGGTCGTCGTCGCGGGCGGGGGCGCAGGCGGTCTCGAGGTCGCGTTCGCACTCCGGAAGCAACTCGCGGGGATCGCGGGTGCGACCGTCGCCGTCGTCGAGAGCGCGCCGGAGCTCCTGCCTGGAGGCTCGCCCGCGATGCGACGGCTCGTCGCGCGCCTCTCGTCCCGCTACGACATCGCGACGCACCTCGGAACGCGCGTCGCCTCGGTCGACGACTCGCACGTCGCGCTCGAGAGCGGCGAAGCGCTCGAAGCGTCACTCGTCGTGTGGGCGACCGGCGCGAAAGGGCTTCCGTTCCTCGCCGCCTCGGGCCTCCCGGTCGACGAGCGCGGCTTCCTGCGCGTCGACGATCGGCTGCGGAGCATCGCGGCGGACGCGATCCTCGCCGCAGGCGACTGCGCGGCGCTCGAGGGCCATCCGAAGCTGCCGCGAGCGGGCGTCTACGCGGTGCGCCAGGGGCCGGTCCTCGAGCGAAACGTCCGCGCGCTCGCGGCGGGCGAGCCGGGCGAGCTCACGCGATATCGCCCGCAGCGCGACGCTCTCTCGCTGCTCTCGACGGGGGACGGACGGGCCGCCGTGAGCTACTACGGCTTCGCTTCGCACGGCCGCTTCTGGTGGTGGCTGAAGGACTGGATCGACCGCCGGTTCATCGCGCGCTACGCGCCGCCCCGGACGACGAGCCTGCGGCGTGCGTCGTCCGTCGCGGCGAACGTGCCGATGGCGCCATGCGGCGGCTGCGCCGCGAAGCTCGCTCCCGACGCGCTCGCCAGCGTGCTCGAGCGGCTCGCGATCCCGACCTCGGAGAGCGTCGCGATCGGCCTCGCGGCTCCGGACGACGCCGCAGTTCTGCGCGTCCCGGGCGAGGGCGACCTCGTCTTCACGATCGACGCGTTCCCCGCGCCCGTCGACGACCTCGTCGCCGCCGGGGAGATCGCTGCCGTGAACGCCGTCAGCGACGTGTATGCGATGGGCGGCGTGCCGTTCGCCGCGCTGGCGCTCGCGGGCGTGCGCATCGCGGATGCGAAGACGAGGGAGGCGGACTTGTTCCAGCTCCTCTCCGGAGCGCGGCGGGCTCTCTCGTCTCTCGCGGTCGATCTCGTCGGCGGCCACTCGATCGACGCGGAGACGCCGCTGATCGGCTTCACGGTGCTCGGGCGCGTCCCCCCGGGCCGAGCGATGACCAAGGGCGGCGCGCGGAAGGGCGACCTCCTCGTTCTGACGAAGCCGCTCGGCACGGGCGTCGTCCTCGCCGCGACGCGCGCGGGCGAATGCCCGAGCACGTGGACGGGAATCGCTCTCGACGAGATGAGACGCGCGAACGACGCGGCCGCGGCGGTCTTCGTCGAGGCGGGCGTCCGCTGCTGCACCGACGTCAGCGGCTTCGGCCTCCTTGGTCATCTGGAGGAGGTGCTCTCGGCGAGCCACGTCGCCGCGGATCTTTGGCTTGGCGAGATCCCGGCTCTTCCAGGTGCGCTCGAGCTCCTCGCGTGCGGTTGGCGCTCGAGCGCGGACGCGCGACTCCGCGAGGCGCTCGAGGCGACCGTCGAGATCCCTGCCGGCCTCGAGGACGATCCGCGCCTCGCTCTCGCGCGCGATCCGCAGACCTCGGGAGGACTCCTCGCGGCGATCGCGCCGGAAGCGTGGCCGAAGATCTCCGCGGCACTCGTGGCGCGCGGCGTGCGCGTGGCGAGGGTCGGGAGGGTCCGCGCCGGGCCCGCGGGGCACATGGCCGTCCGCGAGCGCGACGGGCTGGTCAGCGAGCCGGGTCCTGAGCTAGACCGTGCCCGGGGCGCGAGATCGACCGCGCCGGGACGAGCATGAGCGAACGAGAACCTTCGGCCTCCGAAACCGCGCAGCGTCCCGCTGCGCTGCACGGCGTCCGCGTGCTCGACTTCAGCCACCAGGCGGCGGGGCCGTGGGCTTCGACGCTTCTCGGCGACCTCGGCGCCGACGTCGTCAAGGTCGAGAAGCCCGGCCGCGGCGACTCGATCCGCTACGGGCAGGGCGAGGACACATTCGAGACGGGAAGCCTCAACTTCTGGGGCCTGAACCGGAGCAAGCGCGGCATCACCGTCGACATCGGTACCGACGACGGCTGCAATCTGATTCGCCGGATCGTGCCGCGCTTCGACGTCGTTCTCGAGAACTTCCGTCCCGGCGTGATGGACCGGAAGGGTCTCGGCTGGGAAGCCCTTTCCGCGCTGCAACCGCGTCTCGTCTACTGCGCGATCACCGCCTTTGGCCCGACGGGCCCGATGGCGCAGAAGCCCGGCATGGATCTGATCCTGCAGGCGACGGGCGGCGTGATGGGCATCACCGGCGAGGCGCAGGGACGCCCGCCGGTGAAGGCGGGTCCGCCGGTCGCCGACATCACGACGGGGATCTACTCGGCGCTCGCCGTGACGAGCGCGCTCTACGAGCGCGAGCGCTCGGGCAAGGGGCAGAAGGTCGAGGTCGCGATGCTCGACGCCGTGATCTCGCTCCTCGCGGACGTCGGCTTGAAGACGCACGTCGGCGGACGCGACTTCGGTCCGTTCGGCAGCGGCCATCCCGACATCGTCCCGTACCAGGCGTTCCGCGCGCAGGACGGGTTCTTCATCGTCGCGTGCTTGACGGGTGCATTCTGGAAGCGCCTTCCCGCCGCGATCGGTCGTCCGGAGCTGCAGGGCGATCCGCGCTTCCGCGGGATGCGCGACCGCGTGCAGAACCGCGAGGCGCTCGTCGCCGTCCTCGAGGAGATCTTCGCCGCGCACCCGGTCGCCCACTGGATCGAGAGGATCGAGGCCGCGGACATCCCCACGTGCCGGGTGAACAGCCTGCGCGACGTCTTCGCGCTCGAGCAGCTCCGCTTCAACGAGTCGCTCGTGCGCGTGCCGCATCCGACGCGCGGCGAGATCGAGATCCTGAATTCGCCGATCCGCATGGGCGGCAGCCCGACCGAGGTGAAACGCGGCGCGCCGGTCCTCGGCGAGCACACGGACGAGGTGCTCGCGGAGCTCGGCGTCGAAGCGGACGAGCGCGAGCGGCTCCGCGCCGCCGGAGTGATCTGAGCCTCACGCCACGCGTGCATGGGCGACTACCGCTACATCGAGTACGAGGTGCGCGACGCGGTCGCTCTGCTCCGGTGGAACCGGCCCGATGCACGGAACGCGCTCCTCCCGGAGATGACCGACGAGGCGGGCGAGGCGCTCTCGCGCGCCGCTTCGGACGCCGACGTCCGCGCGGTGGTCTTGACCGGAGCGGGAGAAGCGTTCTCCGCGGGCGCCGACCTGAAGGCTCTCGGCCAGAGCGACCGTCTCGGGCGAAGCGCGATCGTCGGACACGAGCGCGGTCGGCACGGCACCGCCCGGACGAAGCAGCTCCTGGAGCTGCCGAAGCCGACGATCGCTGCAGTGCACGGCGCCGTCGCGGGCATGTCCTGCGCTTGGGCGCTCGCTTGCGACGTGATCGTCGCGAGTCGGGACGCGCGCTTCCACTTCGGGTTCGTGCGCGTCGGCTTCGTCACGGACTGCGGGACGAGCTGGCTCCTCGTCCGCCGCGTCGGGATTGGACAGGCGAAGCGGCTCGCGCTGACGGGCGATCCCGTCGACGGGGCGGAGGCGCTTCGCATCGGGCTCTGCGACGAGCTCGTCGACGGAGGCACGGACGTCGAGCGCGCTCTCGCTCTCGGGAAGCGCATCGCCGAACAGCCGCCTCTCGCCGTGCAGAACGTGAAGCGGGTTCTCGAGTTTGCCGGACGCGCGAGCTTCGACGACGCAGCCGAGCTCGAAGCGTGGACGCAGGGCGCACTCGGCGAGACCGCCGACCATCAAGAGGCCGTGCGCGCGTTCGTCGAGAAGCGCACGCCGCGCTTCTCCGGATCGTGAAGGGCCGGGTTCCCGTCGAGGTCGCGACGCTTCCCGGCCTCGTCGCGTGGTGCGCTTCGCGCTGGGGCGAGCGCGAAGCGCTGATCACGGTCGACGAACGCTGGAGCTACGCGCGCCTCGCACGAGAGACCGCGCGCGTCGCCGAAGGTCTCGCCGCGCTCGGGGTCGGACCGGGAGACCGCGTCGGCGTGCTTCTCCCGAACCGCCCCGAGTTCTTCGCCTCCGTCTTCGGCATCCAGGCGACCGGCGCCGCCGCCGTGTGCCTCAACACGATGGCGCCGGAGGCGGAGCTCGCGTTCCACGTGGCGCACACGCGGCTCGACACGGTCGTCTACGTACCGAGCTTCCTGAAGCACGACTACGTCGCGCGTCTCGACGCGTTGACCGCGAGCGGCGAAGCGGCGGGCTTCCTGCAGAGGCGCATCGCCGTCGTCGAGGGTTCCGCCGGCTCCGAGGTCCCTCCGGGATCGCTCGACTACGCTGCGTTGGGCTCGCTTCCCGAAGACGGGCCTTCGGCTCTCCGCGCGCTCGACCACTCGACGAGTGAGAGCCCCGCCGCGATCTTCTTCACCTCCGGCTCGACCGCGAAGCCGAAGGCGCTCGTGCACGCGCACCGCTCGCTCGTGCACCAGGCCTTCGTCGCGGGAGACGCCTTCGGTATCGAGGCGGAGGACCGCGCCTGGGGTGGGCTCCCGATGTTCTTCACGGGCGGCTTCGTCGTGATCGGCCTGCTGAGCCTCGCCGCCGGCGGCGCCGTCGTGCTGCAGGATCACTTCGAGGCCGCGACCGCTCTCGACCTGATGGAGCGCGAGCGGATCACCGTCTATGCGGGCTGGCAGCTCGCTGCCGCGCTCTGCGAGCACGAGAGCTTTCC
>Ga0194131_10006373_pt1 | contig 16455 bp, 17 predicted proteins | sample TA2KigO120mmetaG_FD_148631 | JGI IMG/M metagenome (GOLD analysis project Ga0194131, IMG submission 148631) | Freshwater microbial communities from Lake Tanganyika, Tanzania - TA2015053 Kigoma Offshore 120m | ecosystem: Environmental > Aquatic > Freshwater > Lake | place: Tanzania: Lake... | reverse complement strand
AAAGTGTCACACGCTCTAAAAGTGGGATAGATAATTCTAGTTTTGATTCTGAAGTAATATCAAGTGTGTCTTGGATGTTGTATGGTAAAGGCAGAGTAGCGTCTTTGTATTTTGCAGAAATTGAATCACCTGGGACTGCGTAGAGTCGTTGACCACTAGATTCTTGAGTGGATGAAAACAAGAATGTTCCTTTAAAAATTCCAGAAGTATCGCTTGTTTCAATCGCATTAACTTGAATTCCTGCAGAGTCAGATTTTGAGGTGATTTCAACAGATATAGTATCAACTGTTTCGGGATTAAGGTTCATGTCAGGGTCTGTTACCTGCACTGTTGCAGTGCTGTCAATAAAATAATGATCAGTATCAAATTTAATTTTTCCTTGATTCCAGCTTACCTCAACAGACTTTGTCAATATCACGCCGTCTGCAAATTCAAATGATAGTGTGATCTTGTCGTTTCGCTTAACTTCCAAAAAGCCATCAGTTGGTCCACTCCCTGAGGTTCTTGGGTTTGTGTCTTTTTTACTGTCACCGTTGGCATCATGTAAGAATCCTGTAAGTGTTATTTCGCCTCTAAAGATTCCGCTGTCTGGCGCGGATTCAGTTAATTTGTATGGTTCAATGGAACGCTCCCGAGTTGAGATTTTGATGAATCGTCCTTCATGGTTTCCTATTGTGTCAATTCCATTTGTATTTTCGTTCCAGCTTGGAGCAATTATTGTAATTCTCACCTTGTCAGTCCAAGTATAGATGTCTTTATCAAAAATTATTGGCGCATATGGATTGTCATAATCCGGTATTGGTTCCTGTGCAAATGCCGGAAAAAACAGTAAGAAAAGTAAGAAAGGGATCAACAACTACTTGCCATCCTTTGCTTTATTTATAAAAATTGGCCAGATTTTATTCGTATGACCAATTGGTTGTAAAATCCAATGGTATTTTTGGCAAAAGAAAGTTATTTTTATCCTTGATTTTGAGTTATGGTTGTAGCTAAAAATGACAAAATGGGCAGACTACCTGATTTCAGCTGTAAGATACAACGGAAATCACAAAATTACAAAAGTGCTGCAGCATGAAGACAAAGATGGCACTGTTGGAGAAGGAATCGAAGTAAAGCGTGCAGAAGTTGCATCAAACATAAAAAATGGCAAAACATACATGACTATCTATTCAGGACAAAAAAACACATGGAAGATGGGCAAAAAGGTAAATGCCTTCAAAGTCGGTGGAGATTATTGTATCAGAGTTGACAATAACAAGGCAGATATTGACAACTTTGGCGAAGTTGTAGAATTTTAAAAAAGTGGAGTTGTTGGGTTTATCGCAGTTGCCTAACTTTGCTGACTATTTTGTTGTGATTAAAATTTGGTGCCGTAGTAACATATAACAAATGGTTTTTTCCGGCAGGCATAGTTATACGCTTGACCTTATCGTACTCAGCAACAACGTATTTGCATTGACCGAGTTTACGTGAGAGCTTTTTTCTTGTTTTCCATGCTCTAGCTGCAGCAACAAGCGATTTTTTGCTTTCTTTTTTTGAGATTTTACTTTTTACTTTTTTCGTGTAAAGCAATCGATTAGATGATCATTTACAACACCTACAGACTGTAAAAAAGCATAGCATATTGTAGAGCCAACAAAGCTAAACCCACGATTTTTTAGATCTTTGCTTAATTTGTCAGATAATGGTGTTGATAGTGGAATATTTGATAAATTTTTGTAGTTGTTAATTATGGGTTTGTAATCTACAAATCCCCACAGGTATTTATCAAATGAACCAGACTCCTCCTGAATCTCTAGAAATCTTTTTGCGTTATTTATTGCAGATTTTATCTTGAGTTTGTTTCTGATTATTCCTGCGTTTTTTAGTAATTGTAAAATATTTTTTGCATCATATTTTGAAACTTTATGTGGAATAAAATTATCAAATGCTTTACGATAGTTTTCTCTTCGTTTTAGTATAGTCAGCCATGTAAGACCTGCTTGTGCGCCTTCAAGTATTAACATCTCAAAGAGTTTTCTGTCATCATGTACTGGAATTCCCCATTCTTTGTCATGATATTCTATCATCAGATCATCTTTTGCCCAACCACATCTACTCATCTAAATCACATGAGAAATTAATCGGCGTATTTTCTAAACATATTTACTAAAAGAGTAATTAAATAGGTTCACTGAAATTAAACAAAAAAATGTACATTATGTTAATTTTAACATAATTTTTTAATTTTTCAAAATATTGCTTAAATATTTTTTAGCCGTAATAATTCTATGAGCACTGGAGGTTTGCATCTCTGGCAACAGCATATGTTTTGATCAACTGCGAGCTTGGTTCTGAAGAAAAAATAATCTCTGAGCTAAAAAAGATGGAAGGCGTCAAAGAGGTTCATGGTACATTTGGTGCATATGATATTTTGGTAAAAGTAGTAGCAGATAAAGTAGAACCACTTAGAGAAATCATTACTTGGAAAATTCGTAAAATAGAAAAGATAAGATCAACTCTTACCTTGATGGCAATAGAAGGTCAAGAATGAGAAGGGCGAGTTGATGTCAAAGGCATATGTTCTTATAAGTTGCGAACCAGGCTCTGATGATTATGTAGTTTCAAATCTTAGAGCAATATCAAATGTGAAAAGTGCACATGGCACTTTTGGTCTATATGATGTAATAGCAAAGATTGAAGCCCAAACTGAATCTGATTTAAAAAATGATCTTATGAAGCGAATTAGAAAGCTTGACAAAATTCAAGGTACCATAACTTTGATGGCAGAAGATCGAACAGATATCCTAGTTGAAAACTTTGCAAAAAATCAAGACCTGATGAAAGGAAAAAAGATGGCAGAAGCCTACATTATTATTCATACAGAAAAAGGAAATCAATATCAAATCCTACGCAGTCTCAGCAAAATACCTGGAGTGGTAGACGGGGATCTTGTTGTTGGCTATTATGAGGTCATATGTAAAGTGGTGGCTCCAACCTATAATGACATAGGTGATGTTGTTACAAAAAAAATACGAAAACTAGCTGACATTAGTTCAACTGTAACGCTTAATGTCATACCATCAAAAGTAAATTAAAAAAATAAAATAAAGAGAGTGTTTGGAGTTTAGTTTGCAGCTACGACATTCTTTACTCTTCTGTCAGCAAAGAACAGCACACCGCCAGCAATTAGAATTATTATTCCAATAATTCCAGCGCCAAGGCCTGCTAAGGTGCCTGCCACATTGCCTGTTTTTGCGTCATTGCCAATGCCCATAAATGGAACGTTGCCAACTATGGCATCTACAGATACCTCTTCAGAACCAGTGTTTTTTATCTGAATAGTGTACTGCTTGCCTTGTATTGCATCAAAGTTGCCAATGTAGTCACCGTTAAACTGGTCTTTCCAAACAACTGCACCGTCACTATCTGAAATAAAGCCTTGAACTGATGCCTCAAATGGCTGTCCACGCATTAGTACAGAAACAGATCCACCTACTTGTGAAACCATTTCTGTTGTGTATTGCTCATCTGGTGCAATCGTGGCCTGTTTTATGACTAGGTTGTTTGATAGAAATTCAGTTGCCAGCGTGCTTGCGTTAACTCCTAAAACTAGTGAGCCTGCTATCAGCGTACCTATGCCTACTAGCAGAACTATGTAACTTCGTTTTAGAGCTACCATGATTTCTTCGGTCTTGTGATCGCATCATTAAATGATGCATTAGAAAATTGTTGATCAAATACTAAAATTGTCTTAGATTGTAAACTTGAAGTTATTTTTTTGAACATGGTTTCAAATCTTGAGTAGAGCCAGAATCAGCTATACCTCAAAAGAGATAGGGTTCTGTTTGAGTCCTAGCGGCATTTTAAATGATACATCCCACACTCCAAGCAGGTCTGTAGGGATACAATCATTTGAAGGTGGCATTATTCTAAAAGAATGTTCGATTGTCTTTACTCTTGAGCCATCAAATGGATATGTGTGGTGTATCTTTCCATTTGGTTGTGTAAAAACTACCTCTCCTCTTTGTTCTTGTGACAAGCGAGATGTTAAAGTGACCGCTTCTCCTATTGTATATGATGGCTTGTCTAAAGAAAATGTACTAAAATTAAGCCAGCTTAGAGCTTGTGGATTAGCAGAACTTGTATAGCTTCCAAAAATTGTTCCTATGACAGCTATCACAACTGTAGCAGTTATGATTGATGCTTTTTTGTATGATTTTTTGGATCTGGAAGCATTGATGCCTTTTTTCAAAAACTCCACCTACTTGAAGATCGACTAATTCAGATTTGAAAAAATTAATAAATTTTTCGAATAAATTTTCCATTAGATTATAAATTAGCACTAAACGATGGTTTGATTATTTTATTTTAGTGTTAAAATTCACTAATCTTATTTGACAAGGAATGTATTCTTCCACCATACTTTTCCTTGTACAATGATCTGCAAGATGTACAACAAAAAAATCTTTCATGCTCTCCAAATTTCAAAATCTTTGGGCTACCAGATATTGGCTGTTCACAAAAATCGCAAGAAACTTTTACACTAAGATTGCTTTCAGGTTTTACTTTTGTTGTTTTTGCTTTTGAAACTTGTTTGATTTCTTTTTTTGTGCTATCATCAAGTTTACTCATGTCTAAAACAGGTGATACTGATTTTATGAAACCAAGATTTACTAGTCTTCTGTATCTTGCCTGTACTGTTGGTGTACTTATTTTGATTTCACGTCCAATCTGTCGAAATGATTTTCTGCCATCTTCGATTAGTGAATTTAAAATTGCAATGTCTACTTGATCAAGTTCCTGTGGCATGCTCAGCTTGTTGTTATCTTAGCTTTTAATTTTTCTTTTTTTGGCACACCTACAAACTCTAGCTTATCATCAATTACTATCCCAGGTGCGGTGTAAATTGGATATTTTTGCAAATATTCCGGCTTTTCTGTAACATCGATTACATCATATTTTACGCCAAGCTCATCAAGCATCTTTTCAACAACTGAACAGTTTGAGCAGCTAGGCGTTGTAAGGATTTGTACTTTCATGTCTTTGTAAATTGTTCCGGATTTTTCTCAAATGCCCACTTGCAGCTTGCGCAGCAAAAATGAAACTTTATTCCATTATACATTGTAGATTCATTTTTCTCGCTGACTTCCATTCCACACACAGGATCCTTCATGGTGCTATCACCTCTTTTTTCTTTTTAATCATATACCATACTATTGGAATTGCAATTAGTGAGGCTAAAATGACAGGTACTGCTTGTTGTGGGATTTGTTGCTCAATGAAATGTCTGTGCTGATGTTGCCCAATATGAAATTCTGGTGGAAGACCAGTCATTGAAACCAAGTTATTCCATCCTATATGGACTATGGTTCCCTCATACCACTCATGACCCCCAGGCAATCCATTGATTATCAAAAATGCGCCCAATGCAATTAACATCCATCCAGTAAGGTTTTCAATTTTTACTCTGTTTTGTGTTATTGATTTTGTTGCATTTATTCCCAAGACTGCAAGAATGGATAGCAAGATTAGCGGTACTGCCCTACCTATCCCATGTACTGCGCCAAGTGATGCACCGATTTCAAGACTGCCAGTACTTGCAATGTATATCAATAGCCAGTAAAACAGTGGATTTGGGCAACCAACTCCTGCGTTTCCAAGTAATATTCCCATGAAAAATGATTTTGAATAATCTCCACGATTTTGTATGAACTTGGGTGTTCCAGAATATGTTGGAAGCCTTAGCTCAACAAGTTTTAGTTGTGATAATCCAAAAATAAATGCTGCAACTCCTGCAATCAAAAACATTACGGTTGATACCTGATCAAGTGATGCAGTTTTTCCTAGCATTGCAACAGCAAGTCCATATGCAGTGATCGTGGTTGTAAGTCCTGCACCAAACAAGAGCGCCATGGCAAGACCCTTTTTGTAGCCTTGCCCCATGCTTAATGGAACTATGATAAACACGAGTGGCAAAGTGCAAGGCAAAATAATCATTGATAATCCTGCAAGATATGCTATAACAAGCCATGATGGATATGATGCGCTTTGGCCTGCACCAACTGCGATATCACCTGTTAGTGAAAAAATGATTCCAAGAAATATCAATGAAAATAGTGCAAATGCAGAAAACACTAGAGTCTTTTTTGCAGTAATCTGTAATGACATGAACTAGTATAGTTTTGCCAGATAGATAATTACTGGACTTTACAATTGTAAAATTTTGTGCCTAACTATTTACTTTGAATTTTACTTTGGCTTCCTTGTCGCCTTGTGTTGCAATTATGGTCCATTCACCAGGTTCTGCGTCAGAGGGCAAGATGAAAACTGGTGTAAATGTACCATCACTTAGCGTTGTTGTGTTTGCCATCTGCTCCTTAGAGTCAGGACTAGTCATTTTTAGTACAACAGATTTGTTTGGTTCGCCTTTTCCTGTAACCCAGACTATATCACCTGGAGTATAGCTTGTCTTGTCAAGACTAAAAGACAGCGGATATGCCGATGCAATAGAGTCAGGTTCTTCTGTTTCATCAGGTTGTGTTTCAGTAGATGAAGATCCTGTAACGTTGACAGTAATTTCATCAACGATGTTGTTGTATGTTGCCTTGAGTTTGTAGCTTCCAGCTTTTAGAAATGACGGAAGTGCCATGTCATAGACTAGATTTCCTGTAGAATCAGAAGAAACAATTTTTGTAATAATTAATTCATTGATAGAACTATACAAATCAAGTTTTACAGTTTGCTGTGCTAAAACACCCTTTGCTGTAATTACAATTGACTCTCCAACTTTGTATGTGCTTTTGTCAGTTGTAATATCAAATGTTTGTGTTGGTGGTTTTTGTTCAACTTGTTGTGTTTGCTCTACCTCATCTAGTGCGTCCTTTATTGTCTGCAGTTCTGCTATCTCAGATTCTAGGGCTTCAAGTTTTTTGTTTACATCGTTTAGTGATGTTTGGATTGACTCTAGCTCGCCTGTATAGTCTTTTTCTGCAGACACTTGACGTGGTGATGGAGTATCGCTTAGCTCCATTACAGAATAAGCTGCGTAACCTGCTACAAGCAGCGTGATCATGCTTACCGCTAGGATTGCTAACTCCTTTGCCATATCAGATGCTCAAAAGTACGTTTTTGGTATTTTATGTAAAAAAAATAATCAAAGGTGGTCATATTGTCTATACAAGATTTTAAAGTAAGATATCTTGTTTAGTATAGAAAAAATAGCAAGAGTTAAACTGTTAACCTTTTGACGCATAAAGATTTTTTTCTCAACCCAAAGGTAAAATGTGGCAACACCAACAGATCTATAAGCTAGAGTCGATCAGGTTTGAAAAGAAATGGCAGATAAAATGCAGTGGTGGGAAGGGCTGGCAAAAGAGCTTCAAGTAGATATTGAAAAACTTGATGACTAAGTAGGCTTTTTTCCAGACTTTGTGTGTGCCTTTATCATGTGTCGTAGCATTCTCTCAGGAGCAGTAAACTCCATTCCACACTCACGACAAACGGTTTCAGTTACAGTCTTTTCTCTTCTAAAGAGGTTCATCTCTGCGCTGTTATGTCAGGATATTAAAAATGTTGATGCAAAAAATGTTTGATTTTGTGTCATAAATTGTCCCTTTTTTACGAACAGACGGTGCCTGACCCCCCCCCCAGAAAAAAAATTGTCTAGTCGCGTATAGTTTTCACTAGGGTTTGATAAAAATAAAATCATCGCGCATAGTCTCTATGTTTGTGACCGAACTGGTGTGTTGGCCTATTAGTAATGGCAGGCTCACCACTCGCCGAAGCTTGTGATTTATACCTCCATTCTATCAACGCAGTCTTCTTCTGCAGGCCTTTATCTTACGAAAGGTTGTCTTTTCTCAGGATGGGATTCGTGCTTAGATGCTTTCAGCACTTAGCCCAAATGGCTTAGCTGCTCGGCCTGCCCTGTCGGACAACCGATAAACCAGTGGCCACGCTGCCCTGTTCCTCTCGTACTCGGGGCAACTTCCCCTCAGACAACCACGCTTCCATTAGGCAGAGACCGACCTGTCTCACGACGGTCTAAACCCAGCTCATGTTCCCTTTTAATAGGCGAGCAGCCTCACCCTTGGCCCCTGCTGCAGGACCAGGATAGGAAAAGCCGACATCGAGGTACCAAACCGCGGGGTCGATAGGAGCTCTCGCCCGCGACGAGCCTGTTATCCCTGGGGTAATTTTTCTGTCACCACCGGGCCCCAATAGAGGGCACACGATGGATCGCTAAGCCCGACTTTCGTCTCTGGATCCCGTGCGTTTGGAGATCCAGTCAGTCCAGTTTTTGGCTTTGCCCTCTTCAGTGGATTTCTGACCCACTTGAACTGAACTTTGGGCCCCTTTGATATCTTTTCAAAGGGGTGCCGCCCCAGCCGAACTGCCCACCTGCACGTGTCCCTGGTCAAGACCAGGTAAGTGATACTGCAAAGATTGTCTGGTGTTACATCGTCGCTTCTTAATTTCCCGAAGAAAATTAAGCATGGCTCCCAGATACGCTATGCAATCCCAACTATACCACAAGCACAAGCTGCAGTAAAACTCCACGGGGTCTTCTCTCCCCAATGGAAGATGATGGACTGTTCGTCCACCTTATGTGGCTTCACCGGGTTGTAGGCGGGGACAGAGGGGCCCTCGTTGTTCCATTCATGCACGTCGGAACTTACCCGACAAGGCATTTGGCTCACTTCTGTTACTTGAGAGTGACCTTATTGTTAGAACAATGAGGCGAGTTTGCAAAATGCAAACTTCCCTGTATCGCTACAGGGGTCGGACTATATCTTAATCGTCTAAAACGATTTCTGGCATATAGTCTCTGAGGATTCTAAAAAATGCGGTTTTATTTTTCTGTTCATTGACCAGCAAAGAGTTGCAATTTCTGTCAAACCTTCAATGGTCAGATGTTTTTTGTGTTCCATTAGTTCTAGTATGTTTGCAAATATTTCCAGATTCTTTTTCTTTTGAGTTTGAAGTTTGTATTTTTTGAAAAACGAAACAACATCTCTGAGTTCGTTTAGTTTTCTTATTCTGAGTTCCTTTCTTGTTCCATGGTTTGTAACGATTTTGCCTGCTCCAAAGAATTTTTGTAACTCTTTTAGGACAGATTCATCACGTTCATGTTGAACAACTCGAAACTCTGGAAGTACTTGCCAACCAACTGACATTTTTGGAACTTTGTTTATGGAAACGTGAAAGCATCCTTCGCCATCAACAAATCCACAAACATACCGCGGATCTAGTCTTTCCTGCTGATTATCTGCAGTCATAGCATTTTCAGGTTTTTCAAAAATTTTAAGTTTTGAAAAATCTAGCTTGACATTCTTTTCAGACTTTCCAGCATTTAGCCAGATTTTACTAAGGCAATCCAAAATTACCTTAAGAGAGTCAGAGTTACTCCCGGCGTTAACTGGCCCTTAGCTCAGTTGAACCCAAGTTTTAGGTACCAGCACCGGCCAGGATTCAGCGACTATACAAATCCTTTCGGACTAGCAGTCGCCTGTGTTTTTATTAAACAGTCGGGACCCCCTTGTCATTGCAACCTGCTGACCCAGTTTCTCACTAGGAAAGCAGGCATCACTTATACCTAAGCTACGTGACTATTTTGCCGAGTTCCCTCGCCATACGGTATACCCGTAGCACCTTAGATTTCTAATCCAGCGCACCTGTGTCGGTTCTCGGTACGATCATCATAGGTAACTCACTACACGGTCTTTCATGGTCTCCAAGACTCAGACAAACTCTGCTAACGCAGAGCCACTCCCACCTTGAGATGGTTCTCGTCATTACGACACTCCCCATCACTTGAGCGGTTAAATGAAACGACGGTTCCACTTGTCTTATCTTGAAGCTCCCGTGTAGATTATAGCGCTTCCTATGAGGTACTGGAATATTAACCAGTTTCCCTTTCGCATAACTCTTTTGAGGTTATACTTAGGATCGACTAACTCCAGGCTGATAGCGCATTGCCTGGAAACCCTTGCGCTTGCGGTGGTAGGGGTTCTCACCCTACTATGCTGTTACTGCCACCAGGATCTGCAATAGTGATCGGTCCACAGGACATCACCGCCCTGCTTCTTTCCAATCATTACGCCAACCTACCACGACTTGTTTTTGCAACAAGTATCCGAAGTATCGGTACTCTACTTTAGCCCCGTCCATTTTCGGGGCATCCACGCTCGGCAGGTAAGTTGTTACACACTTTTTGAAGGATAGCTGCTTCTGAGCTTACCTCCCTGCTGTCTTGGCGTGAATACGCCCTTTAGCTTGACACTTAGTAGAGATTTGGGGACCTTAACTTCAGTCTGGGTTAATCCCCTTTCGGTCGTGAACCTTACGTCACACGAACCCGTCTCCCTACTTCTTTGATGCACATCCCTTCGGAGTTTGAATGGATGGCGAGAAATTTCTTTCCCGTACCGCCCTATCAGTGCTCTACAGGAAATGCTATCTCCATAGAGGACGCCCTGCGAGACGCTTCGGTTGGAACTAGCGAGCGCCAGACTAGATTGGTTTTTGACCCCTATTCCCAAGTCACACAAACAATTTGCACGTTAGTATTGCTTCAGACCTCCAGCGGGCTTTCGCCCGCCTTCATCTTGCTCAGGAATAGATCGTCTGGCTTCTAGCCTTATTGCCATGACTCAACGCGCTTTCACACGCTTCTCCTCACAATGTTGCGAGAACTCGGTTTCCCTTCGCCTCCACCATGAAAGGTTTAGGCTTGCCATGACAATAAGCTCCCTGGCCCGTGTTTCTAGACGGAACACACGACACTGATGATCTGAGAATCAGACCTTTAGCTCTATTGCTAGAACCTCCAGTCTGAAAAAATCATCTTCCATGCCGTGCACGTCTGTAACCAATAGGTTTCATGCACTTTTCACCCCCCTTCCGGGGTACTTTTCAGCTTTCCCTCACGGTACTAGTCCACTATCGGTCTTGAGAAATATTTAGCCTAGGATGCTACTTTCATCCATGTTCGTTGCCCACTGCCAAGGACAACTACTCGGGATATGATAAGATCCCATACCACTTTGTCTACGGGGGTATCACCCTCTGTGCCAGAACTTTTCAGATCACTTCAACTGTGTTCTAGGATCGTAATATCATAACCAAAACACCACATCTCTACTATGTTACCATAATAGATTCAGTTTGGGCTGTTTCCTTTTCGCTCGCCGCTACTTGGGAAATCTCAATTGATTTCTTTTCCACGTAGTACTAAGATGCTTCAATTCCTACGGTTCGATCTCCACTACCATTGTAGTGGAGTGTACTTGCGTACAGGATTCCTATTCGGAAATCTCGGGATCAAAGGCCGCGTGCGCCTACCCCAAGCTTATCGCAGCTTGCCACGTCCTTCTTCTCTTCTCAAGCCTAGCAATCCTCCTATTGGCGTCTTTACACCAGCATTTACGGCCACAAATTACACGACTATGCACGATGATCATTGCGTGTCTTTCGACCCGCTACATCCTTCATCCGTCATTTTCATGACGAATTGCATCCGATGAATTTTTTTTTTGTGAAGATATTGTGCAGCCCTGCACAATTCTTTATACTAAGGAGGTGATCCGACCGCAGGTTCCCCTACGGTCACCTTGTTACGACTTTTCCCTTGTTGCTGACCTCAAGTTCGATAACGCCAACAAGACGTCACCTCGCTAAAGGCCAACTTCAATGAAACGACGGGCGGTGTGTGCAAGGAGCAGGGACGTATTCACCGCGCGGTAGTGACGCGCAGTTACTAGGGATTCCATATTCGTGAGGGCGAGTTGCAGCCCTCAGTCATGACTGAGGTAACGTTTGATGATTGCCTCCCCCTTTAGGGTTCGAAACACATTGTCGTTACCATTGCAGCCCGCGTGTAGCCCCAGGGTTTCGGGGCATACTGACCTGCCGTGGCCCTCTCCTTCCTCCGCATTAACTGCGGCGGTCCCGCTAATTCGCCCCACTACTCCAGAGAGTAATGGTGGCAACTAGAGGCAAGGGTCTCGCTCGTTACCTGACTTAACAGGACATCTCACGGCACGAGCTGGCGACGGCCATGCACCACCTCTCAGCTTGTCTGGTAAAGTCTTCAGCTTGACCTTCATTCTGCTGTCTCCCCGGGTAAGATTTCTGGCGTTGACTCCAATTGAACCGCAGGCTTCACCCCTTGTGGTGCTCCCCCGCCAATTCCTTTAAGTTTCATACTTGCGTACGTACTTCCCAGGCGGCAAACTTAACGGCTTCCCTGCGGCACTGCACTGGCCACAAGCCAATGCATCACCGAGTCTGCATCGTTTACAGCTGGGACTACCCGGGTATCTAATCCGGTTTGCTCCCCCAGCTTTCATCCCTCACCGTCGAACGTGTTCTGGTGGACCGCCTTCGCCACAGGTGGTCATCAATAGATCAAAGGATTTTACCCCTTCCTACCGAGTACCGTCCACCTCTCCCACTCCCTAGCTGAACAGTATTTCCGGCAGCCCATACGTTAAGCGTGTGGATTTAACCGGAAACTTGAACAGCCGGCTACGGATGCTTTAGGCCCAATAAACCTCCTGACCACTCGAGGTGCTGGTATTACCGCGGCGGCTGACACCAGAACTTGCCCACCCCTTATTCATCAGTGGTTTTATGACTAACAAAAGATTTCTTTAGCAGAAATCACTCGGATTAACCTTGTCGTGCTTTCGCACATTGCAAAGGTTTCTCGCCTGCTGCGCCCCATAGGACCTGGGTCCGTGTCTCAGTACCCATCTCCGGGCCCCTCCTCTCAGAGCCCGTATCTGTTATAGCCTTGGTGGGCCATTACCTCACCAACAAGCTGATAGACCGCAGTCCCATCCTATGGCGATAAATCATTTGAACCATAAACCGTTCCAGGTATCATGATCTATCGGGTATTATTCTCAGTTTCCCGAGGTTATCCCCGTCCATAGGTTAGGTTGACTACGTGTTACTGAGCCGTCTGCCTTGCATTGCTGCAACGACTCACATGGCTTAGTACCAATCCGATAGCAGTCAGGTCCGGCAGGATCAACCGGATTCATTTTTTCTTTCGTTGGTTTATTGAAAGTAGTACACTTTTGGAATTGAGCGGATTGCACAATATCTTCACATATCAGAAAAGATCCTTTTGATCAAATCCTCATCTTGTATGCGTAACAGGAGGCCTGTAAATCACAAAATGGTTCAATACCATGCTTTCATTACAAGCGCCGCACTTTTGTCACGTATGCAAAAAATTTTACTTGCACAAATACATATAAACCATGCCTAAAATTTGCAGGGTTTTTCTTGATTTTTCCGATCACAAATATATTTTCATGGTACTGATCGTCGTGGTTGGATAGCAAAAAAAACTATACAAAAAAAACACCAGAGTCTTGCAAGATTTTTGAAAAATCAAAAAGACTTCATGTAAATGGAGTTTCACACAACATTAGATTTTTTGAACCATATCCATTTGTGACAAAATCTGCAAAAGGAAAATTTCTAGTTGATGTTGATTCAAACAAGTATGTTGATTATTGGATGGGTCACTGGTCACTCATCCTTGGTCATGCACCAGTTGAAGTAAAAGAGAGAGTACAAAAACAACTCAATGATGGATGGATGTATGGTACTGTAAACAAAGTAACATCTGAACTATCAGAAAAAATTCAAAGTGCGGTTCCAGTAGCAGAAAAGATTCGTTATGTGACATCAGGGACTGAGGCAACAATGTATGCAGTAAGACTTGCAAGAACCATCACAGGAAAAAATATTATTGCAAAAATTGATGGCGGATGGCACGGCTATACATCAGATTTGCTAAAATCAGTAAACTGGCCATATAATACCGCAGAAGGTAGCGGACTTGTAACTAACAAAAAAATTGTTTCACTGCCATTGAATAATTTAGAAAAATCATTTGCGGTCTTAGATTCTGTAAAAAAAGATCTTGCAGGAATAATTATCGAGCCAGTACTTGGTGGAGGCGGTGCAATCCCTGCAACAAAAGAATATCTTTATGGAATACAGCAATATGTGCACAAAAATAATTCACTTTTTATTTTAGATGAGATTGTAACTGGATTTCGATTCAGATATGGATGTCTTTATCAAACCATGAATCTTGATCCTGACATTGTTACACTAGGCAAAATAGTTGGAGGCGGATTTCCAATCGGTGTTATATGTGGCAAAAAAGAATCAATGGAGTATGCAAATTCTCATACAAAAACAAAAGAAAACCGAGCTTATATTGGCGGTGGAACGTTTTCTGCAAACCCTGTCTCTATGACAGCTGGCAGCACAACGCTTGAAATTCTAAAAAAGAAAAAATCCCTGTATGAAAAAATTAATGGGTTTGGCACAAAGACAAGAAAAGAAATTGATAAAGTATTTTCCGGAAAGACCATAACAACTGGAATTGGATCTCTTTTTCTTACTCATTTTCTAAAAAATGATATCGCCACAATACAAAATGCTACAGATGCTGCAATGTGTGATGTCAGGCTGCTTCACAAGTATCATTTTGATATGATTGCAAATGATGAAATTTTCTTTTTACCAGGCAAGCTTGGTGCATTTTCAGATGCACATTCACAAGCCGATGTAAAGGCACTAGTTTCTGCATCAGAGCGATTTTTACAGAACACAAGATAGGAAACCTCATTAATTCATGAGTGGTTAATGGAATATTGAAAATACTTTTGAAGCTTCAATAGTTGCGATAATTCTTGTGCTGCAAGTTACTGATAGTGCATATGCATTAAAAACTTGGACTGTAAAAATTCCAACCGGTGCGGCAGATGAAAATGCCCCATTCTTTTGGGATCCAGCAGAGATAACAATCCAGCAATCAGATTTTGTAGAGTGGGGAAATGGTGATACTGCAGCACATACAATCACTAGTGGAAATCTCAAAGTAGATCCAAATGATGTTGGAACCATATTTGATAGTGGTTTGATTGGACCAGGCAAGTTCTTCAAATATCAATTCACTGAAACTGGAACATTTGATTACTTTTGCATTGTGCATCCATGGATGATTGGCAAGGTCAATGTAGTATCATCATTGACACCTGAGATCAAAATAATCCATAATGTAGGAGCTGAAGTTGATGAGAAAGGTAATGGATATGATGTTCAGTATATGCTAAACAAGAAGCTTCAAAGTGCGAGTGTAGATACTACAAGAAAAACTGTTACGTTTGTTTTAGAAGGAGAGTTTGAAGACGATGTGTTTACAGTAACATTACCTAATGGCTTGATAGAAAATCCAAATTCTGTATGGTTAGATGATGAACAAATAACAAATTTTCAATCAGAGACAAAAAGCGATATCACCACACTGAAAATACCGCTAGAGGCAGATACTGAAGAAGTTGTTATAATGGGAACAGCTGTCATACCAGAGTTTGGCCTAGTTTCTTTGGCAATATTTACAATTGCAATAATTGGTACAATGATTGTTTATGCAAAGACGCAAAGACTTGGAATTAAGGTCTACGCTTAGAATTCTTTTATTTTTGTTTATTAAAATGATATAATGCCTAAAGAAAAATCTGAGAAAATAAAAAGTAATACAGAAGACGATTATAATGATGCACTTGCATCAAAAGATCCTACAAAGATTACAAACAAAGAGATTGAAGATTTGGCAAAAGAAGCAATAAAAAAATTCAAGTCACTTGGCTAGAAAACTAATCTGATACGAAGAATTAATAGTCCAGATACGATTTAGTACAAAATTGCACAATTCTAAATTTGCAAGTGTTGAAAATCTCTATTCTAAGAGAAAAAATCTCAAAATCAATCCTCAATACTTTACAGGTGCTGTAAAAATAAAGGAAATATCTAGTGTAATAAAATCAAAAGAGCAAAAAGTATACCATGTTACTTTTTTTGGCTCAAAAACAAAACTGCATTACCATGAAGGAGGACAGATGCTAATTGTGACAAAGGGTTATGGAAATCTTTCTCTGTATAAAAAAATTGGAAAAGGAAAGACCAAATTTTTAATAAAAAAGATTCAAACTAGAAGGTTAAAACCAAATGATTTGACATACATTCCTGCAAAAATTTTACATACACATGGTGCGATTGGCAAAGCTACATTTTCTCATATTGCACTAAATTCCTATCCGACAAAAAACAAAGAACCAAAAACAACTTGGTTTGAATCAGATTTTGAATCAAATGTAACTAAGATAATACGATAGTAAATGATCATAAAAAAATTACAAAACTTGAACAAAATAGACGGAAGTGAAGGAACTATAATTTCTCAAATATTTCATCCACACAATACACTCAGTGGAATAAGATACAGTATTTCACACTCTACAATAAAACCGAGTAAAAGATCAAAGCGTCACAAGTTGAAAACATCTGAGGTGTACTATATTGTTGAAGGAATTGGTTTGATTCACATTGATAAAGAGTCCCAAACAGTCTCAAAGGATGATGCAGTCTACATTCCTCCCT
>Ga0194131_10006371_pt1 | contig 16459 bp, 16 predicted proteins | sample TA2KigO120mmetaG_FD_148631 | JGI IMG/M metagenome (GOLD analysis project Ga0194131, IMG submission 148631) | Freshwater microbial communities from Lake Tanganyika, Tanzania - TA2015053 Kigoma Offshore 120m | ecosystem: Environmental > Aquatic > Freshwater > Lake | place: Tanzania: Lake... | reverse complement strand
CATGTGAGCTCCTTTCAAAATGTGGGTTTGGAATGGACCCGCCATCGCCTGGAACAATGGGCAATATGGCTAAGCAAAGTATACAGAAAAAAAGTTCGTCGTAAACCACGAAATCAAGATGCTTCGAAATGACTTGCCTGGCCTTTAGAAATCGACTCGTGAACCAGCGAACCAGCAGGTGCCAATTGACTTCCGCCCGGCAAATCGCGAGACGCGAGTCGCCTACCCCCAGCCAGGCCGACAAAACCACCACCTACCCCGCTTCCACCAGGGTGAGGCCGGCAAAGCGGAAAGTATCATTATTGCTCAGTTTGCCGCACGAATTGCTGGGAATATGCAAGGTGTAGCTCACATCGGAAGTGGTAAGTTTCGCCTCTAGATCATATTTACCACTCGGCCTGACCGCGCGACAATAGTTCCTGGGTACTCATCACCACAGGAGCCGAACATGAAACAGACAGCTATATACATGCGAGTGAGCAGCAGCAAGCAGGACACGAAGAGCCAGGAGCCGGACCTGGAGCGGTGGGCCAAGGCGCAGGAAGGCCCGGTGATATGGTTCCGTGACAAGGCCACGGGCAAGACGATGGAGAGGCCGGGCTGGAGCAAGCTGGAGGCCGCCATTCATCAGGGACGCATCAAGGCCGTAGTGGTTTGGCGAGTAGATCGTCTGGGCAGAACCGCCAAGGGATTGACCGCTCTCTTCGATGACCTGCGCCAGCACAAGGTCAACTTGGTGTCGTTGAAGGACGGCCTCGACCTGGCAACTCCGGCAGGTCGATTGATGGCGAACGTGCTGGCATCCGTCGCACAATTCGAGACTGAGGTCAGGGGCGAACGCATTGCGGCGGGGCAGGCCGTCGCACGAGACAAGGGCAAGCGCTGGGGCGGCAGCAAGCCCGGTGTCCGCAAGCGGGTCAGCGCCGAGCAAGCTCGCACAGTCATTCGCATGAAAGCAGACGGCGAGAAGATATCCGCCATTGCCCGCGTTGTGGGCCTGTCGAGACCCACGGTCCGTAGCGTCCTCGCTGGAAAGTAAGCGGCTCCCTCGCCTCGAAATTACCCCCTCGAAACCACCAGAAAAGAGGCAGTTTGGGATGGACAACCTACGTCCGTGCCAGGTAGCATCAGTTTGTACGGTTTAGCTAGTTGGACGATACTCATAGTTTAACAATCTGTGAAGTTCATTATGCCACGGAAGTACAAGCACAAGACCGACAGACGCAATGGGCATCACAAGCCAGCGGCACTGCCCGCGAAGTTCCAGGCCGGCTTTCTGGCCACGATGGACAACAGGGCTGGTCTCACGAAAGCATTGCGACGGACATACCAGGAAGTGTTGAGCGATGTCGGCGGGGCCGATGACGTGTCACGGATAAAGCAGAGTCTGATTGAGCGCTTTTGCTGGTTGGAGGCCGTGCTGCAATCCATCGAGAACGGCCTGGCGAGAGGTGACGACAAGGTCGAGGCGCTGGGCCGATGGGTCCAGGCTTGCAATTCCCTCTCCGGCCTCGCGCGGGTCCTTGGCATCGAGAGGAAAGCAAAGACGATGCCCTGGACAATGAGCGGCAACGCTCTCGTTCCGCAAGAGACCACCCCAAATGGCATGCGCCAGCCAGGTGCTGGCGGGGGTTTTCACGATGCCGTCCTCGATCATGCCGCCGAGTTACGGGACAAGTAACGATGAGCGAAAGTGAAGCACTGATTCAGCTGGTGAACAACCTCGACGGCAACCTTGAACAGGTGCCGGAAGCGGCTTGGCAGGTCCTCGCCCGTCGCATGGCAGATGCGCCGCCCGTGTCTCTTGAAGAGACCATCGCCGAATTGATCGAGGAAGCGGCATGATCTCCCCTCAACAATTCGCCAGATACGCTGCCTCTCCTGCCGCCTTCAGGGATGACCTGCTCATCGACTGCGATGGAACAGTCAAGCGTCTGGGTGATGTGCTGGACGATTGGCAGCGCCGCGACTTCGAGGCACTCGATCCAGGCTTGATGGTTGCCGCTGGCCGAGCCATCGGAACTCCGATCATGCGGGCATATCTGGAACGTGGTCGAGGGCACTCGAAAACAACGGACATCGCCGTCCTCTGCGCCTGGGCACTGGCCTTCGCTGCCAGGCCGGTCAGATGTTTTGCGTATGCCGCCGACAAGGATCAAGCAGCGTTGCTGAAAGATGCGGTGGGCACGATTGTCAGGTTGAATCCCTGGCTGGCGAACGTCATCAACGTGACCAGGGGCAACGTCATCGAGAACATTGCGCCCAAGCATCCCGGTCAAGGTGGAAGCCTGACCATTGAATCATCCGATGTCGGAAGCTCCTTCGGCATCCTCCCTGACATTATCATCGCCGATGAGCTTTGCCACTGGGAAGGTGACGGTAGCTTGTGGCACTCGCTGATATCGTCCGCCGCCAAGCGGGGCAGCTGCTTCCTTGCGGTCATTAGCAATGCCGGCTTTTCGGATAGCTGGCAGTGGGCCGTCAGAGAAGCTGCCCGCACCGATTGCGCCTGGTATTTCAGCCGCCTCGACGGTCCACAAGCATCTTGGTTGACACCAGCTCGTCTGGCTGAACAGCGCCGCATGTTGCCCGCCATCGCCTTCGCTCGCCTCTGGGAAAACCAGTGGAGCAGCGGTGGAGGTGATGCTCTCGCCGCTGCCGACATCGCCGCCGCATTCGATTCCGGCCTACAACCGATGACAGGAAAAGAGACGGGCTTCCTCTTCGTCGGCGGGGTTGACTTGGGATTGAAGCGCGACTGCTCCAGCGTCGTCATCCTGGCCGTGCCCGATGGACGATACGGGAAACTGCGCCTTGCACATCATCGGCTCTGGCGTCCAACGCTCGGCAGGAAGATCGACCTCGCCGAAGTCGAGCGGCACATCTTGGAGCTTGATGCACAATTCGGCCTGGAAGCCTGCGCCTTCGATCCGTGGCAAGCCGAATTGCTGGCCTCACGCATCGAGGCCGACAGCAACCGACGAAGGCGCAATCAGCGCCGCCGCGAATGGAGCAAGCCATTCATGCGTGAGATTGCTCCAACGGCCTCCAACCTGCGCGAGCAAGCCACAAGCTGCATCGAGCATTTTCAGGATCGCCGTCTAGAACTTTTCGATTGCGAGCCATTGCGCCGAGACCTGCTCAAGGTCCGGATCGAAGAGCGAAGCTACGGCATCCGCTTGACTTCACCCCGCGACGGCGACGGACACGGCGACAGTTTTAGCGCCTTCGCTCTCGCCCTGCTCATCGGCCACGAAATCAGCAACCGAAGGCCGACGATTGCCGGAGCGGTCAGCGGTGACAAGCGCCTGTCACCGCTGCAAGCTGCCCTCGCCCGTGGTGAACGTGAAGCCGCCGCATTCGCCCGCGAGCAAGAGCGATTCCGGAACCGCGAAGGCGAGGACGTTGGCCAGATTGCCTGGCAGCGCCTCATGCGAGAGAGAGCCAACCCATTTTCTTGAAAGGAGATTGACGTGCCGCATCTAGTCGAATATCCGCACGAGTTTTGCGAACGCCACGGAATGAGCGTTGAGATAAATGGCCGCCTGCTATTCATCGACGCCGCATCTTGTGCCATTGACGTCGATGATCGCCGTGAACCGCCCGCCGATCCCTCCGCTTGTCTGCGCCTTCGCAGGACCTACCATCGGGCACGCCTGGCTTTCCTGGAGAAGCAATTCCGCGAATTGAAAGCGGTGCTGTCCGGAGAATCCCGGCGGGGCTGGAACTGGGACGCATCGCGGATCGGCCATGAGGACCCACGCGACCCCGTGCAAGCGCTCATCGTGTTGCGTGACCTGGTGATGACGGACCGCAGCGCCCTGGCCGAGGTCGAAACAGCTATCGGCTTCTTGCCGGAAGAGATCGCTGCCGAAGCTGTCCGCTTGGAGAACGAGCGAATTGTTCGTGAGACCCAGGCAGCGCGTGAACGCCAAGAGCAAGCGCAGGCAGTCGCGATTACCGCCATTGAAATCTGACCATGAGGACCCAACATGAATGACCATTTTCAAGACCTGATTGACAACGTGTTGTCATTGCGCCGGGATTGGTTCCGCGCCCTCGCCGATCCGCGTAGGGATGTCAATGACGAATGTGGCTGGCCCGTGCAGCCGGAGCCAGCGCTTTATCAAGAATTGTTTGACCGCGATCCGATTGCCAATCGCGTCGTGAGTTGCTTGCCCCGTGAGTGCTGGCAGGTTCAGCCGCTCGTTTTCGAGAGCGAGGCTGCGGATGAGGCGACGGAGTTTGAGAACGCTTGGGACGGACTAGCGCAAGCGCTGAGAGGCCGGAGCTGGTTCCAGGACGAAGCTGCCAGCCCTGTCTGGGAGTATCTTCTCCGCGCCGACATCTTGAGTGGTATCGGGCAGTATGGCGTCATCCTTCTTGGCCTCGATGACTTGAAAAAGGGCGAGGACCTGCGCAAGCCCGCGACCGAGGCACGCAACCTGCGCTTCATTCGCGTGTTCCCGGAGACGCTGGCGCAGATAACGAAATTCAATCAGGACCCGTCCTCTCCTCGAAACGGTCAGCCCGAAGAGTACCTGGTCACGTTCAATTCTTACACGGAACAAAGCGGCGGCAACGCTGTCGGCCTGTCGTCGGCGTCCATGCCGGTTCACTGGAGCCGTGTCATTCACGTTGCCGACAATCCGCGAAGCTCCGAAGTATTCGGCACGGAGCGGATGCGCCCAGTCTTGAACAGGCTTCTCGACATCCGCAAGGTCCTTGGCGCAAGCGCCGAAGGTTACTGGAAATCTGCTTTCACTGGCTTGAGCTTCGAGACTCATCCTCAGCTTGGCGGTGATGTCAGCGTTGACCGAGAGGGACTCCGCGACATGTACGAGCAATTCCAAAATGGATTGCAGCGGGCATTGTTCCTTTCCGGCATGACCGCGAAAACTTTAGCGCCAACTGTCATCGACCCGACATCTCACATCACGGCGCAGATAGAGAGCATATGTGTCCAGCTCGGCATCCCTGTCCGGATTTTCAAGGGCAGCGAACGAGGAGAGCTGGCATCGAGCCAGGACGATGATGCCTGGAACGACCGCTTGAAGCAGCGCCAGGCAAGCTACCTCACGCCGCGTATCATCGTGCCTTTCGTGGATCGGTTGATTCAGCTTGGCGTCTTGCCGACACCACAAGGTTACAGCGTCCAATGGCCGGACCTGACCAGCACAAGCGCCGACCAGCGCGCGGGCACATTCCAAAAACGCATGGCCGGACTTGCTGCCTACATCAGCGGACATGTCGATACGGTCCTCGCGCCGATGGACTTGCTGACTCGCGAGCTGGGTTACAGCGAGGAGGAAGCGGCAGCGATTCTCGACGCATCGGCATCGCGTGCCGCTGACGAAGAGGAGCAACCCAAGAACCAAACCTTGAACCTGAAGAGGAGACTTCGATGAGTGACCATGAACTCGTGATTAACGAAGCGGTGATGTCCTGCTGCGGCTCGCCGTCTGGGAAATGTCGCTGCGCCGACCAGGTTGCCAATGTCGATGACCTGCTGCCGTTGCCGGAGCCGACCGTCAACTGCGCCCATGAGGACATCTACGGCGGCATGGATGCCGATGACGTGCTCGGCTTGCCCGTGATGAACTTTGCCAGCAACGCTCGCAGGCCGGTCAAGGATGACGATGAAGAAGAGAACGACGAAGAGCGGGACAAGGAAGACGAGGGCGACGAAGAGGAAATCTAAGAGCGAAAGGGGCAGCCGCCTGGTTAGCGGTGCGCGCTTAGCGCGGGCATCGTCCGGTCAATCGTGAATCTCCGACCGGCGATGCTGCCCCTGGACCTTGAGCAGCAGCCGACACTGCGCTGCGGGTGTGTTGCCCGTCGGCTGCTGCTCTTTTTGGACAAACCTCATGGGGCACTCGCCAAATCACCCTGGCGAGCGGCACGGATCGGCGATGCCAGCTTGGTGCGTTTGCCGATTCGTGCCTGCTCCTTCACTGGCGCGCACCTTTGCCATCGGTACAATAGACTTGGGCGGCACGTTGCGGACTCATGACCCGCAGCGGGCCAGCTATAGCCGTGACCCGGCTTGGCCACGCCGCCCGCCTTTTTTCACCCAGGGTCACGGGAGGGTCACGGCACATGTCCAATCCGAGAGTCTTTTCCTACATCCGCTTTTCGACGGGCGAGCAGGCACTGGGTGATTCCGAGCGCCGCCAGGTTGACGACGCTAAACAATGGGCCAAACGGCGAGGTCTTGCGCTGGATGAATCCTTGCCGTTGAGGGATCGGGGACTAAGCGGCTACCACGGCACTCACAGGAAGAAGGGAAAACTTGGAAGATTCCTGCGCTTGGTTGAGGCCGGTGGTCTTGAAGGCAGTATTCTTCTGGTCGAAAACATTGACAGGCTTGGCCGGGAGGGACCGGCCAAGATGCTCCAGAACATCATTTTTAAGCTCTGGGAGCATGGCGTCACTTTGCAGACGCTCTCGCCTGAAGAAACCTACGAGCCGGGTTGCGATGGCGAAGCGAAGTTCATTGCCTTGCTCATCTACTTGCAGCGCGCCTATGAAGAATCGCAGCGAAAGAGCAGGCTTATCACCACCGCACGGGAACAGGAGCGCAAAGCAGCGCGCGACGAAAAGAAGATTTTGACCCGTCGCTGCCCTGCCTGGCTGACCGTTACGCCGGAAGGACGCTTCGCCGAAATCAAGGAAGCGACAGCGACCATTCGCATGATGTTCAATTCACGCTTTAAGGGAATCGGTTTCGGCACCATCGAGGCGAAGCTAAACGAATCAAGCGCCTGGCAACGTCCAAATGGCTGGCGGACCAGTTACATCAAGAAGATCATCACCAATCCCGCCGTCATCGGCATCTATCAGCCGCACTCACGAACCAGCGGCGAGCGCGTACCGATTGGTGATCCCATTCCCGACTATTACCCTGAGATAGTTTCGCCGGACCTCTTCTATGCAGTCCAGGCGAAGCGCGCCGATGATCGCAACAAAGGTGGGCGGGCTGGCAAAGCAACCAATCTCATGCGTCACATGGCCAGGTGCGCCTATTGCGGCGGGCCGATGGCGTGCATTGACAAGGGAGCAAAGGGCGGCAGGTCCTTGGTATGTGACAGTGCGCGCCGGCGGGTCAAAGAAAAGGGCCGTATGCGCTGCCGGCAACGGCACTGGGTCCGCTACGACGAATCCGAGACACTTCTCCTTGAGAACTGCCAGGAGTTGCGGCCACATCAAGTTCTACCTGATCCCGATGAACAAGCCAACCGATGCGAAGCGCTGCGGCAATCTATCCGGGCGAAAGAAACTGAGCTGTCGAATGTCGAGAAGAAGATCGCCAATTTCATGGATCAGATCGGCGAGACCAAAGATAGGACAATGCGACAGCGCTACGAGCAACAGATCAAGGACCTCGACAGCCGCAAGGTGGTCCTGGCGAGTGCGAAAGCCGATGCGGACCGGGAACTGGTCGCCGCCGAAAGCAGTTTGCAGTCCTTCAAGCGTTGGCAGCAAAACCTCGCATCGCTGCGCAAGTCGCTTGGTCAGGTCGAGGTCCGGATGAAGCTACAGGCACATTTGCGAGAGTTGATTGACAAGGTCGAGGTGTTTCCAATCGGCGATGGCAATCCATTCAAGCCCAGCGCAATAGATGAGACCGGCGGTACCGGATTGATGTTTTTTGGCACCGACTGCGTGCCAGTCGCGGACGGTAAGCGATTCTGTGACTATGTCTCTAAACGTCGGCGAACCAAGGAAGGCCGATTCCTTCGGGTATTTTTCAAGACGATGCCGGAACTGCCACTTGATCTCGTACCGGATGGGTCATTGGCCAGTGGCCTGCGGCTGACGAGGCCACATCTAGATGTGGTTGATGCCTGGGACGTTGTAGAGCCGGCTTTTGCCCCATTGTGGGCCGATTTTCTTAAAAACTCCAGGGGATAAATCGGCTATATCGTTAGCATGATCGGCAGCCCCGGTACCGGCAAGACCATGCTCAGCAAGCGGCTGCCGACCATCCTGCCGCCGCTGACGCCGGAGGAAAGCCTGGAGACGACGCGGCTCTACAGCGCGCTGGGCCGGCTCAAGGCGGATGAGCCGCTGCTGGCAACGAGACCGTTCCGCGATCCGCATCACACCATCAGCGAAGCCGGTTGGTCAAAGTCTGCGGAGGCGGAACCGTCGCCTTCCAGAGACTTTGACAGGCTTGGCAACCTGTCTTTGTCAAATTGTGCGGCGGTCAGTTCTTCCACCCGTGATCCGGCCATCAGCCGCCCACGGGCGATTCGGAATCGTTTCGCACTTGCCCTTTCCCACCATAGCGTCAGTCGGCAGTCAATCTGGTGAAACAACTCCCGGATGGCAGGCACGGTCAAATGCACCCCCGTAGAGTACCTGCGTGTTCCGACGCTGACTCCCTGAGTGGCGATGTACATTAGCTTGTCACGCATCGACCGCCACCATTCTCGTCTGCGTCGAAGTACGCCCTGCCAAGAGTCATCTCCTTCTTTGATGGCAGCGATTTCCTTTGCGAGAGTGTCGATCTCGGACTTCCACGTTTTCAGTTGATCGTCCAAGTCACCGGCCATGTCCTTCATGTCGTCGGACACGGTGAGAAAACGCTGAAGTCCTCTTTTGTAATCAGCGGTTATGGCTACAAGTCGCTTTTCCAGGCGGGTGGTGTCTGTGCATTCTTTCTGTGGTAGAGGCGCATCAGCCTTCTGAAGAACTTGAGCGTCAATTTGCTCAAGGAGGACACCGACGAGAAATGGGAGGATGTCATCTTCATGGACGCCCCACTGCCCGCACTCGCTACCGGGAGTCCGGTGGTCGCCTTTGCAAACGTAGCGCACCCCGTCTCTTGACTTCGCTCGCTTCGTGCCGTCATTGCCAAAGAGCGATTTTTGACAGCCTCCGCAGTACAAGACTCCGGTGAGGGCAAATCCTTCCTCTCGGCATGAATGCTTGCCCGACTTCCAGCGTCTTTTGACTTTCGCCTGAACCTGATCGAACAGGGGGCGGTCGATGATTCCTTCGTGTGTGTCCCGCCGTACCAATGGATTCGGCTTATTGGTCCTCATCTTCTTCTCTGTGTTCACGACGATTTCTTCGCCGTCGAGTCGGAAGAACTTCCCAGCGCCGTCTTTTCCAAGAGACAGATCGCCGACGTACCGGACATTAGTGAGGATTTGGATGACAGTCTGGTACACCCACATGCCGCCATTTGGACTTGGCACTTTCCGGCTGTTCAGTTCCCTGGCGAGTTGGTGAAAGCTGACATCCCTGCGATGAAACTCGTCAAACAACCAGCGGACAATGGCAACCTCCTGCTCGTCGCCCGGTACGAATACTTGGTTCCAGTCTTTTGGGCGACGGAACCGTTCAGTGCGAGTCACGATTCGAGCAACACCTTGAGGGTCGGTGATGCACCGGGCAAGGCCGTATGGAGTAAGTTGCCCATAGGTCTTACCATTCATCGCCCTGTTGAGCTTCCCCCGAAGGGTATTTCGAGCGAGCTTCACACTGTATTCGTGCTGGGCTTCGGACAGAACGCTGTCCACGATGCGTCCGGTGCTGGTGTTCCAGTCAATCTCGCCTTCAAGGACAGTAACGAGCCGGATTCCGTTGTCTCGGAGAATCTTCTTGGCGGGAGCCGCCTCAATGGTATCGAGACGACCGAAGCGGGACAGGTCATAGCAGAGGATGACCTGAAATCCGCCCTTGGCCGAGTCTGCAAGAAGCCGTGCGAAATCGGTTCGCTTCTCAACGTCCTTACTCCCACTCTTCCCTTCATCCAGGTACTCGCCGACGATCTCGTAGCTCGTTCCGAATCGGGCAAGCAGTTCTTTGCGCTGCTGTTCGGGGCTAGTCTCTTGATCCAACGTGGACATGCGAATGTAGAGAACGGCTTTCAGCATGATGATGCCTTTGAGCATGAATACGCCTCTCTGAACAGAACCGGACAATGTGTCGCTCGGTGAACACTCTGAAGCAGCGTTCGCAGGGAGGTCGAGGGCAGAATCGACGGCAAGTACCGACCCACTCGGTCCAGACAACCCCGGCTCCGCAACACTCGTGCGGAAAACGCAGTTGCATGGAGGGGGTCGGGCCGTCTGTCCCTCACAAGGCAGGATGTCGGGGAAATCGCAAAGCGGCCACAAAAAGAAATCCCCGACGAGGAGGATTGTACCACGCAGGAGGGCAAGTTGTAAACCGATCTGGCGATCATTCGCTGCCGTGGTCGTCCTTCAAGAACGTAGAGAGGCTGGGAGCGGTGAGCTTCGTTTCCGTTGGCATGGTGCGTCATTTCACGCTCGTCACCGCATCCAGCAGCGCCCGCACATTGAGGATGATCGCCAGGGCGTCGTCGTCTGTAAGTTCCTCCCGATACTGAGGTTGCCACAACTGGATGGACTCCGAAATGTCGGTGGGCGTGATCCACGAAGGCGCACCAAAAGGAACATGGTGTTCTCGATCATCGGCGATCACCGATTTCGCCGAATCTGTAACCGAGCGATCCAGCACGTCGAAAGGCTTCAGGAAGACCGGGACGATTGACTCACCGTCCAGGTCGAGCCTCGAAGTGGCGACACGAATGAGCCGCCGCTTTGATGGAAGGTTCGCCGTGACCCACGCTGCACATAGACCATGAAGCGGGTCGAAGGCGGCAAACATCTTCTCGTTGTTTGCTTTCCGAGATAGTTCATCGACCTTCACCTGAAGATGGGCCTGCCTCGCCAGCAACTCGGCGTCCTTCTTCGCAAAAGATTCCCGGTCGATGTCACCGGCGAGTCGCATTTCGAGCAGTTCCTTGCGGCGCTGCAAGGTGAGCGTGAGTTGTCGAGCGACTTCGCCTGCTTGCTTCTGCGTGGCCCCACGCTCGTCGGCAAAACTCTTGCGATACTGACGCTGAAACCATGTTCGTTGGGCATCGTCCTTGATCCTCAGACGGTCGAAGATGGCGACAAGTTGGCCGTCGATATTCTTTTCGGACAGTCTCACCCGTGGATGGCCCGGAGCCGTGTACAAGGAGCAGCGATAGTAGAAGTACGCCTTGCCGGACGATTTCTTGATCGTCTTCTCGCCGGTCACAACACGACCACAATGCTTGCAAGTGACCAGACCTCCGGCGAAGGTCAGGTCTTGGGTTTCGTTCAGAAGCTCAACGCCAACAAGCTCGGCCACGTCACCGACCTTGGCACGTTCCTGTTTGGCCATGGTTCGGTGAACTTGACGTGATCCAGCGGGGCTGGGGTATTGTCCCCTTTACCCGCCTGAACTCATCGCCGCCTACCGCCTCCCCATCAAATCCACGACTAGCTTCTCGCCGAGTTCGCCGCCATCGAGAAGGACGATCAGGGCGAGCCGTTGGTCTTGGAGGCCCGTGACTGAAGTGTTGCAGACCCCAGCTTGTCGGCGAGGGGCAATCCTCCAGTAGTGTGTCAGAAGAAGTTCATCAACTCGGACACCCACTGGAGGTCATACATGGCAAGGAAGAAGTTCATCGCCCTCGCAAGAGTCAGCAGCCGGGAGCAGGAACGAGAAGGTTTCTCTCTCGACATTCAGGAAGACGCCCTGCAACGAGATGCCGAACGGCGGAATGGCAAGATCATCAAGCTCTGGCGTATCGCCGAGACAGCCAGTAAGTCGGACGAACGCAGGACGTTCAAGGAACTCGTCGCCTTCGCCAAGCGGCACGCCGCCGATCTCGATGGGATTCTGTTTCACAAAATCGACCGGGCGGCTCGAAACCTGTTCGATTACGTTGAACTCGAACGTCTGGAGTCAGAGTTCCACGTCCCGTTCTTCTCCGTGACACAGCCAACGGAGAACTCGCCGTCAGGCCGGATGCAGCGCCGAATGCTTGCAAGCATGGCGAGCTACTACACCGAGCAGCAATCCCTGGACGTGCGAGAAGGCGTCAAGCGTCGTGTCGAGTGCGGACTCTTCCCGCAGAAGGCAGCCTACGGCTACGCTCAACGGTGGGATGCACTGCTCGTACAGCACGGCCTCGGACGTGGACGACAAGATCACCGCGCTCGGGCCGTTCGCCGTCGATGTCGGTTACTTCGAGACGGACTGCGAGGACCAGAAGAGTGACTTGTGGGTCGGGAAGAAGGCAGACGTGGAGAAAGCCATCCGCGCGGCCCTGGTGCGTGAGGCGCGTGATGCGCTGAAGAAGTTGACGGCGGAAGAAGCCGAGGGATTGCTGACGGAGGCGCAAGGCCGGCGTTTCTGGATTGGCGAGCGGTGAGTTTCCGAGACGGGCATGCCTGCGGCGTGTTGTGGGCATGAAGAACTACAAGATCATTAACGGAACCAGCTACGACGCCCGCACGCCGGATGAAGTCATCCGAGTGCTTGAGCAGGCCCGACTGAATCGGACCCGGCTGCACATCAGCCTCGGCCACACGGACGGCGACAAGATCGGTCTGGACTGGCTGGAAGAGTTAGAGAGTCACGGCTACGTCGGACGTAGCACGGGGGTGGTCAAAGTGCCGCTGCTCGTCGCTAACAGCCGCAGTCTGGGCGGCGGCACACTTCTCGACCATTGCATTGTCCGCATTCGGCACAGTGCCGGCGGGCGAGTCCTTTGGCAACATCCCGCATACCGCTTCGGCAGCATGGAGATTCGGCCCAAGACCGAGCCAGTCACGTTGCCGGATGGCCGCGTGCTGACCGTCGATGTCATTCGGGATGGCACACTCCACGCAGCCTTCGAGAACATGGAACAAGCGCGTCGGTGGATTCGCAAGATGGGCGTGGTAGCGCCGATTGCGGTGTAAGCCTGGGTCGCAGCGCGTCGATGACAGTCGGTTTCCGAGACGCCGCTCGTTCAAGCGTGTAGTGGCGTCGAGGAAACGCACCCAGGAATACCTGAAGAGGCAAGACCATGCCAGCAACCGCCGCAGAACTGCAAGCGTACATCGCCCAGGTCAACGGATTTGAGACGCATTACCGTCATCTCCTGAGCGGAATGAGTTACTCCGAGGGTGTGAAGTTCATCGCTGACAAAGCCGGCGCGTACTGGCTCATCGACCTGATCCTGATCTCAAGCAAACTCAAGCATCTCCAGGCGAAGTGCGAAGGACTGGAGTTCTGGACGCTGACCACGAATGACGGGAAAGGCGAACTGATCTGCACTGACGGCGGGATGGATGACGGCGAGGCGAACGTGGTGTTCTCCCAAACGATCCCTTTCACGGATTTTCCGCTCGATGAGATCACGCTCTACAACGACGGCGGCATCCTGTGCCTGCCGGGTGAGCGGTAGGTCATTCCTTGAGGTGACAACAGTGAACGACGTGAACAGTGACAGCGTGCGACCGACGAGCCTACGGCATCTCGTTGGAATGCAGAAGATTCGTGACCAAGTTCAGGTCGCCATCGACGCCTCCTTTGCTGACGGCGTCAAATTTCCAAGTTCGCTCCTGATCTCAGAACCCGGACTCGGCAAGTCGGAATTGGTCAGCGTTATCCGACATGAAATGGCTGTGGAACTCCACACCGTCCTCGGACTTTCAATCGGCCACGTTGCGGACCTCAACGGGCTTCTGCTGGCAGCACAGGACAAGGACATCATCTACGTCAACGAAGCGGATTCCCTGAAACCTGAATTTCAGGTAGCGCTCTACCTCGCCATCGACCAGGGCAAGATCGTCTTGTCGGGAGGGAAGTCGGGCCGGTCGCCACAGAGCATTCCGATCCCCGACGTGACCATCATTCTCGACTCGAACTTCGAGTTCTCGCTGCTCCCGGCGCTCAGGGACCGCATGAAGCAGACTCTCTACGTCCCGTTTTACAGTGAGGACGAACTTGCCGAGATTCTGCGGCGTCGTGTGCATGCGTTGGGGTGGAACGTGGACAGTGAGGTGTTGCCATTCCTCGCCGGCCTGTCGAAAGGAACGCCCCGTCAAGCATTAAGACTGCTTTCGGCGAGCTACCGGGTCAGCCGCTCTGGCGGGGAGAAGACCATCTCGCTCTCGAACGCCAAGCGGGCTGTGGCGATGGAGGGGCTGGACGAGAAGGGGCTGACGGTCCAAGAGCAATCGTACCTGCGTGCCTTGGCTGATGGCGTCAGCAGGCTGGGCGTAATTTCTTCCAGAATCGCCATGCCGGCCTCCACGGTCCAGCGCGTCGTTGAACCCTACCTGATTCGTTCGGGCCTGATTGCCAAGGACGAAGGACGACGCGAATTGACGGTGGCTGGGCGAGAGCATGTTGCCAAGATTCTTCAGACATCAAGCTGATCTCGGCCCGTTGTGAACTGTTCGATTTCAGATTGGAAGGTGGATCATGTCCGTTGAGCCGACGACCGAAAACCCGATGAAAGCCGCCATATCGGTGTCGAGCCTTTGCCGGTTGCTGAGAATGTCACGGAGCCAGTTCTACTTCCACGTCAAAAAGGGGACGTTCCATGTGCCGCTGCGGCTGCCATCGAACAACCGGCCCTACTACACGGCGTCGATGGTCGAGGACATCATCAAGGCAAGGGAAACCGGCCTGGGCGTGAACGGCGAGTTTGTGATTTGGTACGAGCGCCAGCCGCCCTACACGAAGGCCGAACCCAGGATGCCCAGGCCCGACCATTCCGGGCTGCTCGAAGGACTCGCCCTCCTCGGTCTGAACAACGTCACCGAGGAACAGGTAGAGGCGGCACTCGCTTTGTGCTTCCGTAAGGGAGCGACCGGCCTGGACGAGGCCAGCGTGCTGCGAACCATCTTCCGGCATCTGAAGCGTTCGGGTTCTGGATGATTGGGGATCGGAAGCCGCCCGTAGTGTGTTGTGAAGTCATTGAAAACGGTACTGGGATCGACACAAGCTGCTTGAACACCGTGAGGCCGACAATCGGAAACCGCACAAGAGTGTGCTGCACGTTGACGTATCCAGCCCGAAGCATGGCGGAAAGCTGTTCGAGAACTGTTCGATCCGATTCACGGGAAGGACCATAATCATGCGTTCGACTGAAAACCCCGACACCGGGCTGGTCCCCGTGGCCCCGACCGCCGTTGTCTTCCCCCAACAGGCTGATTCGGATCAGCATCTGATCGAGCTTTGGCTCCACGGGCGCAGCCGGCACACTCAGCGATCATACCGGGCCGACGCCAAACGGTTCCTCGCGTCGGTCGAGAAGCCGCTGCACCACGTCACACTCGGCGACATCCAAGGGTTCGCGGGGCAGCTTCTCGAAGCCGGCCTCGAACCATCGTCGGCCTACCGCACACTGTCTGCGGTGAAATCGCTGTTCGCCTTCGGTCATCGTCTCGGCTAAGCAGCCGTAAGCCGAGACGCATCGCGAGCGTGCGTTAATAGCTTCCAGGCATGGCACGTCGTAATTACTGGCGTTTTGCCGTGGGCCTGGGAGGGTGCGTCGTCAGTCATGCAGTTCGGCGCTTTTTCCAGCGCATCGTTAATAGGAGTCCGCGCTGGGCGTCAGTAATAAGAATGCGGTTGCGACTTTCCATGCCTCACTACGCTTCTTCGCATCTCCCAAGTCGTGTTCAAGAGTTGATAACCCGACAATGCGGTGCGCGTTCCTCTGGTGTGACTCCCTTACTGTGGCTCGCACTTCCGCCTCATCAGGTTGTCTTTGAGTAAATGCCATCTTTTTCAAGTCCTGGGGACATGGTGTCCGTTCACCCCTCCGAAGTCGTGTTGCAGAACGAACTCCGTCCTATCGGCCTCACCATTAGCTGGAGGCTGAAGAATCCTGGCAAAACCGGCCTGGAAAAATGGGCGCGACCAAAAAAAGTGTCGGCTCCAGGGAACCGACTCGTCCATCGCGACACTGTGCATCAACGACATGTTGTAAGGCCGGTGACGGCTGCGTGAATCGACTTCCGATGTCGTAAACGTCAACCCCACGTCAAATCGCTTCATGGCAGGTGCGCGTCAGAGCCGGTCGATGGCGCTGCTCTGCCAGTGCCTTCAGTGTGCGCTGGCAGTACCGTTTGCTCCGGTCACATCCGATCCACTTGCGATTCAGCGCCTCGGCGGCTACCAAGGTACTTCCGAGGCCGCAGAAGCAGTCCAGTACGATCTGGCCGGGCTTCGTCAGCGCCGAAATCATGAATGTCAGTTCCTCGACAGGTTTAGGGCATGGGTGGAATTGCCTGAGTGACAGATACCTCGCCCGGTCGAACGTCACCAGCGAGTCACGATGGGGGAACTCAATGGGCTGTTGCTCCCGTGATTGTACCATCCAGACGTTGCCGACAGCGGGCAGTGCGGTATTGGCAAACCGGGTCAAAGTCCACACTCGATGATTGCTGAACCACCGAGGAAAGTGCGGAACGAACTTGGCTCCTTGACCCCAGGCAAGGACGCCGCCGGGCTGCAAGACCCGAAGGCACTCGCGGTAGATCGGTTCGTGGTAGCGCCAATGCTTTACGGGATCACCCTTGGCCGGATCGACTCCCCACTCGTACTGGCACTTCTTCGATGTACCGTACATAGCGTCTGTGATCACCGTGATACCGAGCGAAAAAAG
>Ga0194131_10006370_pt1 | contig 16461 bp, 13 predicted proteins | sample TA2KigO120mmetaG_FD_148631 | JGI IMG/M metagenome (GOLD analysis project Ga0194131, IMG submission 148631) | Freshwater microbial communities from Lake Tanganyika, Tanzania - TA2015053 Kigoma Offshore 120m | ecosystem: Environmental > Aquatic > Freshwater > Lake | place: Tanzania: Lake... | reverse complement strand
CTCACCAAGGACCGCATGGCGCTTCAGCGCCTGAAAGAGGCAGCGGAGAAGGCAAAAATCGAGCTATCTACCGCGCTCGAAACCGAGATCAATCTGCCGTTCATCACGGCGGATGCGACCGGACCCAAGCATCTGCAGGTCAAGTTGACGCGCTCGAAGCTCGAGTCGCTCGTCGACGATCTGCTCCAGCGGACGATGGGTCCGGTGCGGCAGGCGCTGGCTGACGCGGGCGTCGACCCCTCGAAAATCGACGAGGTCGTGCTCGTCGGTGGGTCGACGCGCATGCCCAAGGTTCAGCAGCTCGTGAAGGACTACTTCAAGAAGGAGCCCCACAAGGGGGTGAACCCCGATGAAGTGGTCGCGATCGGTGCGGCGATTCAAGGCGGCGTGCTGGCGGGCGAAGTCAAGGACGTCCTGCTGCTCGACGTGACACCACTCTCGCTCGGCATCGAAACGCTCGGCGGTGTGCTGACAACGCTGATTCCGCGCAACACGACGATTCCCACGCGGAAGAGCGAGACCTTCTCCACGGCGACCGACAACCAGACGAGCGTCGAGGTCCACGTGCTGCAGGGTGAGCGCCCGATGGCGCGTGACAACCGCACGCTCGGACGGTTCCATCTCGGAGGTCTTCCGCCTTCGCCGCGTGGCCTGCCGCAGATCGAGGTCGCGTTCGACATCGACGCGAACGGCATCGTCAACGTCTCTGCGAAGGATCTGGCGACCGGCAAAGAGCAGAAGATCACCATCAGCGGATCGAGCGGCCTGTCGAAAGACGAGGTCGAACGGATGGTGAAGGATGCGCAGAGCCACGCCGCCGAGGACCAGGCGCGCCGCGATCTCGTCGACGCGCGCAACCAGGTCGACGCGTTGGTCTATCAGGTCGAGAAGACGGTGAACGAGAACCGCGAGCGGATCAGCGTCGGTGACCGGTCCAGGGTGGAAGCGGCGATCGTGGACGCGCGCAAGGTCAGCGAAGGGGATGACCTCGGCCGCATCAAGGCCGCGACCGACGCGCTGCAGCGGGCCTCACACAGCGTCGCCGAGTTCCTCTACAAGTCGGCCCAGTCCGGCTCCGGCGGTCAGAACGCCGAGCGGTCGGGATCGCCGTCGCACAGCAAGGACGTCCGCGACGCCGAGGTGGTAGACGCGGAGTACGCGGAGACCCTCTAGGGCGGAGGTGCGCGGGTGCAGGAAGCATCCGCGACCAGCCGGAGCCGAGGACATGGGGATCGGTGGCGAAGGCATTGGCGTGAGTTCTGCGCTGGGGATGGGGCCCCAGCGCCAGTGGCAAAGAAAGGACACAACATCATGGCAATCGTTCGTTGGAGTGACCCGTTTCGCGAGTTTTCGCAGTTGCAGGACCGGATCAACCGGGTGTTCAGCGACGCATACGGCCGCAGTGATGAGGGGCTGATGACATCGGGTGCGTGGGTTCCGCCGGTGGACATCTACCAGAACGGCGACCACGAGGTCGTGCTGAAGGCCGAGTTGCCGGACATGCAGCGCGAAGATATCGAGATCACCGTCGACAACGGCACGCTCACGATCAAGGGTGAGAAGAAGTTGAGCTCCGAGGTGAAAGAGGAGCAGTTCCACCGGATCGAGCGTCGGTACGGCACGTTCAGCCGGTCGTTCTCGCTGCCGCAGACCCTCGACGCCGGCCGGGTGTCAGCGGACTATCGAGATGGCGTGCTGACCGTTAAGCTTCCGATGCGCGAAGAGGCCAAGCCGCGGCAGATCAAGATTGACGTAGCCGCCTAGTCTTACTCGGGACGGGTCAAGCCGGGTCGGTCGCGCAGGTGGCAGGTCACGCCTTCCAGCCATCTGCTGGGCCCACCCGGCCCACCCGGCCAACCCGGCCTTCGTGTTATCGTCTGGGAAGCGATGGAAGACACGATCTCACAGCCAGAGCCAACTGAACGCGCTGCAGCACTGGAAACCTCTGTTCTCGAAGACGGACCAGTCGTTTCGCTCGAGCCAGCGGTTCCGATTACGAGCCGATTCCTGTTCGTCGACGTGGCGGCCATGCGGGCCAAGCAACTGCGTCGTGGAGCCCGCATCCGCTTTGGAACGGATCAAGGAACGGCGCCTCTAAAGCCCGAGCGCGTTGCGATGGAGGAAGTTCGTCGACGTCTCGTGCCCTACACGGTGCCCGTGTGGATCCGAGGCGGTCGTCGAGCCGCCGAATCCAGCTAGTGCGTGGCCGCGGTCAACCACGACCACCTGCCGAGCGGGACCTCCCGCCTCGCGGCGGTGTCTGTCCATCACGCGGCGTGCTCGGTGCGGTGCTCGGCTCCTGGGCGCAGCGCTCGCATTGGGGAGCATCTGGCTCATCGCGCGGTTCTTACATCTACGCCCGGCAATCCCCGGCAATCCCCGCTTGGCCCCGCCGACCTGCGGGCTCGGCTATGCGAAGCTCTCCGGCTGCCATCGGAGTCCGAGGTTGAGGATCCGCTGGAGCAGCCCTTCGTAGCCCAGACCTGCTCTTTCAGCTGACGCGGCGAAGTCTTCCCCGCGGGCGATCTGTGGGTTCGGATTCGCTTCGAGCACCCACAGTCGGCCTTCGGCGTCGAGTCGCAGGTCGATGCGGGCGTAGCCGCTCAGCTCGAGCGCTCGATACGCCCGCTTGCACGTGTGCTGAATCCGCTCGCAGATCGACTCGGAGAGGTCTTTCGCCGGCCCGCTCTCGATCCCGTACTTCTTCTGGTACTTCACACTCCACTTGACCCGATCGGTCGCGATCCGCTTGGCGTCAGTGGGCATGTGGGTGAAGAACAGCTCCCAGACGGGGAACGACTGCAGCGTCTGGTTGCCGAGAATCGCAACATAGAGCTCGCGACCCTCGATGTACTGCTCGACGATTGCCGCGGTGCCGATGCTCTGGTGCACGAACGCGACCCGCTCCTCGAGCTTCTCGTCCGTCTCGACCACCGAAGCCTGCGAGATGCCGACCGAAGATTCTTGCGTGAGCGGTTTCACGATCAGCGGGTAGGGCAGGCGCTTGGGCCGCCGGCCCAGCCGACCGACACGAAAGACTTCGGACTCCGGAACGGGGATGCGATGGTAGGCAAGCAGCTTCTTCGAGAGAGACTTGTCGCGCGAGAGGATCAACCCACGGGGATTACAGCCCGTGTACGCGAGCTTGAGCAGCTCCAGGTGACTGACGACATTCTGGTCGAAGATGGTGATGTCGTCGAAGCCCTCGAGGAGGTTGAAGGCGATCTGTGGCTTCCACTCGAAGTTGGCGCGGCGAAGCTCGCCGAGATCGTCGTGAACGCCGAGCGGCAGGACATCGTGCCCCAGCGAGCGTAACGTCGAGATCACATCGTACTCGGTCCGCCAGGGCGCGGCGAGCAGATCGGTGTCCTCGGGCACCGTTTCTGGCGGCACGAGATGTCGATGCACCAGGGCCAGCACACGCAGTTTGGTTCCGCTCATAGCGCCACTCGGTGCCGCCCGCCGTGCAGGTAGTTCATCGTCTGGACTGTGAGGAACACCACGAAATCGACCTTGGCCGTCTGCTCATCGTCAGTGAGGCGGAGGTTGAGCTCGCGGCAGCGCGCGATGACCTTCTCAATCAATTGATCGATCGTGTACTGGTAGCTGTCGGTGAAGCTTGCAACCGTTGTCCGAACCTCTCGGCGAATGGCACGGACAAAGCGTGCCGCCGACTTGCGCTTTGCGAACTCGGGTGCGTCGGAGAACACCTGGCGGAGGTCGTCATCCCAGAAGTCGGGGTGGTCGAGGCCGTAGTGCTCTCGTTTCAGGCGATAGTGGTCGCGCAGCGTGCGCCGCAATCGTCGCAGCGGATCGACTCGTCGGACCGAGGTGACCTTCGGCGCCGTCCCCCTGATCCGGTGCATCAACCGGTCCATGTATTCCAGCTTGCGCTGGGCACCCCACCCCGCGTACCGCAGACCCCAGAGCGAGGCCGGATCCAGCCATACCGCGAACGTTTCGGCGAAATCTTCGTCGGGGTGGCTCTGGGCGTACCAGTGATCGAGATGATGCACGAAGTTTGTGCTGTACGGCTTTGGCGTGTAGTACTTCGGATATACGGCGTCAGGGTTGCCGAACAGTCGCCGGCGCAGCGGCTGGCGGCGCAGGTCGTAGGCGTTGTCGACGGCGTGACCTGCCTCGTGCCGAAGAATCCGCAGGCACGTCTCCTCGTCTCCCCCTTCCACTTCGAGCATCTGGGCGAGCTCCAAGCGTGCCAGACGCGGGTGCGCGAGATAAAAGGGCACGGCGATGCCTGCCACGCCGTCGGCCGTGAACCACTCGTCCGACAGATAGTAGTGCGGCTGCGCGAGGCCGCGGTCATTGAGCTCTTTGTTGACTTGGGCGATCAGGCGCTCGACCGTTGTACCCGCGAGCGTCACCTTCAGATCGCAGAGACGCAGCGACAGGAGCCGTTCGTCCGGCCAGTTCGCCCACGCGGGCTCAGGCATGTGTGCGGGCCCCCACGTGGGGCGGACGATGGACAGACCAGTTCGCGTCGCGCTCGTACGCGTCTGCCGCGCGAAGGAGCGTGGCTTCGTCGAAGTGCCGTCCGGTCAGCTGAAGGCCGATCGGCAGCCCCTCGGTGCTGAAGCCACAGGGGACGCTGATCGCCGGAAGCCCCGAGAGGTTGGCGCTGACCGTGAAGATGTCGGCCAGATACATCTGGACCGGATCGGCGATGCGCTCTCCGATGCGAAACGCCGGTGTCGGGCTTGTCGGCATCGCGACGAGGTCGACCTGCTCAAACGCGCGCTCGTAGTCCCGCCGGATCAGCGTGCGCACCTGCTGGGCCTTCAGGTAGTACGCATCGTAGTAGCCGGCGCTGAGCACGTAGGTGCCGAGCATGATCCGTCGCTTGACTTCCGCGCCGAAGCCCCGCTCGCGCGTCCGGCAGTACATCGCGCGTAGCGTGTCGCGTCCCTCTGCCGGCGCACGAAAGCCGTAACGCACGCCGTCGTAGCGCGCCAGATTCGAGCTGGCTTCGGCCGTGGCCACCAGGTAGTAGGTTGGGATGGCTGCCGCCGCAGTCGGCAGCGCAATGTCGACGATCGACGCTCCTCGAGCCTTGAGCGTCTCGAGCGCCTGCTGGACGTGTGTCGCGACATCCGCATCGACACCCTCGCCATTCAGGAGGTCGCGCGGCACGCCGATCCGAAGACCGCGCGCGTTCCCCGTCAGCCCCACTGTGTAGTCCGGGACCGGATGCGGCGCACTCGTGGCGTCGGCCGCATCGCCGCCCGCGATGACCGAGAGTGCCAGCGCGGCGTCGGCGACCGTCCACGTGAGCGGACCGACTTGGTCGAGCGACGAGGCGAACGCGATCAGCCCGTATCGAGACACGCGTCCGTAGGTCGGCTTGAGGCCGACGATGCCGCAGAGCGCCGCCGGTTGTCTGATGGATCCGCCTGTGTCCGAGCCGAGCGCGAGGGGAGCCATCCCGGAGGCCACCGCCACCGCAGACCCGCCACTCGATCCGCCGGGTATGCGGTCGGTCGCCCACGGATTCCGCGTCACGCGGAACGCGGAGTTCTCTGTCGACGACCCCATCGCGAACTCGTCGCAATTCGTCTTGCCTATGATGATGGCGCCGGCGGCTTCGAGCTTGGCGACCGCTGTTGCCGTGTACGGCGGGACGAAGGTTTCGAGTATTCGCGACGAAGCCGTCGTGCGGACTTCGGCAGTGCAGAGGTTGTCCTTGATCGCCACTGGGACGCCGGCTAGCGGCTGGTGTGCCCATGCCTCGCGGTCCCGATCGATCGCGGCGGCTCGACTCAATGCGCGGTCCGCCGTGACCTCAGTGAACGCTCCAAGGACCGGGTCCTGATCGGCGATGGCGGCGAGCGACGCTTCGCAGAGCTCGACGGCCGAGTGTGCTCCCACCTGCCACGCCGTGCGCGCGGCGCTGAGTGTCGTGTGCGCCATCCGTGGTCTACCCGATCACACGCGGCACGCGAAAGAGTCCCACCTCGAGCGACGCGTCGGGGGCATTGGCCAGCGCGATCTCGCGATCGACGCTCGGCACGACCGCGTCCGCCCGCTCACCCTCGTCTTCGATGACGACACTCGATGTGGGCGGGACACCAGTCGTGTCGATCGGCTGCAGTTGGTTCGCGTACCCGAGGATATCGCCGAGCTGGTCGGCGAACAGCTCAACCTCGTGTTCGCCAAGCTCGAGGTGGGCGAGCGCGGCAATTCGCGCGATCTCCGCCCGGGAAAAGACAGCAGGCATGCCAGATGCTAGCACCGAATCGCAGACAGCTCAGCCGCAGCCGTCGCGGCGGCCGTTCTGCCGGAGCGTGTGGAGGAGTAGATTCTAGATCGCTGATGGCCGTCACCCGTCCCGCAGCCGTCGCCGGGCGCTGGTATCCCGGAATCGCCGACGTTCTGGCGCAGGAAGTCGACCAGTACCTGGCGTCCGCGACGGCCGGCGGACCGGATCCGAGCGAGTGGTCGGCTGTGACCGACCTCACGGCGCTGGTGGCCCCGCACGCGGGGCTGCGCTACTCCGGACCGGTGGCGGCGTACGCCTATCGAGAGCTTCAGGGCTGCGCACTCGACCTCGTCGTGTTGGTCGGACCCTCGCACTTCGTCGAGTTCGAGGGGGTGGCGGTGACGCGCGCAGACGCCTTCGAGACTCCCTTTGGCCTGGTGACGGTCGACGAAGCGTCGGTGACCGCGTTGGCGGCGGCTTCGGCCCTTGTGTGTGAACACGAGGCGGCCCATGCTCGTGAGCATTCGATCGAAATGCAGCTCCCGTTCCTGTGTCGAGTGTGCCCGCACGTGCCAATCGTGCCCTTGCTCCTGGGACGCCAAACGGCAGAGACCGCATCCGAGTTGGGGCGCGCCTTGGCCGAGACGTTCGCCGGGCGGCGCGTGATGTTCATCGCCAGCACCGACCTGTCGCACTACAACGACGCGCCGATCGCGGCAAAGCTCGACGAGGCTGTCATCGAGCGCGTGACCGACATCGAGACCATCGAGCTCGGACGGCATGGCCTGATTGTCGAGCATGGATCTCGCCGTGGGCTGCTGCTCCCGCAAGTGGCCATCGAGTGGGGCTGGACGCGGGAGCAGTTCCTGGCTCACACGTGCGAGAAGGCCGGCCTGCGGCACGACGCGTGGAAGTCGGGCGCCATCATCATCTCTCGATTCGAAGCCGAGATCGTGGGCCCGTGACCGACGCACCGATGCCCGAGGATACTCGGTCACTCGCCACGCGAGCAGTCCAAGCGCCACACTCAGGGACACGAGCACCGCGGCGTGGCTGGACAGCATCGCCGCTCCGGATGCAGCAATGCGCCCGGCCGCTCGGGTGAGTAGTTGAACGCGCGCGAGCCGTCCATTGACAGCGCCTGTGTGATCAGGACCGAATCGGCCCTGCACCAGATAGGCCCCCCACGGCGTACAGTGTCAGCACGCTCGGCACCCATGCCCACAGCACAAGCAACGCGGCCCCAGCGATCCAGAGGAGCACCATCGCGCGTGGAGCGTGACCCCTGTCACTCAACCGGCCAACGGGTGGAGCCAGGACTGCCGATACGAGCAGGGCGAGCATGCCCCGGCGACGACCCAGCCTGGCACTCCCAGTTCGCTTTGAACTGGCAGCAGCAGCTTCGATGTCGCCGAGGCTGGTTGAGCGCGCACGTGATCGTCTAAACGGGACGTCGATGCACGTGCGTCGCGCGGCGCGGCGCGGTCGCGACGAGGCCCCGAAGCAGCTTCAAGTTCGCAAGGTCCAGCGGATCCCCCAGAATCGCACCGGCCGGCTTGCCGGCATATGCCTTGGGCGTCTCGAGCAGCATCGGGAGACCCGCGAACCTGCGGTCGTTCACGAGCCGACGAAACGCTCCCACGCCCACGAACCCCTTGCCGATGTGCTCATGGCGATCGACGCGGCTGCCCAGTGGCCGCTTTGAATCGTTCACATGCACGAGGTGCAGCCGGCTGAAGCCGACGAGCCTCTCGAACGTGTCGAAGGTCTCTCGATACCCAGCAGGGGTCGTGAGGTCTTAGCCCGCGGCCAGCAGATGGCATGTGTCGAGGCAGACTCCGATGCAAACGTGACCGTCCGTGCGGTCGATAATCGCGGCAAGCTCTTCGAAGCGTGACCCGAGTGTCGTGCCTTGTCCGGGCCGTCTGCTCCAGCAGGATCATCGTTCGCCCATGCGGACGTGTCCGAAGGAGCTCGAGCAAGGCCTCGCCGACGAGCCCGATTCCGTGCTGCGCCCCGGCGGACGTGGAACACCCCGGATGCAAGGCAACGCCGAGCAAGCCCAGTGACTCCGCTCGATCGAGTTCGTCAGCCATGGCTTCGATCGATTGGCGGCGGAGCGCCGGATGGAACGCCGCCAGATTGACGAGATAACTGGCGTGCGACACGACAGGCCTGATACCAGCTTTCTCAACTCGTTCCCGAAACAGGGCAATCTCATCTGTTGACACGGGTCGCCCTCGCCAGCGGCTCGCGTTCTTTGTGAAGATTTGCAGCGCCTCGCACCCATGCACCTGGGCGCGTTCAACCGCTCGGGGGAGGCCGCCGGCCACCGACATGTGGGCGCCAAAGCGAGGGTTGCCTCCCGACACGGTTCGACTGTAACCTAACAGCTCGCTTACCTCTTGTCGGGCGGCTGCTATTCGAGCGTTGAGGAGGTCCGATGGGCGTGCTTAGGGGTCCCCTCGTCGCGATCGGTGCCGGAGCCTTTGTAATCTGCGTGGCCGTCGGATCCCCTGCGTCGGCGCAGACTCCGTCTTCCAGTGCTCAGCCGACGTTTGCCAAGGACGTCGCGCCGATTCTCCAGCGTGCCTGTCAGAACTGCCATCGGCCGGGTTCGGTGGCGCCGATGTCACTGTTGACCTATCAGGACTCGCGACCGTGGGCGCGGTCGATCAAGGCCAAGGTGGCCGCGCGCGAGATGCCGCCGTGGCACATCGATCGGAATGTCGGCATCACGAAGTTCAAGGACGATCCCTCGCTGACCGACGCCGAGATCGCCACCATCGTGACGTGGGTGGATGCCGGCGCGCCGCAGGGCAATCCGGCCGACCTGCCCAAGCCGCGTGAGTTCAGCGATCTCGATGCCTGGTACATCGGCAAGCCGGATCTCGTGGTCGAGATGAAGAAGCCGTACATCCTTCCGCCGAATGGCCCAGACAACATCGTCGACGTGATGGTCGACCCGGGCTTCACGGAAGACATGTATGTGATGGCGATCGAGAGCAAGCCGGCCGACCCACGCAGCTTCAAGGTTGTCCACCACTTCACGACGAACCTCGTTGAGGACCCTGACGAGGATCCGACCGGATTGTTCTTGAATGAGTACGCGCTCGGGAAGAACGGCGACATCTTTCCGCCGAATTCGGGGCGCCTGATCAAGGCCGGCACGAAGATCAACTTCAACCTGCACCTCAACCCGCGCGGTGAAGAGACGCCCGTGTCGGTGAAATTGGGGTTGAAGGTGTTCCCGAGGGGCCAGGTGCCCAAGTACGTCGCGTTCACTCAGCACATGGGCGATGCGCCGGAGCTCGACATTCCGCCGGGTCAGATCGCTCGCCACGACGGCTACTTCCGGCTCCCGCGGCCGGCGCTGGTCGCGTCCTTCCAGCCGCACATGCACAATCGGGGCAAGGCCATGTGCATGGAAGCGATCTACCCGGATGTGCGAGCGGACTCCGCGCGGCCGGGCCCGGCCCGCGTCGAGACCATCAGCTGTGTGAGCAACTACCAGTTCGGCTGGCACATCACGTATCCCTACGCGGACGATGTGGCGCCGTTGCTGCCGGCGGGCACCATCGTGCACATCACCTCGTGGCACGACAACACTCAGAACAACCGGTGGAATCCCAACCCGAAGAACTGGGTGGGCGGTGGCTCTCGTTCGATCGACGAGATGAGCTTCGCATGGGTCACCATCACGTATCTCGAGGAAGCCGACTTCAAGCAGCGCGTCGCGGAGCGCGCCAAGGCGGCGCGAACGAGCCAGCAGCAGCAGTAGGAGTCGGTGATGGACAGGCCGCGCTGCCCCAGGGCTCGCTGGGGCCCGTCTCTCGTTGTCGCATTTGGGACCATCTTCGTCGGGGGGGGGACCCTGCCTGCGCAGGGCCCGTCGCCGGGCAGCTACACGCCACCGGGCCTTCCCACCGAAATCACGCAGGTGCGCTTCAACGCCGGACAGTCGGTCGTGCCGTACTTCGAGGGGTGGATCAAAAACCCGGACGGCACCTTCGACATGGTATTCGGGTACTTCAACCGCAATTGGAAGCAAGAGATCAGCGTGCCCGTCGGCCCGGACAACAAGGTTGAGCCGCTGCTGGGCACGACGGGCGACTTGAATCAGCCCACGTACTTTCTGCCACGTCGCCACCGCTTCATCTACCGCGTGCGCGTGCCGGCCAACTTCGGCAAGCAATCCGTCATCTGGACGCTGACGACGAACGGCCGAACCGAGCGCGCGTACGGCGAGCTGATCCCTGAGCAGGAGATCAACGAGCGGGTGGTCATGACCAACGGCAGTTTCGATCCCGGCCACGACGATCCGAACAAACAGCCAACCTTGATTGTTGCCGCGACGGCGACCGCGAAAGTGAACGTGCCGCTCGCGCTCAGAGTGCAGGCGGCCGACGACGGCCTACCAAAGCCGCGATCGGTGCCCACACCCAAGCCGGTTGCGACGTCCGGCACGACGGCACCGTCGCAGTTTACGGCGCAAGTGAACTCCTCGGCCCCGCGGCGCGTGCTCGGCCTTCGGGTGACCTGGAAGCAATATCGCGGTCCGGCCAAGGCCGTGTTCCTGCCAGAGGATCTGATCGCCGTCTCCGGGACGCAGGGGGAGACCGAAACATCGGTCCGGTTTTCGGAGGTCGGCACCTACAAGATCCTGGCCACCGCCACCGACGGCGCGATGAGCCGCAATCAAGAGGTCACGGTCACCGTGACCCGCTAGCGCCTCGGCCACTCGGCCCAGGCACGGGGAAACTTGCCCCGCGGATCCGAGACGGTTCGTTTCCGCCGACACAGAACGTCGGCTGCTATCTCATCTTGTTCGCAGGGTCTCAGGAGGGTGGTATGGACAGGCGTCGTCTCGGCTCCACGCACGTCGCCGGCGCGATTCTGGTCGCGCTGGCGCTGACCGCATCCGCCTCTGCGCAGGAGGCCGGCATCGTTGGACAGGTGACCGACGAGAGCGGCGGCGTGCTGCCAGGCGTGACGGTCACCGCGACGAGCCCGTCGCTGCAGGTGCCGTCGGTCGTGTCGATTTCCGACGAGCGGGGCGATTATCGGTTGATGCCACTCCCGATTGGCACCTACACCGTCGAGTACACGTTGTCCGGCTTCCAGAGCGTGCGTCGAGAGGGTGTGCGTCTGACCGTGGGGTTCACGGCGCGCATCGATGTTCCACTGAAGGTCGGATCACTCAAGGAGACAATTACGGTGTCAGGCGCGGCTCCCGTCGTCGACACCTCCTCCACCGCAGCGACCACGCAGTTCACGCGCGAGACCATCGAGCTCCTGCCAACCAGTCGTAATGGCATCGTGAGCCTGCTGGCGCAGGCGCCCGGCGTGCGCACGCTGCGGGATGTCGGCGGCAGCTCGCTCAACGAGGTCCCGACCTATCGCGTCTTCGGGCAGGCGGGAGAAGCATACTCGACGCTCGAGGGCGTGCAGACGAGCAGCCTGCAAGCCTCAAGCGGCCAGGCAAACTACTGGGACTACACCACGCTGGAGGAGGCGGCTGTCCGCACGTTAGGTAACAGCGCCGAAGTGCCGAGCCGCGGCGTGAATCTGGTGGGCATCGTCAAGTCGGGAGGCAACGATTTCCACAGCAACACGGCATTCAACAAAACGGGGCCTGGCTTTCAGAGCAGCAATATCGACGATCGCTTGCGCGCCCTCGGGCTCGCCGGCGGCACCGACTTGGCCGACCGCTACAGTATCAGCTCGGATCTTGGTGGTCGCCTCATTCGCGACAGACTCTGGTTCTACGGGGCCGCGCGCCGGCAGATCGACGATTCCCAGCCGTTGAACACGTTCATGCCTGACCGCGTGACACCGGCCATCGCCAAGGAAGTCGCGTACTTCGTCACCTCGAAGCTGTCGTACCAGATGTCGAAGGCTAATCGGCTTGTCGGGTTCTATCAGTTCAATCACAAATACACCACCAGCACCTTGAGCCAGTTCTTCCCGTGGGAGCATCGCGGCGGCTTGATGACGCCGAGTCGAACCGCGAAGGTCGAGTTGCAACGGGTGTGGAGCAATCAGCTCGTCACCTCCGCCCAGGTGGGCTACTGGACCTACGACAGCCACTACTGGAGCTTCGCGCCCCGCGACACGCCCCCCAGTCTCGACCTGCAAACGCTGTTGAATCTCGGTCCGATGGCGACGATTGGTCAACGGCCGCACAACCCGCGCTATCACTACAAGGCGAACGCGACGCTGTACAAGCCCGAGCTCTTGATCGGTAGTCACGAGTTCAAGTTCGGGTTCGACTACACGGACAACTGGTTCGGACGACAGTACCCGCTTCTCGATCCGAATACGCAACTGTCCGGCGCGTTTTCTTCGTGGGTGTGGCCCTATCGGTTGCGACCGTCGAACGGGTTCGCCTCGTGTCAGGTCTCGGCGGGCGCCGCGACACCGTGTCGCGTGGAGATGTGGAACAATCCCGCCGAGGCGAAAGTCGTCAGTCACTACCTCGGCACGTACCTGACAGATAGTTGGTCGGTCAGCCGCCGCGTGACGTTGAATCTTGGGTTGCGTTACGCGCACGACAACGGGTTCGTGCCGGCGTCTTGTCAGGTCGCGGCGGCGTTTCCAGCTGACGCCGTGTATCCTGCGGGGTGTCGCGACAAACAGCAGTTCAACATCTGGAGCAGCGTCGCACCGCGGTTGCACGCCTCGTGGGATCTCTTCGGCAACGGGAAGACGGTGCTCAAGGGGGGGCTGGGGGCGATTCGACCATCAGCGCCAACAAGTGCCGGAAATGGACGCGGCAGACTGGCAGGTGCGCACCACCACCACCTTCAGATGGCGCGACTTTAACGGCAACCGGGTCTATGATGCGGGCGAGTCGAATCTGAATCTCAATGGCCCGGACTTCATCTCCCAGTCGGGCGGCAGCAACTTCTTCCCTAATCCCGATGAACGGCAGCCGAAGAGCGACGAGGTCTCGTTGTCGCTCGAGCGTGAGCTCATGCAGAACTTCGGTGTTCGGGCCACCTACCTGTACTCGCGGTACAGCAACACCTACCGCATTCTGAACACGCTGCGGCCGTACTCGGCCTACAGCGTGCCAATCGCGGCACCGGATCCTGGACCGGATGGACGTGTCAACACGAGCGACGACCCGGGACGGACTTTCACGTACTCCGAGTTCCCCCAGAGTCTCGCCGGCCGGGCTTTCGAGCGATTCAGCCGAGTGAACGATCCGAACGCCAATCAGCAGTACAACAGCATCGACGTCGCGGTCTCGAAGCGCTTGTCGCAGCGGTGGCAGCTCACGGGGTCGTATTCCGCGACGAAGCGAAACGTCCCGTTCATCTACACGGATCTGACTCAGCCCGCGACGACGGCGGCGGGTGAGTTCAACGGAAACGTCGAGAGCGCACCGCTCAATCCGAACAACGAGATCAACACTGCGGATCGCAATTGGGAGAACACCTGGAAGCTATCAGGTGTCTATCAGCTGCCGTACGGATTGCTGACGTCGGTCAACTACGAGGCGCGCAGCGGGTACCCCTGGGCGCGACAGGTGCAGTTCACGGGGGGACGTACCATTCCCAACATCACGCTCAACGTCGAGCCCATCGGCGCGCGGCGTTTGCCGTTCAGCCATCAGGTCGACTGGCGCGTCGAGAAGAACTTCGACTTGGGACGCGGCCAGAAGGCGGGCATGCGCGTGAACATCTTCAATATCCTCAACGCGAATCCAGTGCTGGACGTCACCCGGCTGTCAGGCCCGAACTTCGGCCGGCCCACGGACGTGCTGCCGCCACGGATTGTCGAGCTCGGGTTTCTCTACTCTTTCTAAACGTGTCGGGGTCTTCTGAACACGGCGGGGGCTCGATCCGAACCGGCGCTCAGCCGTCCTTCGACAGGCCCGGACGACCTGAAGTCTGTGGAAGGGCCGCGGGCGCCTTGCGCGGCACCGGTGTACGCGACGCGGGAACAGTTCTCGCTCGGCGTCGCAGAACGGCCTATCGTCTCGCTTTGTCGACGTAGGGCTGTCGCGCCCGATAGAGCGCGAGGCGTTCGCTGAGGAGACGACGTGTGTCGGCAGCGTCGGGTGCGGTGGAGGGCACGAGTCGGAGTGCGTGCTCGAGCGTCCGCGTGGCCTCACCGAATCGATTCGCAGCCGCGTAGGACGCGGCGAGGGCGTCCAGCACGCGGACGTCTCGAGCGTTCGTCAGTTGACGCGCCTGCTCGGCAAACGCGATCGCTTCGACCGGATTTCGCAGTGCCCGATGCGGAGACGTCGCCAGCGACCACGCGAGCTCGGTGAGCGGCTCGAGGAGCGTAGGATTCGCGGCAAGGGCGACCCGGTATTCCTCCATCGCCCGCGACACGTGTCCTTGACGCAGCAGGACGCCCCCAAGGTTCGCTCGGGCTGCGGCATTCTGCCCATCGAGCGCCAGCGCTCGCTGCAGATGCGTGGCGGCGCCGGCAAGGTCGCCCTTGCCTCGGAGCAGGGCCCCGAGGTTCACACGCGCCGGCACGTGATTCGGCGACGTCGACACCACTTCCCGAAGGTGCTGGATCGCTTCATCCGCTCGACCCTGTTGTGCCAACGCCGTTCCGAGGTTGTAATGCGCCTCGGCCGAACCGGGATTCAGTCGCAGCGCCTGTTCGAGATGATCGGCCGCACGATCGTGTTGCCCGAGCGCGAGCAGCAGCGTCGCCGCGGCCTCGTGGAGCCTGGCGTTGCCCGGCTCGCGCTCGAGCATCGTCTCGTATCCGACGGCGTCTTCCGCGAGGACCTTACGCTTCACGTCCTCGGTGAGGACCGCCCGAGCAGTGGCGTCGCGCGTGATGACCTGGAACCAGACATCCCCCATTTCATCTGAGCTGCTCTGGCCCCAGCGCACCCGCCGCGGCGGGTGGTCGGGATTCCGCCGGTTCGCGACGCTGTTGTCAAAATGGTACACAGAGCGGAGCTCGGTCCCAGCCGGCAAGACGATGGGTGCGGTGTAGCGATACTGGTCCTGCCAATCGAAACTCCACTCGGGGATGTCCAGCAGCGTTCGCTCGACATCGTCGGGGAGCCGCGCGAGCACGACGACGCTGCGGGCCCGATGGTGCGCGTGCGGCTGGATCGCGGCCAGTTCGACGTCCACGGGCAGGCGGTAGTGGTCTTCGACGCGATGGTCGCTCGTGTCGGCCGGAATGTCGAGGTTCTGCCGACCCAGGCGGATCATCACCGGGGTGCGCCGAGGGCGCTTCGACGCGCTCGGCTTCGTGTCGTGCCGGCTGAAGAAGAACCCGATACGCACTTGCACTCGCTCTGTCCGTTCGGTCGGCCGCAGATGCAGTTGGACGACCAGGTCGCTGCCTGGATCCAGCTGCCAGGCGGTGTCGTCGTCCTGCAGGGGAGAGAGCTGGCCCGGGGTCCACCCGAGGAAGTATCCCGAGGGAAACTCGGCGCCGGCGCTTATGCGTCCATCGAAACCCACCTCGATGTCCGTCGCGTCGGCCGCACGGGCCGAGCGTGTCCGGTCGACCCTGATGTTGGCGTGGTGGACCACGGCCCCGTTGTCCGGGCGGAACTCCAGCCCACGCACGTAGCGGCCTTCGCCAAGCGGTACTGGGATGACGACGTTGCGGAGGACGTCGGCCGATCCCGGGGCCAACACGTAAGGCTCCGGCATAGCGACGACGAGATCGGGTGTGCCGAGGCGCCAGCCCGATGTCACCGCGGGGGGGGCCGGTCGCTCGGATCGACTGCCCTCCGGTGCGCCCCAGTCAGCCCACCGCTCGATCGTCTCGATCTCCGCGTTGGTGAGGCCTCGCTGACCCACGAACGTGACGCCGTTGATCGGTGCCGGCATCCACGGAGGCATGCGTCGCGCCCGCGTGGCACGCGCGAGGGCCGCCGCGCGCGGACGCGCGTCTTCGTACGTCAGCAGGCTGAATCCTCCGACTTCGCCGTCCCGATGACAGACCACACAGTGCTTGTAAAGAATCGGCGCAACATCACGTGTGAACACAGTGGAGCGCGGTTGCGCACAGAGCGGTGCCGTCGTCAGGGCGACCCAGGCCAGGGTGAGGGTCAGCGTGTGGAATGGGGGCGCCCACCGAGGGGCGCCGCCTGCGGGACCAAGGGCCATGGGACCGTCGAGTTACTTCACGACCGTCACCGTGACTCGTGTCGACGCGTTCAGCTCGGAGTCGCTTCCGGTCAACTCCAGGACGTATTCACCGGGTGCCGAGAACACGACGTGCGTGCGAGCCGTGTCGGCTCGCTCGAA
>Ga0194131_10006369_pt1 | contig 16462 bp, 13 predicted proteins | sample TA2KigO120mmetaG_FD_148631 | JGI IMG/M metagenome (GOLD analysis project Ga0194131, IMG submission 148631) | Freshwater microbial communities from Lake Tanganyika, Tanzania - TA2015053 Kigoma Offshore 120m | ecosystem: Environmental > Aquatic > Freshwater > Lake | place: Tanzania: Lake... | reverse complement strand
CGCGGACGTAGAGTCGGCCCCTACAGATTGACTGGTGCAGCGCGGACGTAGAGTCGGCCCCTACAGATTGACTGGTGCAGGGCCGACGTAGAGCCGGCCCCTACAGATTGACTGGTGCAGCGCGGACGTAGAGTCGGCCCCTACAGATTGACTGGTGCAGGGCCGACGTAGAGCCGGCCCCTACTACAGATTGACTGGTGCAGGGCCGACGTAAAGTCGGCCCCTACAGATTGACTGGTGCAGGGCCGACGTAGAGTCGGCCCCTACTACAGATTGACTGGTGCAGGGCCGACGTAAAGTCAGCCCCTGCAGATTGACTGGTGCAGGGCCGACGTAGAGTCGGCCCCTACTACAGATTGACTGGTGCAGGGCCGACGTAGAGTCGGCCCCTACAGATTGACTGGTATAGGGCCGACGTAGAGTCGGCCCCTACAGATTGACTGGTGCAGCGCGGACGTAGAGTCGGCCCCTACAGATTGACTGGTGCAGGGCCGACGTAGAGTCGGCCCCTACTACAGATTGACTGGTGCAGGGCCGACGTAAAGTCGGCCCCTACAGATTGACTGGTGCAGCGCCGACGTAAAGTCGGCCCCTACAGATTGACTGGTGTAGGGGCCGACCTAAGGTCGGCCCCTACATGAGATTCACCGTCACGCACTTGCGCTGCGTGAAGCTGTCGAGCATCCCCTCGAGCGAGTACTCGCGGCCGATGCCGCTCTGCTTGTAGCCGCCGTAGGACTGCCCCGGGAACTGGCCGAGCCCCTGGTTCACCTGCACCCAGCCCGACTCGATGGCGTGCGCGGTGCGCAGCGCCTTGCCGAGATGGTTCGTCCACACGTACGCCGCCAGCCCGTAGTGGCTGTCGTTGGCCATGCGGACGGCGTCGGCCTCGTCCTCCCAGGGGATGGCCACGATCACCGGCCCGAAGATCTCCTCGCGCGCGATGCGCCAGTCGTTGCGCACGTCGGCGAAGACGGTGGGCTCGACGAAATAGCCCTGGGCGAGCGGACCCGCCTTCGGCGGCAACCCGCCCAGCAGCACGCGCCCCGGCTGACGCAGGCCGTCCTCGATGTAGGAGCAGACGCGGTCGAACTGCTTGCGGTTGATGATGGACCCCATGTCGGTCGTCTCGTCGAGCGGGTCGCCGATCTTCAGCGTGCGCAGCTTCGCGGTGAGCGTGTCGAGGAACGAGTCGAAGATGCTGCGGTGCAGGAAGAGACGTGAGCCCGCCGTACACGACTGCCCCTGCCGCGTGAACCGCATGCCCGTGATCACCCCGTCCACGGTCTTGTCGTCGTTGGCGTCGGGAAAGACGATGGCCGGGCTCTTGCCGCCGAGCTCCAGCGACACGGGCACGATGCGGTCCGCCGCCGCGTGCATGATCAGGCGCCCGACCTCCGTGGACCCGGTGAACGACAGCTTGCGCACGAGCGGATGCCGTGCCAGCGCGGCGCCGGCCTCCTCGCCGTAGCCGGTCAGCAGATTGATGACGCCGGGCGGCAAGTGCCGGGCGCAGATCTGCGCGACGCGGAGCAGGCCAAGCGGCGCGTCCTCCGCCGCCTTGAGCACCAGCGTGTTGCCCGCCGCCACCGACATCGCAATCTTGAGCGTGCCGAGGACGACCGGCGCGTTCCACGGCACGATGCCGCCGACGACGCCGATCGGCTCGCGGCGCGTGTAGCAGAGGACGTGCTCGCCGAGCGGCACGGTCTCGCCCTTGGTCTCGCCCGCGACGCCGCCGAAATAGCGGATGACGTCCACGGTGCCCCTGACCTCGGGACGCGCCTGCGTGCGGATCGCGTTGCCGGTCTCGAGCGCCACCGTGCGTGCCAGCGCCTCGGTTTCGGCCTCGACGAGGTCGGCGATCGTGAGCAGGAGCCGCCCACGCTGCAGGGCGGGGACCGTGCGCCAGCTCTCGAACGCCTTCGCCGCCGCCCGCACCGCGCGGTCCACGTCGGCGTCGCCGCCCCGCGGCACCTGCGCGATGACGCTGCGGTCGGCGGGGTTCTCGATGTCGATCACGCCGCCGCCCTGCGCCTCGACGGCCTGCCCGTCGATCAGCATCGCGGAAACACTGGCCATGCACACCCTCCGAAATCGTCAGCGCGTGACGAAGATGTCGGTGAAGAGCCCGGTCCACTTGTCCGCCTCGTCGAGCGAGCGGACCGGGTCGGTCTGCAGGATCGTCACGCCCCGCAGCGGTGAGGGGACTTTCGTGTTGCTCGGCACGTAGTCCATGCTGACGAAGTGCTGCTGCGCCTCCTCGCCGAGGAGGTAGTCGTAGAAGAGGCGCGCCGCCCGCGGATGCGGGGCCCGGCGCGCGATGCCCACCGCGTTCGAGCGGGCGACGGCCGGCTCGAGCGCCACCCAGTCGATTGGCGCCCCGCGCTTCTTCGCCTGCTCGGGCATGTAGTTGTAGACGGTGAGCGCCAGCGGCACCTCGCCCGACACGACCATGTTGGTCAGCAGCGTGTGCCCCAGGCGGACCGAGACGCCGTTGGTGGCCGCCAGGGTCCGGAAGAACGTCACGCCCTGCTCCTGCCCGCCCATCACGTCCACGACCGACGCGAACCAGTCCTGATCCTTGGCCTCGATGCCGAGCTTCCCTTTCCATTTCGGATCGAGCAGATCCGCGTAGGTCTTCGGCAGGCTCTCCTTCGGCACGAGCGTCGTGTTGTAGGCCTGCACCCACACGGACAGGAGCGTCGCCGCCCACTGCCTGTGCGCGGGGACCGAGCCGGGCTGCAGGTCCGCGTGCAGCGGCGAGTCCACCGGCAGGAGCACGTTCTCGCGCGCCAGCGCCTCCATCTCCGGCGACCCGAAGTGAATGACGTCCACGTCGGCCCGCCCGGCCGCGGCCTCGGCCAGCGTACGCTGCAGGATCTTGTCGGTGCCCGCCCGCCACACGGTCACGGTGATGCCGTGCTGCGTCTCGAACGGCTCGATGAGGGTCGGAAGGTCCTTCTCGGCGATCGTCGTGTACAGCGTCAGCTCGCGGTCGCTGGACCCGCACGCCGCGAAGAGCACGAGGAGAAGCGCTACCGATCCCCGGCGCCGAACAGATCGGTGTAGAGGTTCTTCCATTTGTCGTACTCGTCGATCGAGACCCTCGCATCGACGAACACCATCGGCACCTTGTTCAGCGGCGTGTCGATCTTCCTGCTCGTGGGGACGAAGTCGCGCATGGCGATGATCTGCTGCCCCTCGGGACTGAGCTCGAAGTCGTAGTAGAGCAGGGCCGCATGCGGGTGCGGCGCGCGCCGCGCCACGGCAACGCCGTTGGGCCGCGCGATGGCGTTGCCGATCGTGAACCAGTCGATCGGCGCGCCTTCGCCGCGCATCTGCTCGGCCTTGTAGTTGTAGACGGTCAGCGCCAGCGGCACTTCGCCGGCGACGACGAGCTCGGTGAGGAGCGTGTGCCCCTTGCGCACCGAGATGCCGTTGGCGGCCACGATCTCGCGGAAGACGCGCGTGCCGCGCTCCTCGCCCAGCTCGCCGACGATGCCCGCCAGCCAGTCGGAGTCCTCCTGCTCGATGCCGAGCTTCCCTTTCCACTTCGGGTCGCGCAGGTCCTCCCACGTCTTCGGCAGGTCCTCTTTCCTGACCTGCTTCGTGTTGTACGCCTGCACGAACACGTTGAGCCTGGTACCGACCCACTCGCCGTGCGGGCGGATGGCCGGCGCGATCAGGTCGGCATGATGCGGGCTCTTCACGAGCTGCAGCACCTGCTCGCGGTGCAGCGACTCGAGCTCTGGGCCGTTGGTCTCGACGACGTCCACCGTGTAGCGGCCGGCGCGGGTCTCCTGCACCGCGCGGTTGAGGACCGCCTCGGAGCCGGCGCGCCACATCTCGGCGTCGATCCCGTATTTCTTCTCGAACGCCTCGACCACCGCGCCGATGTCGTTCGACTGCGCCGACGTATAGATCGTCAGCGCGCCCTCGCGCTTCGCGCCCTCGATCAGCCGCTCGAGCCGATCCGGTCCGTCGTACAGCGCCAGGTCGGCCGCGGTGACCGCGGCGGTCTCGGGGGCACGGCCGCAGGCGGCGGCCGCCATCAGGGCGGCGGCAATGAAGAGAGCTCTCATGGAGCCGTAGATTGTAGCCTGCTCTCTGGGCTACCATCGCCCCCGCGTTTTCCCAAGGAGGCAGCAGTGATCGGACGAATTCTCTCGGTTTTCGGCGCAGTCCTCGTGATGATCCTGTCGGCCGGCCCCGTGGCGGCGCAGGCGGTTCCTCCGGAGCTGCTGGCCTACCCCAACCTCGTCATTCTCAACGGCAAGGTGCTGACCGTGGACGCGCAGTTCACGGTGGCCGAAGCCGTGGCCATGCGGGACGGCCGCATTCTCGCCGTCGGCAGCAACGCCGACATCAAGCGCCTCGTGGGCCCACAAACCCGCGTCGTCGATGCCGCCGGCCGCAGCGTCGTCCCCGGCTTCGTGGACAGCGACGGCGACAACGCGTTCGCGGGCGGCGACCTCTACAAGGACACGATGGTGAACGGCAAGATCGGCACCCGCGTCCGCGACGACAGCGTGGCCGCGATGCTGAAGCAGGTCTCGGCGCTGGTCGCGCAGGCCGAGCCCGGCTCGCCGGTGTGGGTGCGGATGGCCGACGAGTGGATCGGGGAGCTGTCGAAGCTCACCGCGCGCGATCTCGACCTCATCGCGCCGACAAACCCGCTCAGCCTGGCGCTCTCGAGCTCCGAGGGCGTCGTCAACACCTTGATGCTGAATCGCGCGTTCGACGCGGGCCTGCCGCGCGGCCACATCGGAGTGGTCAAGAACTCCGCCGGGCAGCCGACGGGTCAGCTCTTCGGCGCCGCGATCGGCATGGTCGGGTGGAACCTGCGCGACTGGCCCGAGCTGAGCGACGCCATCTACGAGAGCCAGCTCAAGATCAACGCCAGCTTCCTGCGCGGCGGCGTGACGACGGTCACCGGCCACGCAAGCGGCTACACCGTCACGATCATGAACCAGCTCTATCACCAGGGCCGGCTGAACCTGCGCATCCGCCCGGATCTCGACTTCGCGCGCCAGAACCCGCTGGCCGCCCAGTTCATGCGCCGCACGCCGAACATGATCAACTTCGAGCTCGGCGACGGCATGATCCGCGTGGTCGGCGCCGCCGTCGGTCCCGTTGATGGCGCTTCCGACGACGGAGGGATCCTCACGCATCAGCCGAAGGTCCGGATTCCCGCCGGCGCCGGCGGCTCGCGCGTCGGCACGAACAAGTGGACCGGCTCCTCGTTCACCGGCCGCCAGTGGTCGGACCTGAAGCTCGATGAAAGGATGCAGACCGAGGCGGGCACGCTCTTCCTGATGCGCAAGCACGGCTGGAACATCGGCGGGAACCACAACATGGGCAGCCAGGCCGGCGCGATCGTCCTGCAGACGCTCGCCGACGCGGAGAAGCAGCCGGACATCAAGGTGAAGACCATGCTCGGGCGCAACGCGCTCGATCACAACCTGATCTGGGACGAGACGAGCATGACGCTCGCGCGCGAGATGAGCGACACGGTGGCCTTCGGCCTCAACGCGGAGCTCTGGAACCCGCGCGTCGTGCGCGGCGTGGAGATGCTGGCCGCCCAGTACGGCGACGGCCTGCACACGTCGCAGCCGGTGCGCGATCTGCTCAAGGAGGGCATCCGCGTCCACTTCGAAGGCGGCGACCCGGACGAGCCGCCGATGTGGCGCGCGCAGCGCTTCATCACGCGCGTCGCCCGCTACGCCACGCGGTCGGAGCGCGGCGGCCAGGCGGCGGCCAACGTCGTCTGGGGGCAGCAGCACGCGGTGACGCGCCAGGAGGCGCTGCGCATGATGACCATCGCCGCCGCGGCGTTCATCAACGAAGAGAAGATGCTCGGGTCGATCGAGAAGGGCAAGTACGCGGACGTCGTGATCCTGAGCGGCGACTACATGACACAGCCGGAGAACGAAATCGAGCGGCTGGAGCCTGTCATGACCATTGTCGGCGGACAGGTCGTGTACGAGATGAAATAGCCGGCAGCGGGCAGCCGGCGGCCGGCAGCGGCTGGCAGCACGTAGCCGGCGGCGAGCAGCCGGCACTGCCAGCTGCCCGCCGCCAGCTGCCTGCTTAGAAGAGCATCTTCACTCCAAACTGCAGCTGGCGCGGCGGCGTGGTCAGCCGCGTGATGCGGCCCGACCCCGGCACGCGCGAGCCGTTCGAGTTGAAGAGCACGGGCTCGCTCGGCGGCGCGAAGTTGGCGCGGTTGAACAGGTTGAAGATCTCGACGCGGAACTGCAGCATCACCGGGCCCGCCTGCTGGTTCTTGAACGTCGAGAAGTCCACCACGCGCAGGTTCGGCCCGCGCAGCACGTTCCGGCGCACGTCGCCAAACGTGCCCGCGGCCGGCAGCACGAAGGCCTCCGGATCGAACCACTGATCGACGCGGCCGGTGATGGCGCTCCCCGCATCGCGTCCCGGCGCCCAGCTTGGGCGCTGCATGTCGTTGTCGCTCTGGCGGTCGCCCGCGCGGTCGAAACCGATGCGCGGGTGGAACGGCATCCCGCTCGACATCGTGGCGATGCCGCCAATCTGCCAGCCCCTCGCCAGCGCGCCCGCCACGCCGCTCAGGTCCTGGCCGAACGGCAGCATGTAGACCGCGTTGAACACGACGTTGTGCGGCACGTCGAACGACGAGCGGCCGCGCTCGAACTCGATGTCCCACCAGTCCACTGCGCTACCCGCCGCGCCCTGGAAGTCGCTGCTCCCCTGCTGGCCGCCCGACCACGTGTCGGTGGAGCGCGAGTAGGTGTAGTTCGCCTGGAACTGCAGGCCGTCCTGGAAGCGGCGCTGCAGCGACAGCGTCATGCCGTGATAGTTCGAATCGGCGTCCGTGCGCCGCGTGCGGATGCGGCCCCAGCTCGGATACCGCAGCTGCGCGCCGGGCACGACCCGCTTCACGCCGTTGACGTACTCGGAGGGCGCCGCGTTCGGATCGCCGTAGAACGGCAGGTTCTCGCCCTTGGAGCCCATGTAGCCGACTTCGACCACGAAGTTGCCGGCGAGCTCGTGCTGCGTATTGAGGTACCACTGCACGGCATACGGCTGCTTCGTGTCGTAGAAGATGAACTCGGAGCGCTTCTGCACGGACGCGGACACCGTCGGGCTCGCCAGCAGCGTGGCCATCCCGGGGCCGAACACCGCCGGCTGGCGGATGTCCACGCCGGCGAAGTACGGATACAGGCGGAACGTGGTGCCGCGGTAGAACGACACGGTCAGCGGCTGGTAGAACATGCCGGCGCCGCCGCGGATGGTCGTCCGGTCGCCGAACGGCGTCCACGACGCGCCGACACGCGGCGCCCAGCCCATGCGCTTCGACGGATTGTCGAACATCGGCGATCCAGGCGTGATGCCCTGCGGTCCCGACTCGAGATCCTCCAGCCGCAGCAGGCCCGCCACCTTGCCGTTCAACTCCTCCGGCGTGGTGACGAACTCGTAGCGGACGCCGACGCTCAGGCTGAGCGTGTCGGCCATGCGGAAGTCGTCGTGCACGAACAGCGCCGCGTAGTTCTGCCGCATGTGCCGATCGGTGTCGGTGCCGGGCAGCACGCCGGTGAAGCGGTCGGCCTGCGCGGTGGCGCTGCGGTTCAGCCGCAGCATCTCCTCGAGGGTGCGGAAGCGGAACGCACCGCCGCGCCGCGACTCGGAGAAGCCGTCGAAGTGATACCGCTGATAGTCGAACCCGGCCTTCCACGTGTGGCGGCCGAGGTTGGCGGTGAACGTGTCCGACACCTGGTAGAGGTTCTGGACGTACTGCGCCGCGTCGTCGGGATTGCCGACGGTGGCGAGCAGGCCCGGCACCTCGATGTAGCCGAAATACGGCTCGTTGGCGAAGTACAGGTTGCGCGGCACGTCCACGAGCGACGTCGGCGTGATGTCGCGCGCCGTGCGGTTCACGGCGCCGCGCAGCTCGTTGAGCACGCGGCTGGTGAAGAGCCGCTGCCACTGCGTGGTGGTATAGCGTGTGTCGGTCTGCGTGACGTCGGTGGAGTGCGGGCCCGCGCCGTCGACCCAGATCTGGTTGTCCGCCCGGTCGCTCGACACGCGCAGGAGCAGGTTGTCGCCGGGCGACGCGGCCCAGTCCACCTTGCCGACGAAGAAATTCTCGTTGGTCGGCTCGGTCGGGGCGTAGGCGAACTCGGCGGTGCCGTCGCCGAAGTCGTGGCCCGTCGGAATCGGATAGAGCAGATCCAGATACGGCCGGATGATCGGGTGGACGCCGACGTTGCGCAGGCCGCCGCCGGGCGCCGGCAGGAAGCCGCGATGCGCGTCGGCGTTCGGCAGCCGCGCGAAGCGCGTCGTGCCGAGACGCTCCTGCAGGCCCTCGTAGCTGCCGAAGAAGAACAGCTTGTTGCGCAGGATCGGCCCGCCGAGCGTGCCGCCGAACTGGTTGCGCCGGAACTCCGGCGGCTGCCCGTCGTCGAAATAGCCGGCCGCGTCGAAGGCGCTGTTGCGGTGGAACTCGAACACGGTGCCGCGGAACTGGTTGGTGCCCGACTTGGTGACGGCGCTGATGATGCCGCCGGCCGCGCGCCCGAACTCCGCGCTGTAGCCGTGCGTCTGCACGCTGAACTCCTGCACGGTGTCGACGCCGAGCAGCACGCCGGCGACGCTCGACGGCGCCTTGTCGGCGATGTCGGCGATGTTCGTTCCCTCGAGCAGGTAGCCGGTCTGCTCGGGACGCGCGCCCGCAATCGAGATCTGCGTGCCGCCGAAACCGCCGGTGAAGTCACGGCCCGTGGAGCGGCTGACGCTCACGCCGGGCTGCAGGGTGGCGAGCTGCATGAAGCTGCGCCCGTTCAGGGGCAGCTCCGCAATCTGCTGGGTCGTCACCACGCCGCCGACCACGGCCGCGCTGAGATCGACGAGTGAAGACTGGCCGGTGACCGTGATCGACTCGCTGACCTGGCCGACGCTCATCGTCAGATCGACGGGAACGTCACGTCCGATCTGCACCACGACCTCGGCGGTCTCGACCGCCTGGAAACCGGACAGCTCACCGCGCACGCGGTAGCGCCCGGGCGCGATGTTGAGCGCCCGGTAGCGGCCGCTCTCATCGGTGACGAGCGAGCGCTGCACGCCGGTCTCGACGTTGGTCACCGCGATGGTGACGCCGGGAAGCACGCTCTTCGATTGATCGACGACCAGACCCGAGATGCTGCCGGTCGTGGACTGCGCCAATGCGGCGGTGGAGAGCCCCGCGAGGAGCACGACGGACGCGATCACCTTGCCGACTCGAAAGGCCACATTTACCTCCTGGGCGGTTGCGCGGGCGGTTCGAGTTGCATACTCTGGACGCATGCGGCGCCGTAGTCAAGCCGTCCTCCTCGTACTGGCCCTCGCGATCTGGGGCTCCCTCGCCGCCGCCCAGGCGAGCTTCTACTGCCCCATGCATCCCGACATCACGGCGAAGGCGGAAGGACGCTGCGCGCGCTGCGGCATGGCGCTCGTGCCCGGCGATCCGCTGGACGCGCGCGAGTACCTGGTGGACGTGAAGGCCACGCCGCAGGCGGTCAGGGCCGGACAGCCCGTGCGGCTGTCGTTCCTCGTCCGCGATCCGGACACGCGCCAGCCCGTCGGCAGCTTCGCGACCGTGCACGACAGGCAGTTCCACCTGTTCGTCGTCAGCCACGACCTCACGCACTACGACCACATCCACCCCGAGATGCAGGCCAGCGGTTCGTGGACCATCGACGTCACGCTGCCGAAGCCCGGGTACTACAAGCTGATCGCCGACTTCCTCCCGCTCGGCGGCACGCCGCAGGTGCTGCCGCGGCTGCTGGTCACCGCCGATCCCGGCGACCTCTCCGGCGCCCGCGCGAAGCTCGAACGCGAAGGCTTGCAGAAGACGGCGGGCTCGATGAACATCGCGCTCTCGCTGCCGGAGGACGGCCTCGTCGCCGGCCGTGACGAAACGCTCCGCTACCATGTCGTGGACGTGAAGAGCGGGCAGCCGGTCACCGACCTCGAGCCGTATCTCGCCGCGTTCGGCCACACGCTGGTGCTCAGCGAGGACACGCTCGACTACGTGCACGCGCATCCGGTGGAGCAGCTGCCTGAAACGATCGAGGCGGCAGCCGGCGGACCGGACCTGACCTTCAAGGCCCGCCTGCCGAAGCCGGGACGCTACCGCCTCTGGACGCAGCTGAAACGCGACGGGGTGGTGACGACGGCGAGTTTCACGGTCGAGGCGTCGTCGGCGACCGCATCACGCTGAGCGTGACGCGCGGCGCGCTCGCGCCGGCCGACTCGGCCACCAGCGACACGACGCTGCCGGCGGGCAGCTCCACCGGCTCGCGCATGACGAGCGACAGCGGCCACTCCGCGCGGAGCTGCGGAATCCACATCAGCACTTCGGTGGACTCGTCGGGCCGCTCCACGCGCAGCTCCATCGACGTCACGGAGCTGTCGAGCGCCGGATAGAGCGCCCACACGCTCGCCGGCTGCTTGATCTGCACGCTGCCCCGCGCCGCGCCCGTCTTCACCGTGGCCGCCTCCACCACGATGTCGCCGAGGCGGCCGCGCGCCTCCGCCGCCGCGAACGTCAGCTCCAGCGTGGAGGCGTCCACCTGCGGCGCATCGGCGCCGCGGTAGTACAGCTCCACGGTGACGTCGCCCCGGGCCGGAAGCTGGAACGCGTGCGTGGTGGGCGGCGCCATGACGTGCTGCCACGGGAGCCAGGAGCCAATCCATTGATTACCTGCGAACACCCGAGCGCCGCGCAGCACGCGCGAGTTGCCCGGCAGGAGCTGCACGCGCGCGATCGTCTTTCCCGCGGCGGCGCCCGCGCGCACGGTCACGCGGCGGACGACCAGGTGCTCGCCCGCGGGCACCGTCTGCGGCGGCAGCGCGATTGTGGCGGGCGCTGGACCGGGCGAGTGGTGGTGCGCATGGGAGGCGTCGATGACCGGCGGCAGGTCGGCCTGGTCGCCGCGCGGCATTCCGCCATCGAGCCACACGAGCAGCGTCTCCATCTCGCGGGCGTTGAGGCTCGGGTCGCTCTCGTACTGGCCGTAGCCGCGCGCGACGATTGCGGGCGGCATGCGGCGCTCGACGATCTCCTCGCGGATGGCGCGGCCCCAGGCGCGCACGTCGGGATAGGCCGCGAGCGGCACCGACAGGCCGCCCGACCCGTGGCAGGGCTCGCACTTCCGCTGCAGGATGCGGATGACTTCCTTGTTGTAGGAGACGTTGATGTCCACAGGGTCGTGCGCGCGCACGGGCGTCGCGATGACGGCCAGGAGGAGAAGCAGGCCCGCAGCGGCCGCGACCAGGATCCTCATCGCGCGAAGCAGTAGAAGCGGCCCGCCCCGCCGCCGGGAGCCGTGTTCGCGCAGCTCTGGGTGTTGTGCGCGGCGTTCCAGGACGCCAGGGCACCCGCGGTGCTCTGGTTGGGGCCGAAGCCGTCGGAGTGTCCGACCACCCCCCTCACCGTGGTGGACTCCGAGGTCCAGTCCGAGCACGTCAGCCCGGCGGCGACGGTGCCGTCGGCGTTCGAGCCGGTCAGGATGTCGTGCTGGTTGGGCGCGGGCGATCCGGTCCACTGCCCGTTGATGCGCTGGCCGCGCTCGTCCACGAACACCGACGCGTCGCCGGAGCGGGGATGGAGCTCGGCGACGTTGTTGGCCACGAGCACCTGGTTCGCGTTGAACCACGGGCCGCTGCCGATGCGGTCGCGCGCGTGCGTGGCCTGGTTCCCGTTCGCCGGGTCGCGCTCGACCGAGAGATAGGCGCGCCACGTGCGCGTCCCCTGCCCCACGGCGGCCGCCAGCCGCTGGCACGTGGCGTCGGCGCCGGCGAGGCCGCCGAGGTTGCCGGTGACGCTCGTCGCGCTGGTGACGAAGAAGCCGAGCGACGGACCCGACGGTCCACCCGGCGAGCCGTCGTCGCCGCATCCGGCCGCCGCAAGCGCCGCGGCGAACACGCTAGCGGCGCTGCGACTTGTAACGCTCATACCGCCTGTCGCTCTCGGTGAGGTAGGTGCCCCACGGACGCGGGTCCGCGGCGTTCCAGTACAGCGGATCGCCGGGCAGCCGCTCGTTGAGCAGGCCGCGGTCGTCCAGGTGCACCTTCGACGCGGGGCCGTTGGTGTCCGTGCAGGTGTTGTAGAGGGGTCTCAGCTCCGGGCGCGTTTCCTTGTCGAGCTCGAACGTCATCCTGGCGTGGATGGGCCGCACGAAGACGTCCGGGTCGTAGAGCGTAATCTCGCCCTCGATGCGGTCGCCCACGCGACGGTAACGCTCCACGCTCTCGAGCGTGTCGGTGAACTCCGACAGCCCGCCCTTCCAGCCGCGGATCTGATTCGTGTGGACGATCAGCGTGTCGCCGTTCCAGAAGCCGACGGACTCACCGTGCCACTTCGTGAACTCGGCCTCCGGCGGACTGTGCCCGCTGCCGTCGGTATAGATCCACCGCGTGGTGTTCGAGCCGTTGCCGGCGCCGAGCGTCCACACCCGATCGGGGGTGACGATGAACTCCTCGGCTTCGAGCGAGGCGAAGAAACCGCCGGGAAGGCAGAAGGCGCCGGGCGACCACACGCGTCCTTCCGCGTAGGCCTTGACCTCCTGCACGAAGTACTCGCGGTACTTCGGCGTGAGCAGCGAGGCGACGTAGCTGGCCGGGTTGCCGCCGCCGGTGAGTCCCGCGGGACCGCCGGCCCAGCGGCCGCTCCAGTCGGGCACGGTTGCGCGCGTGTGCTTCGTGCCGCCGCGCGCTTCCTCGAGCCACGCCTGGTAGTGATCCCACGCGGTGGTGAACGGGTACGGGGTGGCGAGGTTCAGCGCGCCGGCCTTGCCGGTGCCCGGCGACCCGTACGCGCGCGCGCCGGCCTCCTGGCCCGTGCCGCGCCCGCCGCTGTCGAAGTCGATCGCCATGCCGCGCAGCTGCGCCACGGTGTTGTTGCGGTAGTACGCCGGATCGGTCCACAGCGCCTGGTCCTTGTGGAAGTCCGTCGTCGTGAAAATCGTGGTCTGGGCGACCGCCGGGCCAGCGATCAGCGTTGCCACCACGAACGCCGCGGCCTTCACTGATAGACCTTTCCGTCGGCGGCGGTGATCGTCACGTAACTGCCGCCCGGGCGCCCGTCCTTCAGCGGGTAGAGCTCCACCGAAATCCTGTCGCCCGCCTTGAACGTCCCCTGGCCGATGCCGCGGCGAATCATGTTGGGGATGTTCGACATCTCGATCCAGTAGTTCTGCGTCTCGCCGTTCGCGCCCTTCACGTCCACGTAGAGAAAGACGTGCGGGTTCCGGAAGACGAACTCGGTGACCGTGCCCTCCATGGTCACGGCCTTCGAGTGATCGAACATGGCGTGGGAATGATGGGACCACGCCGGCGAGGCGACGGCCAGCGCCAGCGCAATTGCGAACAGGACCCTCGGTGTCATGCTACGCCTCCTCAGGCTGCAGCTCCGCGAGCTCCGCTTCGTAGGCCGCGTCCATCCGCGACTGGAGACCCCGGCGCGCCAGGGCCTCGGAGAACCACTGGCGGATGCGCGGCGACTCGTCAGCGTAATCGATCTGGTCGCCGCCGAGACGCTGCGAGATCCAGGCCTTGGGCACCCCCTGCGCGTTGCGGATCGACACGCCTTCCGCCTTGAACGCCAGGTACCGGGCCTGGGTGGTGCCGGTGTTGAAGTGCTGGTGGTACCAGAGGTTGGGCGGCACGATCAGCGAGCCTTCCTTCCACTCGTACCGCTGCGGCTCCTCGCCTTCCGCCCACATCAGGCTGTAGCCCTCGCCGCTCATGATGATGACGTGCGCGCCCGGGCCGTGCGCGTGCGCCTTCTTGTACGTCCCCACCGGGAACTGCGAGATGTGGCTGTTCATGTGGCCTTTGGCCATGCTGAACCGGATGTGCCCGCCGCCGGCGCCGCGCTCCTTCGCCGCAATCAGCGGCAGGTTGATCGCATCCGCCACGAAGTTGGTGTCGAGCAGCAGTCCGCGCTGCTCGCCGCGGTTGGCGAAGTACTCCGGCTCGCCGTTGAACCGGTCCTTGAACTCGTAGCGGCTGTTGAAGACGAAATCCAGGTCGCCGAACGAGTTGATGATGACCGGCGCGTTGGTCACCGCCACATAGCGCGCCGGCTCGGCGCCGGACCCGTTGAAGTGCTGGTGCCACGCGTTGAGCGGGATGGCGAAGATCGCGCCCGCCTTCCACTCGAACGTGATGCGCTTGCCGCTGTCGTTCCACACGGCGGTCGAGCCGCGCCCGTCGAGCACGTAGATCATCTCCTCGTAGAGCTGCCGCTGCGGCGCCAGCTCCCTGCCGGGGGGAATCTCGCAGACGTAGCAGTCGTTGGAGGTGCGCGAGGCGTCGTGGTTGAGAAAGACGCCGCGGCCGCCGCGGCGCGCCCACGGCTCGAGCTCCACCGTGTGCAGGTCGCGGACGTAGAAGGAGCTGATGATGTCGAGCCCCTCCGCCTTCACCCACCGGGTGTAGGGGGTCTCCTTCTCGGTCGCGAACTTCTTCGCGAGGTCTTCGGATACGAGGGCGTCGCTGGCCACGCAGGGTCCTTTACTTACTCGTGGTTGAAGTTCGTGTCTTCCCGCGCCTCGTAGCCCTCGGCGCCTGGCGCCGGCTCGCTCGGCCGCTTCTCCACCGTCTTCTGGAACAGCATGTTCATGAAGAGGAACATCGGCTTCGTCTTCATGACCAGCGCGCGCGCCGGCTTCGTCGCGCTGGCGTTGAAGTGCTGGTGCACGCAGTTGTTGTGCACGACGGCCACGTCGCCCGCCTTCCAGTCGTAGCGGATGCCGTCGTGAATCTCGTAGCCCTCGCCGTCGAGGATGTAGAACGCCGCCTCGTTGACGTGGCCGTGCTTCTGGTTGCGGCCGCCCGGCGCGTACTCCTCGAGGTGGATGTGCAGCGTCTGCGTCAGCCCGTCGATCGGCTCGACGAAGTGCTTGCTGAACGTCTGCGGCCCGTCGTTGAAGTGCAGCTCCGTGCCGCGGATGACGCGCGGCTGGGCGCGCAGGCGCGCGAGCTCGGCCTTCAGGCCGTAGTCGCCCTCGATGCCGCGCACGAACAGGCGCGGCTTCTTGCTCGTAATGTGCGATTCCTTGCCCATTGTGTCACCCCTACCCGTTGTCACGCACGACCGCCTGGCCGCGCAGGAACAGATCCGACCAGAGCTTCGACCACTTCTCGTCCTCGTCGAGGACGATGGCCGGGTCGATCGTTTCGAATGGAAAATCGTTGAGGTGCGAGTCCACGGCGTTGCTGGCCGGCACGCGGTTGCGCTGCTTGAGGATCTCCTGGCCCTCGCGCGACAGCACGAAATCGGTGAAGAGCAGCGCCGCGTGCGGCCGCGGCGCGTGGCGGGCGACGCCGATCGCGTTCGGGCGGCCGAAGGTCGGCGCCAGCGCCTTCCAGCGGATGGGCGCACCCTGCACGGCCACCCGTTCGGCGTTGTGGTTGTAGACGTTGGCGGCGATCGGAATCTCGCCCGAGGCGACGAGCTGGCCGATGAGCGTGTGGCCGCTGCGGATCTGCGGCTTCGCGGCCGCCAGCGCCCGGAAGTACTGCAGCCCCTTCTCCTCGCCCATGTGCTTGACCATCGCGCCGAACCAGTCCACGTCGCCAGCCTCGAGGCCGATGCGCCCGACGAAGCGCGGGTGCAGCAGGTCGTCGTAGCTCGCCGGCACCTCCTCGGGCGTCACGAGGTTGGTGTTGTAGGCGATGGTGAAGAAGTTGAACCGGTCGGCCACCCACTGGCGGTGCGGCGGGAATGCGCCGGGCGGCAGGTCCGCGAAGTGCGGGCTGTTGAAGGTATCGAGCAGGCGCTCGCGATAGAGCGCCTCCATCTCGGGGCCGTTGGTCTCGAAGACATCGCAGTTGAACCGGCCCGCGCGCGCTTCGGTGGCGCCGCGCTGCACCACGCGCTCGCTCGCCGAGCGCCACAGCTCCGTCCTGACCCCGTACGTCTTCTCGAACGCCTCGCAGAGCGGCGTCGAGTCCTGCGTGTTGAGCGAGGTGTAGATCGACACGAGCCCCTCGCGCGTCGCACCCTCGAGAAGGCGCGCCTCGCGCTCCGCGCCCTCCATCATGTAGACGGCGGCGTTGGTCGCGTCCGCGGGCGCGGACGACGGCCGTCCGCAGGCGGCGAGCGGCGCCGCGGCCAGTCCGGCCACGAACGCGCGCCGGCCGAGGAAAATGGGGTCGGGAGTCATTTTTCGAGGACAGTTGTCCGCCCGCGCAGATACGCCTCGACGACCTCCGCGTTCAGTTCCACCGAGGGGTCGTACTCCGGCGCGTCCTCGATCTGCTCGAGATCGTTCAGCCCGCTCGCCTTGAAGATGCGGTTGATGACCGAGATCAGCCGCACCGGCTTGTCCGCGCTCGCGTTGACGTGCTGGTGAATCGTGTTCGGCGGCACGTAGATCACGTCGCCCGCCTCCCACTCGAACCGCTTCACTTCGTCCTGCGGCTTCCAGTGATA
>Ga0194131_10006367_pt1 | contig 16464 bp, 17 predicted proteins | sample TA2KigO120mmetaG_FD_148631 | JGI IMG/M metagenome (GOLD analysis project Ga0194131, IMG submission 148631) | Freshwater microbial communities from Lake Tanganyika, Tanzania - TA2015053 Kigoma Offshore 120m | ecosystem: Environmental > Aquatic > Freshwater > Lake | place: Tanzania: Lake... | reverse complement strand
TCGGCCGCGGCGAGCCCCGTCACGGCGGCCAGGGTGGCGGCCGGCGCGCCGGCGCGTCGCGCCAGGTGCGCACTTGGCAGCAGCAAGCTGGCGGTGGCCAGGGGGAGCAGCAGTTGCAGCGCCGACGCCACCTCCTCGGCGTGACCCCCTCTCGACAACTGGCCGGCCCATGCGGGCCAACCCGCCGCCGTGCAGGCGCCGACGAGTCCCAGCGCCCAGGCAGGCGCGCGCCGCAAGCGTGGCGCCCAGGCCACGAGCGCGCAAGGCACCAGCACTGCCCATGCCAGCGGCAGCGGCGCGGCCCCCCAGCTGTCGCGGATCGCGCGCGTTGCCGCCCCACAAGCGGCTCCGGTGGCTGTGGCCGCTAGGGTGGCCGCGAGGCCCGGTGGGAGGGTCGTTCGCACGGTCGTGTACTTAGCGTGGGCTGGGGGTGCCGTTGACCGCTGCGCGCGCGCCCTGGTAGAAAGGCATTGCCTCGAAAGGATTCTACTTGGCTCTGCTTGCCCGCAACCGCAGCGCCGTGGCGCTCGACATCGGGTCCAGTCACGTGAAGATGCTGGAACTCGACGCCGAGCGGCCGGGAAAGTACCGACTGAAGCACTTCGGGATCGTCCCGTTGCCGCCCGAGGCTGTCGTCGATGGCTCGTTCATGAACACCGGCGCCGTGGTGGCGGCGATCCGTGAGCTCCTCGCCCGCCACAAGGTGAAGACTCGGGAGGCCTGCGTGGCCGTTTCCGGCAACTCCGTGATCATCAAGCGCATCTCGCTGCCGCAGATGTCGCAGGACGAGCTGGAGGAGTCGATCACCTGGGAAGCCGAGCAGTACATCCCCTTCGACGTCAACGACGTGAACATCGATGTGCACATCGTGTCGCAGCAGGCTGACGAGGCCGGCCAGATGGAGGTGCTCCTCGTCGCGGCGCGCAAGGACCTGATCAACGAGTACAGCACGCTCCTCGTCGAAGCAGGGCTGCGTCCCGCCGTGATCGACGTGGCCGCCTTCGCGCTGGAGAACATGTACTCCCTGAACTACGATCCGCTCCGCGAGCCGGTGGCGCTCGTCAACGTGGGTGCGTCCACCGTCAACATCAACGTCTTGCGCGCGGGCACGAGCGCCTTCACCCGCGACGTCGGCATGGGCGGTCGCCTGTACACCGAGGAAGTGCAGCGCGCGTTGAACGTGAGCTTCGAGGAGGCGGAGGCCTTCAAGGTGGGCGGGGGAGATCGCGACCGCGCCGCCGTCGTGCCCGAGGAGGTCGAGCGCGTCTTGACGACCGTGTCGGAGAGCATCGCGACCGAAGTCCACCGCTCCCTTGACTTCTTCCTTTCCACGTCCGGCAGTGCCGGCCTAGCCCAGGTGTACCTCAGCGGCGGGGCGGCGCCCACGCCGGGCCTGGCGACGGCGATCGAGCGGATCTGCGGCGCGCCGGTCACCCGAGTCGACCCGTTCCGGGGCATCTCCGTCGACGAGCGCGCATTCAATCCGAACTTCCTCAAGGACGCGGCCGGGCAAGCGGCGATCGCGGTGGGCCTGGGCCTGCGCCGGGGGGACGACAAGTGATCCGGATCAACCTCCTTCCGGTCCGCCAGACCCGGAAGCTGGAGTCGCTGCGTCGCGAGATAGCGCTGGCCGGCGTGCTCGGCGCGACGGTCGTCATCGGCTGCCTCTTCGTGTGGGCGGTGCTGGGGATCCGGGCCACGTCGGTGAAGAGCGAGAACGAGAAGCTCGACGGCGAGATCGCCAAGCTCGCCGAGGACGTGAAGCGCGTCGATGAGATGGAAAAGTACAAGGCGGAGCTCCAGCGAAAGCTGGAGGTTATCGACGGCCTCCGCGCGAAGAAGAGCGGTCCCGCGCACATGCTGGAGGAACTCGCGCTGGCGGCGCCGGAGAAGCTACAGCTCTCCGGGGTGGTGGAGTCGGGCGGCGCGATAACCGTCGAGGGTTCTGCCGTTTCAAATGAGATCATATCGCAGTTCCTCCGCGCCCTCGAGGCGTCGGACTACTTCGAGGCCGTCTACCTGCAGAACATCGAGGCGAAGAGCGGGGATAGCGCCAAGAAGCAAAGCACGGCCTCGGTCGTGGTGAAGGAGTTCGCGCTCACCGCGCGCCTCGTAAACCCCGAGCTGAAGACGGTCACCGAGCCCGCGCCGGCGGCTGCGGGCGGGGCTCAGGACGCCAAGGAGAAGGGTGGGAAACCTGATGGCAAGGCGGCCGAAGGTGCTGGCGGAGGCACGCAATGAACCGGCTCATGGAACGCCTCGGTCGCCTGCCGCGCTCTCAGCGGATCGCCCTGTACGGCGTGAGCTACCTGCTGCTGGCTGTGGTCCTGTTCTTCGCGCTGATCGGGCCCGTCTTGGACTCGATCGAAAGCGCCAACGCCAAGCGGAAGGAGCTGACCGCCCGGCGCGACGAGGTGCGCGCCCGCGCCGAGAACCGCGCCCAGTTCGAGGCCGATCTGGAAGCGCTCACCGCCGACCTCAAGCAGGCCCTGAAGGAGTTGCCCAATGACCGCGAGATCCCCGGGCTGCTGTCCGAGATCGACGCGCTCGCGCGCAAGTCGGGACTCGAGGTGCGCAGGTTCCAGCCCCTGCCCGAGGCGATTCACGAGTATTACGCTGACGTTCCGGTGCAGGTCGTCATGGGGGGGGGGTTTCACGAGGTTGCCATCTTCTTCGATCGCGTCGGCAAGATGAGCCGCATCGTGTCGGTCGACGACATCTCCTTGAGAGATCCCGTCGAGGGCACTTCCGAGGTGAATCTCACCGTGGAAGGCAAGGTCGTCACCTACCGTTTCCTCACCGAGGCGGAAGTGGAGAAGGCGAGCAAGCCGGCCAAGGAAACCAAGAAGGGCAGGGGCAAGAAGGGAGGCGACGAGTGAGTACCTCCAGAGGTTTGAAGCGCGCCGCCTGGTTCTTCCCCCTCGCCATGATTCTCGGCTGCGGTGAGTCCATCGAACAGGCGCCGGAGAAGAAAAAAGCCGCCGCAGCGGCGAAGAAGCCCGCCGTCGAGGCAGATCCCGAGCCCGAGTCGCGCGCGCAGTGGTTCTACAACCCGGCCGGAAAGCGCGACCCCTTCGCGTCGTTCGTGTCGCGACAGATCGCCGCAGAGGCTGTCTCCCCGGACGCACCGCCGCTCCAGCGCTGGGATACCGACAAGTTCTCGCTGACCGGCGTCATCTGGGACGTCGACGCGCCCCGGGCCTTGCTCGTGGACCCCGAGGGGATCGGCCACGTGGTGCGCATGGGCACCTACGTCGGGCGAAACTGGGGCAAGGTGACGGCCATCGCCGAGGCCGGCATCGTCGTTACCGAAGAATATCGAACGATCGACGGCGAGTTGGTGGTCAATCCTGTGTCGATCCGCTTCGGAATCGTGCGGAAGAAGTGATGAACTATTGCAAGGGAGCTGCGATGAGGCCTCACGTGCTCGTTGGCGTGGGACTGCTGTGCTGGATGGGCCTCGCTCCTTCGCTCGCTCTGGCGGCGGCGCCGACGACCGTCGGTTCGCCTCAGGTGAGCGGGGCGCAAGACCGGACCGAGATCCGCATCCCGCTCACTGGACCCGCCCCGGTATACAGCGCATTCAAGGCGACCAGCCCTGATCGGCTCATCGTCGATCTCACCGCCAGCGGCGTGGCCCCAGGGGCGATCATCCCGTCGGGCGGCATGGTGAGCAAGGGCGAGATCGCGACCTTCAACGACGGGTCGGAAGTGGTCCGGCTGATCTTCTTCGTCAACGGGCCGTTCACGCACGAGTTCCGCCAGGACGGCAGCGATCTGGTCGTGAGCATCGTCCCCGGTGCCGCCGTCGATCCCCTGGCGCAGGCGCTCTCGGGCGAGGTCGGGCGTCTCAGCGGGCCTGCGGCGCCCATCGATGGTCCCGCGCTGACCACGCTCGATTTCGCATACGACGAAAAGTCCTCGCGCGTCGTGCTCGGCTTGCAGGCGACGGAGCCCTCGACCTCCCGTCCCTCGTCGCGCCTCATCGCCATCGACCTGCCCGGCGCCCGCATGCCGAGCTCGTTGTCGCGGGAGATCGACTCCAGCCGCTTCGCCAGCGCCATTGCCCTGGTGAAGGCGCGCCCCACCCGGGCTGGCATCCGCGTGGAGATCGAGCTGCGGCAGGACGCCGAGTACAGCGTCAAGCGCGAAGGGAGCCTCTACATCGTGGAGGTGCTCAACCCGCCCGAGCTCGTCGCCAGGCGCGCCGAGGCGCCGCAGCTCTCCCCCATCGTCGCGCCCTCCACGCCCAGCACTTCCGGCGGGCAGGGCCTTGGAAACGCATCGGGAGGCGAGGTCTTGATCGGCGCGAGCGGCCGCACCGTCGACCCGCAGGCCAAGTTCGGCACGGGCGCCGGCGCCGACGACCCCAGCTCCTTGTCCTTCGCGGACGACGCGCCGGGCTCCTCGTCGATGCGCTTCAAGGGCCGGCGGATGAGCATCGACCTGCAAGAGGCCGACATCCATACCGTCTTCCGCTTCATCGCCGACACGGCAGAGCTCAACATCGTGGCGAGCGATGACGTGACAGGCACCGTCACCGTGCGCCTCAAGGACGTTCCCTGGGACCAGGCGCTGGCGGCGGTCCTGCAGGCCAAGGGCATGGGTGCGCAGCGATTCGGCAACATCATCCGCGTGGCGCCCATCGAGACGATCAAGGCGGAGCAGCAGGCGGCGCTGGAGGCCAAGAAGGCCTCCGACGACCTCGAGCCCCTGCAGATCTACGTGGCCCCGCTCGACTACGCAGACGCCGAGGAGTTGTCGGAGCAGATCAAGGCCTTTCTGACCGCCCGCGGCAGCGTACAGGTGGATGATCGGTCCAACCAGCTCATCATCAAGGACGTCGAGGCGAGCATCGCGCAGGTGCGCGAACTCCTCAAGCGGATGGACAAGCAGAACCGCGCCGTCAACATCGAGGCCCGCTTCGTGGAGGCCACCTCGGCGTTCACCCGGTCGCTTGGCGTGCAGTGGGGCGGTGACCTCGATGCATCCAGTAGCACTGGGTACTCGACGGGCCTGTTCTTCCCCAACGACATCGGCGTGTCGGGCGGCCTGAGCACCACCGGCGACGCGCAGTTCTACTCTCCGGAACAGCAGTCCCTGCTGGTCGACCTCGGGTCTACGGGAACCAGCGGCGCCCTGTCCTTCTCGCTGGGCAGTATCCCCGGCCTTATCGACATCGATGCCCGGCTGAGCGCGCTCGAGCAGGAGGGCTGGGGCCGGGTGGTCTCGAGCCCGCGGCTCTCGGTGGTCGACAACGGCTCCGCCAGCATCACGCAGGGCGCGAAGATTCCCTTCGAGACCGTGAGCCAGGGCGGCACCCAGGTGCAGTTGGTCAACGCCGCCCTCGAGTTCACCGTCAGCCCGCACGTCACCACCGACGGCAATGTGTCGCTCAAGGTGTCGATCAAGAACAACCGGCCTGACTTCTCCCAGACCGTGCAGGGCCGACCCGCCATCGCGGTGAAGGAGATCGAGACCGAGGTCCTGGTCGCGGACGGCGACACGGCCGTGCTCGGCGGCGTGTACGCCACCGAGGAAGCCTGGTCGCAGGAGCGCGTGCCGGGTCTGGGTTCGATCCCCTTGCTCGGCTACCTGTTCAAGAACAGCCTGAGCACCGAGCGCACTAACGAGATGTTGGTGTTCATCACGCCGCGCGTGGTGCCCGAGTCCTGAGCGGCAACGCGCTGCGACTCGCGCTGGGCGGCCCCATGGGCGCGGGCAAGAGCACGGTCGGGGGTGCCGTTGCCGCGCGAGCGCGGGTGCCCTTCGCGGATCTCGACGCGGTGATCGGCGACGTGCCCGCCATCTTCGCGGCCGAGGGCGAGGTCGGCTTCCGGGCGCGCGAGCGGGAGGCGCTGTCCCGACTGGTCAGCGGCGCGGGGGTGATCGCCCTCGGCGGCGGCACGCTGGTCGACCCGCGAAACCGCGCGGCGCTGGAGGGATGGATGGTCGTGGTGCTGATGGCGCCGCGCGAGGTGCTGGCGGCCCGCGTGGGGACGGGGGAGGGACGCCCACTGGCGGCGCAACTCGATCGCCTGCTGGCAGAGCGGGCCGGGGTGTGGGCGCTCTGCGGGCCAGTGGTCGAGACCGGCGGCCGGGATATCGCCGCCGTCGTCGACGAGGTCCTTTCCCTGTGCCGCACCAGCGCCTGAGCCTCAGTCTCGGCTACGACGTGGTCCTCGCCGAGGACTTCTGCGGACTTGCTCGGGAGCTACAGGCTTGCCTCCCCGGAAGCACGAGAGCGCTGGTCGTCACCCACCCCCGCATCCGGGCCCTGCACGGAGCCGCGCTCGCGTCGGAGCTGCACGGCGTGGGGATCGAGTGGCTGGAGGTGCCGGAGGGCGAGGCGCACAAGTCGCTGGACACCTGGCGGGCGCTGGTGGTGCGCCTGCTGGAGGCCCGGCCGGATCGCCAGGTGCCCGTGGTTGCCCTCGGCGGCGGGGTGGTGGGCGACCTCGCTGGCTTCGCGGCATCGACGGTGCTGCGCGGGCTGCCCTTCGTCCAGGTGCCCACCACCGTGCTGGCGGCGGTGGATGCCTCGGTCGGCGGCAAGACCGGGGTCAACGTCCCGCAGGGAAAGAACCTCGTGGGCGCCTTCTACCAGCCGAGCCTGGTGTGGGCGCCACTCGCCACCCTCGACACCCTGCCGGCCGAGGAGCTCCGCTGCGGGCTCGGCGAGATCGTGAAGCACGGCATCATCGCCGGCGGGAGCGCGCTCGCGCGCCTCGAGTCGGGTGCTCCGGCGCTCCTCGCCGGGGAGAAAGCAGCCTTCGCAGCCGTCATCGCCGACAGCGTCGGCGTAAAGGCAGCGATCGTCGAGCGAGATCCGCTGGAGCGAGGCGAGCGCGCCGTCCTCAACCTGGGCCACACCCTCGGCCACGCGGTGGAGTCGGTGCTCGGCTACGGGTCGGTTCGCCATGGCGAGGCCGTGGCCATCGGGATCGTCGCCGTCGCCCGGCTAGGTGTGGCGCGGGGTTGGACCTCGCAGGCGGTGGCAAGTCGCGTGGAGGCGCTGGTGGCGCGGCTTGGCCTGCCCACGCGGGTGCCGCCGGGCGCTTCCGCCGCCGCCCTCCGCGAGGCGATGGGCTTCGACAAGAAGCGCGCGCGTGGTATGGTCCGGCTGGTCGTGTTTCCCGAACCTGGCAAGGTCCGTCTCGAGTCCGTCCCCGAGGGCGAGCTTGGCACGCTTGCCGAGCTGGGGGTGAGCGCGTGATTGGCTTGCTCGCCGCGCTAGCCTGCGCGCCGCCCGAGGCCGAGCCGGGCAGCGACATTACCCTGCCCGACGACCTCGAGGTCCCCTGGAGCGAGGCTTTCATCGAGCGCGACGGCATCGGCGAGGTCTTCCCCATCGACGTGCTGGTGACGGGCCCCGGCGGGGCCGCTACGCCCGGGGTCCGCGTGGGCATCACGGCAGCATGGGACGGCGCCTCGCTGCACCCAGTCGACGACCCGGGTGCGCGCGAGCTCGTGGTGTGGGATCTCGGAAGTGGCGGCGCCCGCGCGCTCCGCGCCTGCGTGACCGACACGAGCCCCACCTGCACCTACGTCGAGGCGATCACGGGAGCCGATGGGCGCGTCCTGATCGATGCCTTTATCGACGTGGCCCCCCACTCCGGGGCGAGTGTCGCGTTCTTCGCGCAGAGCGGCGAGGCGATGGCCTCGGTGGAGTTCGGATTCCTCGACCCGGAACTCGCCGGGTCGCCTGTGATACCATCATCGATGCGAGGTCGATGATGCTGTTGCTGTCGCTTCTGGTCGCCTGCTCCGATGGACCCTTCGCGGCGCCGCCGGGCTCCGAGCTCCAGCTCTCGTCGTCGTCATACACCCTCACCTGGAACGCGGACTTCTACTTCGAGGACGGGCTCGGTTACGTCTACGCCGAGCAGGTGCAGGTCGTGGGCACCGACCGTTACGGGCGCTCCGCGGGGCTGCCGAGCATCGAGGTCGAGGTGCAGTCGCACTGGCCCGGGGTGTACATCCTGCCCGAGGGCGCGGTGAAGACGGTCTCGGACTTCGAGGAGGCCTGCAGCAACAAGGGCAGCATCTCCGATCAGGAAACGGCCGAGCTGTGCGACACCTTCTACTCGGACGCCTCGGGGTCGCAGTACTACGAGGTGAGCGGCGAGTACCTGCTGGCCGACGAGAGCGCAGGCGACGTCAGCTTCCGCCCGAACTTCCTCCGCGGCATCACCGATAGTCGCGGGACCGTCCCGTTCTACCTGTTCTTCGACAGCCTTCCCGGTGCGTCGACGGACTTCCCGATCACATTCAACATCGGCGTGGACACCGACCTGATCCTGATCTCCACGGTCGCCGCAAGCGAAGCCTAGTCCTGGGGCGCGGCCGTGGAAAGCCAGGACGACGAGATTGCCCGCCTGCGCAAGCGCTTGCGCGACGACCCGCGGTCGCTGGCCTTCGTGCCACTGGCGGAGTTGCTGCGGAAGGCAGGGCGGGGCGGGGAGGCGCTCTTGACGATCCGCGTGGGCCTGCGCCAGCACCCGGAACACGCCGCCGCGCGCGTGGTGCTCGCGAGGCTGCACCTCGACGCCGGGGCGCGGGCCCTCGCGGTGTCGGTGCTCGAAGAGGTAGCGGAGCACGACCACGAAAACCTCGCGGCCGGCACCCTGCTGGCCGAGCTGTGGGTCGACGAGGGCCGCCTGCGCGAGGCGCGCGCACTCATCGACCGCCTCGCCCATCGCAATCCTGGCGACAGCAACCTCTCGGGCCTGATGCGCCGCGCCAACCCGCCGCCGCGCCCCCTCCACGGCGATCCTTCCGACCCCTTCGACTGCGAGTCCTGGGCGGAGCGCTGCGCCCGGCGCGGGGACTACGCGCACGCCAAGGCCGCCTGGCGACGGATCTGCGCCTTCAATCCAGCCGACCCGCGAGCGCGCGATCGTCTCGCCGAGTTGGAGCGAGCCGCTCAGGGGAGGGGGGACGCCGTGGGTGAGGCGGAGCGCGGCGCGGGCGAGGGTGCGCCCTTGCCCGGCCTGGCCTCGACCTGCGCGGCGCTGGCCGACGAGGTGAGCGACACCCCGAGGCCCCGCGGCGCCCCGGGCTGGGCTTGGAGCCGGGCATGGTGATCGGCGTGGTGCACGGACCCAACCTGAACCTCCTCGGCACCCGCGAGCCGGACCAGTACGGTGTCACGACGCTCGACGAGATAAATCGGTCGCTCTCCTCGCTGGGGGCCGAGTTGGGCGTCACGGTGGAGGCCGTCCAGTCGAATCACGAGGGCGTGCTGATCGACGCGATCCAGGCAGGGCGGGGTCGCTGGACCGGCGTGCTCGTCAACCCCGGCGGTTTCACGCACAGCTCGGTGGCGTTGCGCGACGCGCTGCTGGCAGCGGGCGTGCCCTTCGTGGAGGTACACCTCAGCAACGTGCACGCGCGCGAGCCATTTCGGCGGCAAAGCTACTTCTCTGATGTCGCGATAGGGGTCGTATGTGGGTTCGGGGCCGCGTCGTACACTTTGGGCCTGCGAGGACTGGTGGCGCGGCTCGCAACGTCGACGGCCGGGGGATAAGCGCGGCGCGCCCTGGAGTCGTTGATGGACCGGAAAGAGATGCGCGAGCTCGTCCGCGAGATGAAGCGGGCCGGCGTGGGGGAGTTCACGTGGCGGAGCGGCGAGTTCAAGCTCCACGTGCGTTTTGCTGGCGAGGGAAGCGCGCTCCCGGCGGTGGTCGCAGCTCCGCTGGCCCCGGCCGCCGCCGCGCCAGCCGCCGTGCCGTTGCCGCCGAAGGCCGAGGCCAAGCCCGCGGCCGATGGGCGCGCCATTCGCTCGCCGATCGTGGGCACCTTCTACCGGTCGCCGTCTCCCGATGCGCCGGTGTACATCAACGTGGGTGACCGCGTGCGAAAGGGGCAGGTGGTGTGCATCGTCGAGGCGATGAAGCTGATGAACCAGGTAGAGAGCGACATCGACGGCGTCGTGGCCGAGATTCTCGTGGAGAACGCGCAGCCGGTCCAGTTCGGTCAAGACCTGTTTCGCCTCACGTCTGGCTAGGCCGTGTTTCGCAAGATCCTCATTGCCAACCGCGGCGAGATCGCGATGCGCGTCATCCGCGCCTGCCGCGAGCTGGGCATCCGGACGGTGGCCGTGTACTCGGAGTGCGATCGTCACGCCTTGCACGTCCGTTTTGCCGACGAGAGCGTGTGCATCGGTCCCCCGCAGGCGAGGCAGAGCTACCTCAACATCCCCGCCGTCATCTCAGCCGCCGACATCACCCGTGCCGACGCGATCCATCCCGGGTACGGATTTCTCGCTGAGAACGCTACCTTTGCCGAGGCAGTGAACGCGCACGGGATGACCTTCGTCGGTCCCTCGCCCGAGCACCTGCGCCAGTTTGGCGACAAGCTCAGCGCCAAGGCGGCGGCGCGCGCGGCGGGCCTGCCGCTGCTGCCGGGGAGCCACGGGGCGGTCGACAACCTCGACGAGTGCGTCGAGGTGGCGCGGCTGGTGGGCTTCCCGCTGATGTTGAAGGCGGCCGCAGGCGGCGGCGGCAAGGGCATGCGGGTGGTGGAAGACGAGGACCAACTTCGCAAGGTGTTTGCCGTCACCAGCGCCGAGGCGGTGGCGGCGTTCGGCTCTGGCGCGGTCTTCCTCGAGCGCTTCCTGCGCACCCCCCGGCATGTCGAGGTGCAGTTCGCGGGCGACCGTTTCGGCGCCGCCGTGCACGTGGGCGAGCGAGACTGCTCGATGCAGCGCCGCCACCAGAAGATCATCGAGGAGGCACCGGCGCCCAACCTGGCCGAGGGCCTGCGCGACCGCATTCGAAGCGCGGCGGCTCGACTCGTCGCCAGCACCGGCTACGTTACCGTCGGTACCTGCGAATTCCTCGTTCAGGACGACGAGTTTTTCTTCCTCGAGGTCAACCCGCGCATCCAGGTGGAGCACCCCGTCACCGAGCTGGTCACGGGGATCGACCTGGTGCAGTTGCAGATCCGCCTTGCTGCCGGCGAGCCCATGCCCTTCGCGCAGTCGGAGGTGCGGCTCCGTGGGCACGCCATCGAGGTGCGAGTCAACGCGGAGGACCCGTGGAAGTTCACGCCGTCGCCGGGCCGCGTGACCGGCTACCACGCGCCGGGCGGGCCCGGGATCCGCATCGACAGCGCGATCCACGAGGGCGCGATGGTGCAGCCCTACTACGACTCGCTCGCGGCCAAGCTGGTGGCTTACGCGCCCGACCGGGAGTCGGCAATCCGCAAGCTCCTCGGAGCCATGGACGAGTATGTGGTAGAAGGGATCCGCACGTCGCTGCCGCTGCAGAAGCTTCTCCTTGCCGACCCGGCGTTCAGCGCGGTGACCTTCCACACCCGATTCATCGACGAGTGGCTGCGGAGCCGACCGGGATGACGCCAGAGTGAGCAACGAACGACAGCGACTCGAGCAAGAAGCTCTCCAGCAGCTAAACCGCGGGAGCACTGATGGTGCGCTCCGCGTGTACCTGCAGATTCTGCGCCTCGATCCCAGGGATCGGCGCGTGCGCCAGAAGGTGGGCGAGATCTACCTGCGCCAGGGGAAGAATGCCGACGCGGAAAGGCACCTCCGCGAGGTGGTCGACTCGCTGCTGAAGGAGGGGAGCCATCGCGCTGCGGTGTCGGTGCTGAAGCAGCTCGCTGGTCTCCGCCCCGACGACCCGCAGATCCATTCCGATCTCGGCGAGTGCTACCTGGCGGGCGGTTACCACTCGGATGCCCGCGCCGCGCTCGACGCGGCGGTGCGCGGGTGGGTTTCACTGGGCAAGCCGCTTCTCGCCGCGAAGCCGGCGCGGCGGGTGGCCGATTCTGCTCCCGGCGACGTGACCCTCCGCCTCCGGGTGGGCGAGTTGCTGCAGTCTGGGGGCGACAACGCGGGTGCCCTGGACGCCTTCCAGGAGGTCATCGACGAGTTTCGGCGGCGCGGCAGGCTCGACGAGGTGGGGCGGGTGGCCGAGATCGCGCTGGCGCTCAAGCCAGACGACGTGGGACTCTTGCTCGATGCCGCGCACGCGCGCATCGCGGCGGGTGACTGCAAGCGTGCGCTCCAGGCCCTGCAGCCGGCCTTTGCCGCCGCGCCCAGGGAACCGCGCACCCTGGATTTGCTCGCCCGGGCGTTCGAGGGCTCGGGCCAGCCCGACCGGGCCCTGAAGGTGCTGGTGGAGTTGTCTCGCCTGGCCGCCGAGCGTGCCGAGATCAAGGGCGAGGTCGAGGCGCTGCGTCGTGCCGCCGCCCTGGCCCCGGACGACGAGGACATTCGGTCGCGACTGGTCAACGCCGAGGACCGCCTCGGTCGTCTCGAGCAGAAGCTCACCGGAATGGCCTTCGCGCAGCCGGTAGACGAGGAAGAGCTGCGGGTCGTGGTGCGCGCCGAGGTGCTTGCGCGCTACGGTCTGGTCGACCGCGCGGAGAGCGAAGTACGCGAAGCGCTGTCGGCACGGGGCGACTCGGTGGCGCTGATCGCCGGGCTGGCGGAGGTGCTCGTGTCGGCGGGCCGGAGTGTGGAGGCCATGCCGTGGATGGAGCGCCTCCTGCCGCGAGCTGGGGCCGAAGCCGAAGCGGTGATCGACCGGATGGCGCTCATCCGCGGCATGCCGGCGGCGGCCGGGCTCGACGAGGAGCTGCTCGAGGAGGACGACCTGGCCCCTGAGCCTGACGACGGCAGCCTGTTGCCCCCCGAGAACGACGAACAGCCGGACGCTGGCGAGGGACCGGAAGCCGAGGGCGACCGGCTGGCGCGCCGGGGCGATTTCGCCGGCGCGCTCCTCGCCTGGCGCCGCGCGCTCGCCGACGACCCCCTCAACGAGGGCGTCCTCGCCAAGATCGCCGAGCTGCGCAGCGCGGCGCGGTCGGCCCCGCCAGAGCCAGCCCCCGCGGCGGCCCGGCCCTCGGAGGGGACTTTCGCCGAGGTGGAGCCGGCGGCGCTCGACGAGGTGTCGCCCGAGGGCGGCGTCGAGGAGGCGCGGGCGCTAGCCGCCGTGGGCCAGGGCGAGGCGGCGCTGCAGATAGTGCGGGATCTCCCTGGCCTCGAGGCCAGGATCGTCGAGGCGCAGGCCCGCCGCGCCCAGAGCGACCTATCGGGGGCGCTCGAGGTGCTTCGCGAGGCCACCAACGATGCCTCCGAGTCCGACCCGGCTTACCCCGAGGCGCTGTTCGACCTCGCAGGTCTCTACACGGCTACCCAGAAGCACCGCTCGGCACTGCGCTTGCTGGAGGAACTGCGTGACCTCGCCCCGGAGTTCCGCTCGGCCGAGGTGGAGTCGCGCCTTCGCGGCTTGCAGTTGCTCGCCCGCTAGGCCTAGGCCGTGGGGCGGATCCCGTAGAAGGTGTCGAGCACCGTCACGGTCACGTTGGCCCAGGCGTGGAACAAGGCGCCGGCCAGCGGCCCGCCGCTCTTCTCGCGCATCCAGCCGAAGAGCAACCCGGGGAAGAAGGTAGCGAAGTGCCACCAGCGAACTGTCACCAGGCTGTGCCCGAACGCGAAGTACGCGCAGGCGATGAGGAGGCCCCAGCCCAGCGGGACGCCGAAGATTAGGAACTTCCTGGGGAATACCTCGTTGAGGCGCGTCTGGAAGTATCCCCGGTAGAAGATTTCCTCCGGGATGGCCACGAAGAAGAGGTGGTAGGGGACGAGCAACCACGCTTCCCGGGGCACGCGCCAGCGAGGGACGACCGTGCGCGTAAGCGTCGCGACTGGATCGTCGCCGAGGATGCCGAGTTCCCCGTGCACGAGGCGCGCGAGGGCGCGCAGGACGTCATCGACGTCGCGCAGCGGACCGGCCGCGTGCAGGAAGGCGGCCACCAGGTTCTGGTAGAGGTGGTAGCCGACGAGCCAGGGAACCAGCACCACCAGGATGGCGCCCCCGCACAGGCGAGCGGCCGCGCGCCACTCGGCAAGGTCGCGGAAGGCCGGAATGGCCAGCCGGTAGCCATAGCTGTCGACCCCGCGGTAGTTGCAGAGCCACACCGGCGCGTAGATGAAGAGGAAGGGCACCGCCGCGAGCACCACGTCGGGCAGCCCGAGACCCTGGACCATCACCACCATGCGGATGGCGAGCAGCGTCGCCAGCCAGAGCGCGGTGAGCTCGAGGAAGACCCGGCGGCGCGCGCCCGGCGCTACGTGCTCGGTGCGGTCGCCGGGCCCGAGTTCTTGGAGGGCAGGGCCACGTTCCCCCTCCGGTAGCCCCTCGGGTCGATGTGGGTCCAAGCAAATCCCTCGTGGCGGCAGCAAGCGAGGACCGCGGCGCGGACCCCAGGCTCTTCGAGTCTATACAGTTCGTCGGCACCGAGTTCCACGCGCGCCGTCTCGGTGGTCCCAAGGTCGATCACGCGGACCCGCACCACGGCGAAGCCGAGCGCGGCGATCGCGGCCTCGGCCGCCGCCACCCGCGACACGCGCTCGGCGCTCACGACGGTCCCGGCCGCGAAGCGACTACCGAGGCAGGGCATCGACGGTTTCTCGGCGTTGGGCAGGCCGTAATACCGAGCTGCCTCGCGCACCCGCTGCTTGGTGAAACCGGCCTCGACGAGGGGATGACGTACCCCGTGCGCTGCGGCCGCTTGCAGCCCTGGGCGGTGCTCGCCGAGGTCGTCAGGCAGCGTGCCGTCGGCCACCCAGCGAAAGCCGAGCTGATCGCGCTGGGCCATGGCGAGTTCGAACAGCTCGGACTTGCAGTGGAAGCACCGGTCGCCCTCGTTGGCGCGGTAGCCGGGGCGCTCGAGCTCACGCGAGCTCACGACGATTCGCCGCCCGCCGATCCTCGCGGCCACCGCGGCGGCCACCGCCGCCTCGCCCGGGGCGAGGGTGACGCTTTCTGCGGTCAGCGCCGCTGCGCGCTCGCCGAGTACTTCCACCGCGGCGGCCAGCAGCAGGCTGGAGTCGACACCACCCGAGTGGGCGACGAGCACCGAGCCCATCTCGGCCAGGATCGCGCGCAGCCGATCGAGCTCGGTCACGGCGCCACGCCTAACCGAACAGCGCCCGCCGGGCGTCGATGCCCACCGAGGCGGTATCGACGGCGCCCACGACACGCCGGCGCTCGGTGGGGTCGGCGAGGTCGACGAGCGGGCCCTGCCGCAACTCCCGTCCGCGCTCGTCTCGCACGAGGCGCACCAGGGGCTGGCCCGCCATCGCGGGGTCGGACGGGGTGTGAATCACCACGCCCACCTCGCCGGTGTCGAGGGTCACCGCGCTACCCACTGGGTAGCGGCCCACGCAGGCGGCGAAGAGGCGGAGCAGGTCGGGGTCGTAGCGACCACGGACCTCATCCCGCATGCGCTCGAGGGCCTCGTCGGCAAGGAGGCCAGCGCGGCCAGGGCCGGTGGTGGTCAGGGCGTCGAAGCTCACCGCGATCGCCGCTACCCGGCTGAACAGGTGGAGCGGCCCGTCGAGCGGGATGAAGGGCGGGCCGGTGCGGTCGAGACCAGCGTGGAGCTCGAATGCGGCGAGCATGCGACGGGCTCGCGTCAACGTGAGGTGACTCGACGGCAACAACTGCAGCGTGAGGCCCTGAATTTCGGCGGCGCTGGGCTCGTCGGGGAGCGTGGCCGCCAGTGCCGCGCAGAGCCCGCACTCCACGAGGAGCTGCCGCGGCAAGCCAAGCCTTCGTCCGAGTGCCATGGCGAAGATGAGGCTGTTCACCGGGTGGCGCGTCTCGTGCTCGACGTCTTCCTTCAGTGTCGTGAGCGCGATGTGATATCGCGGCTCATCCTCGGCCAGCTCGGCTAGCCTCTGGGCGGCTCGGAACATCGCGGGGGGCACGCGAAGGAGGGTGCCTTCCTGGAGCGCTTCGCCAACGGCCAGCACCGCGCGGATGTAGGCGTGGAGGGCAGCGCTCGCCGCGAGTCGCACGGCCTCGCCGGGGCCGCTGGACATCCCTGCCACCAGCGAGCGAGGCGAGAGCAGCTGGAGCGACCTTGCCTCGTGCGCCTCCAGCCACTTCTGGGCGACGGCGCGCTCCGTGCCCTTGCTAAGAGTCGAGAGCGCGAGGAACAAGGTGCTGAGATCCCCGGGCACCACGGCGCCTGAAATCTTGAAGCCGCCCGCGTTGATGTCCCGGAGCATTCTGGAGAGCGGTAGTAACTGCGCTCGCGCGTCGCGACTCAGCCGGACGGGCGTCCCGTTTACGACCAGCACGCCCCGGTCGAGTTCCACCCGCGCATCCGCGTTTAGGCGCCCGATCTCCGTCAGGTCGCGCGCGCACCACTCGAGGAGCCGGAGCACGGCGCGGTTGCCCACGTCGTGAATGCGGATGGCACGGGTGATGGCACCGAGGTGCCGCGCCAGCATCCGCGCGTCCTGGCTCCGATCGATGCTCACGCGCGGCCCCAGTGGGTGAGCAGGTCCTGCGCCTCCTCGGCGAGCGCGGGCACGGTGCGGGTGACCTTCTCCACCAGCGACCGGGCAGTGCCGGTGCCCGCCGCGCGGAGACCGTGCAGCACTAGCCTCGGCAGCTCGGGGTGCGTCGGCACCCGGCGACCGAG
>Ga0194131_10006366_pt1 | contig 16466 bp, 15 predicted proteins | sample TA2KigO120mmetaG_FD_148631 | JGI IMG/M metagenome (GOLD analysis project Ga0194131, IMG submission 148631) | Freshwater microbial communities from Lake Tanganyika, Tanzania - TA2015053 Kigoma Offshore 120m | ecosystem: Environmental > Aquatic > Freshwater > Lake | place: Tanzania: Lake... | reverse complement strand
GACGGAGGCGCCGTCGGCGGGGACCTCCACGCCAGACGGGTCCACGACCCTGAGCTCGCCCGAGGTGATGAGCTCCACGCCCTGCCGTGCCTTGATGCGCGCGCGTGCGGCCGGGTCGAGCGCCGCGTGCTCCGGCCGCGGCTCGCAGACGGCGATGCACGGCGTGGTTTCCGTGAGGCCGTACACCTGCGTGATCGTCCAGCCCAGCCCCTGCTCGATGGCTTCGATCGTGGCCGCCGCCGGTGGGGCTCCCGCCGTCAGCACGCGGACGCCCGCCGGCACATCCTGCCGCGCGGCCGCGGGTGCGTGTGCCAGGCCGATCAACACCGTCGGCGCCGCGCACATCATCGTCACGCGCTCGCGGCGGACGAGATGGAACGCCTGGACCGGGTCGGCCTTCGGCAGGCAGACGTGCGTGCCGCCGACCGCGGTCACGATCCACACGAACGTCCAGCCGTTGGCGTGGAACATCGGCAGCGTCCAGAGGTAGCGGTCGGCCGGAGACATCGGCACGTGGACCAGCGTGCCGACGGCATTCGTCCAGGCGTTGCGGTGGGTGATGACGACGCCCTTCGGGCGGGAGGTCGTTCCGCTCGTGTAGTTGATGGTCAGCCGGTCGCGCTCGCCAATCTCCGGGCGCACCGGCGCGGGCGGCGTGGCGGCCACGAGGTCTTCGTAGCCGAGCCACCCGTCGCGCGCGCCCTGCAGCGACACGAAGCGCTCGACGTTCGGCAGGCCGGCGCGGATGCCGTCCACGGCGTCCAGGTGCGCGTCGGCCGCGCAGACGACGCGCGCGCCGCTGTGATTGATCAGGTAGGTGAATTCCCCGGCAGAGAGCCGGTAATTGATCGGCACGAGCACCGCGCCGATCTGAGGGACGGCGTAGAACGACTCGAGCTGCGCGTGGATGTTGCTCGAGATGTACGCCACGCGATCGCCCTGCCGGATGCCGAGCCGCTGCAGCGCCGTGGACCAGCGATCGCAGCGGTCGAAGAACTGCCCGTACGTCCACCGCTCGTCGCCGTCCACGACCGCTTCGCGATCGGCGTACAGCCGCCGCGCGCGGCGCATGAACTCGAGCGGCGTCAGAGGCGTTTCCACGGCCCTGACTCTAACTCAGGTCGCTAAGGAAAGATCTTTCCCGGGTTCAGGATGCCGTTCGGGTCAAACGCCGCCTTCACGCGCTTCATGAGGGCGATCTCCTCGGCGGACAGCTCGATCGGCAGATAGGGCGCTTTCGCGAAGCCGATGCCGTGCTCGCCGCTGATGGAGCCCTCGAGCGCGACCACCTGCTCGAACAGCTCCCGTTCGGCCTGCCGCGCGCGCGCGCGCTCGGCGGCGTCGGCGCGGTTGACCATCAGGTTCACGTGGATGTTGCCGTCGCCGGCGTGGCCGAACGACGCGATGCGCAGCCGGTGGCGCTCCTTCAGATCCTGGACGACGGCGAACAGCTCCGGCACGCGGCCGCGCGGGACGACGACGTCGTGGTTGATCTTCAGCAGGCCGGTCGCCCTGAGCGCGAGCGAGATGAGCCGCCGCAGGTTCCAGAGCCGCTCGCGCTCCTCGTCGCCTGCCGCGAGCGTCACCCGGATCGCGCCCACGTCGCGGCAGGCCGCCACCACGCGGTCGATGTCTTCGTCCACCGCCGCCTGCGTGCCGTCCGCCTCGATGATGACCACCGCGCCCGTGCCGGGCGGCGCCAGGTCCTGCCCGGTGTGATCGCGGACGGCGCGCAGAGAGTCCGCGTCCACCAGCTCGATCGCGGCCGGCACGACGCGCCGTTCGATCAGCGCGGACACGGCGTCAACCGCGGCCTGGATGTCGGCGAACATCGCCATGGCGGTCGCTCGCGCCGGCGGCTTCGGAATCAGCCGCAGCGTGACGCGCGTGATGATGGCGAGGGTCCCCTCCGATCCGACGAGCAACTGCGTCAGGTCGTAGCCGACGACGTTCTTCACGGTCTTCGAGCCGGTCTCGACGATCGCTCCCGTCGGGAGCACCGCTTCGAGGGCCAGCACGTACCGCTTCGTCGTGCCGTACTTGAACGCGCGGGGGCCGCCTGCGCACTCGGCCACGTTCCCGCCAATCGACGAGATCTCGAAGCTGGCCGGGTCGGGCGGATAGAACAGGCCCACGGCTTCGACCGCGCGCTGCAGCTCGGCGGTGATGACGTTCGGCTCGACGACCGCAAGCAGGTTGGTCTGGTCGATCTCGAGGATGCGGTTCAGCCGCTCCATGGAGAGGACGATCCCGCCCTGCGTCGGCACGGCACCGCCGGTGTAGCCGGTGCCCGCGCCGCGGACGACGAGCGGGACGCGGCGCTCGTTGCAGAGCGCCGCGATGGCCGAGATTTGTTCAGTGTCGGCTGGAAGGACGACGGCGTCAGGGGGATGGCCCTGGCCGAGCGCGTCCTGCCCGTAGAAGGCGAGCGCGTCCGGATCGGAGCGGACGAAGTCCGCCCCGACTATGCCCTCGCAGGCTGCAGCGATTCCGCGAACCTGAGAAGCCGTGTGGCCCCCTCGCGCAGCGCGTCCATCGACGTCGCGTACGAGATGCGGACGAAGCCCGGCGCGTCGAACGCCTCGCCCGGCGTCAGCGCGACGTGTTCCTTCTCGAGCAGCTGCTGCGCAAACGCGAACGTGTTCGGCACGTCGGGCGTCAGCAGGCCCGAGACGTCCGGGAACAGATAGAACGCGCCGCTCGGCTTCACGCACTTCACGCCCGGGTGCGCCGTCAGCCACGCGTGGATGTTGTCGCGCCGCTTCCGGTACTCGACCAGCATCGCGTCCACCGCGTCCTGCGGACCCTGCAGCGCCGCGAGCGCCGCCTTCTGCGTGATCGAGCAGATGTTCGTCGTCGACTGCCCCTGAATGAGGTTGAAGGCGGAGGTCAGTTCCTTCGGCGCCACCGTCCAGCCGCAGCGCCAGCCGGTCATCGCGTACGACTTGGACGCGGAGCCGGCGAGCACGGTCCGGTCGCGATGACGATCGAACAGCACCTTCACCAGGTTGTGCGGCACCTTCTCGTAGATCAGCTGCTCGTAGCAGAGGTCGATGATGACCCAGACGCCCTTCTTCGCCGCGGCGTCCGCAATCGCGGCGACCACGTCCTCGCTGATCAGGCCGCCGGTCGGGTTGCACGGCGAGTTGAGGATGATGCCCTTCGTCTTCGCCGTCATCGCGCTGATGATGGCGTCGGCGTGCAGCGCGAACGCGTCATCCGGCGTCGTGTGGACGACCACGGGCGTCGCGCCGACGAGCTTCACCTGCTCGGGAATGGTCGGCCAGTACGGCGCGTGGGTGATGACCTCGTCGCCCGGGTTGAAGAGCGCCATCGCGATGTTGAAGAGCGCATGCTTGCCGCCGACGGTCATCAGCACTTCCGTGGGCGCAACCTCGACGCCGTAGTCACGCTTGTACCGGTCGGCCACTGCCTGCCGCAGCTCGGGGATGCCCGGCGTCACCGTGTAGCGCGTGAAGTTGGCGTCGATCGCCGCCTTCCCCGCCGCCTTCACGTGCTCGGGCGTCGGGAAATCGGGCTCGCCGGCGCTGAAGTCGACGACATCGACGCCGGCGCGGCGAAGGCGGTCGGCCTCGGCGGCGACCTTCAGCGTGGCGGATGGTTGTACCTGCGCGAGCCTTTCTGCGAACATATGTCTCCTGTTCCACGTTCCATGTTCCTGGTTCCATGTGCTTCGAACCCGGAACTTGGAACCCGGAACCGCGAACTACTGGACCACTCCTGCTTCCTGCTTCCGTCGCAGCCACTGCTCGACGGCCGGGGGCACCAGCCCGCGGACTTCCCCACCGAGCTTGAACACTTCCTTGATCAGCCGGGAGCTCAGATACGTGTACTGCTCGGCCGGCATCATGAACACGGTCTCGAGCGTCGGCTCCAGGTGGCGGTTCATCAGCGCCATCTGGAACTCGTACTCGAAGTCCGAGACCGCGCGAAGTCCGCGCACGAGCGCGCTGGCGCGCCGGCGCCGGGCGTAGTCCACGAGCAGTCCGTCGAAGGTGTCCACCTCGACGTTCGGATACTCGCGGAACACCTCGTGGATGATCGTCACCCGCTCCGCCGGCGTGAACAGCGGCTGCTTCTCCGCGTTCACCAGCACGGCGACGATGACGTGCTCGAACAGGTGCGCGCTGCGCAGGATGATGTCGACGTGGCCGTTGGTCAGCGGGTCGAAGGACCCGGGGAACACGGCCAGGCGTCCGGTCGGCGCGGCTGGTGTCATCGTCATCTCATGGCGGGTCCGCCCGGCGGCGGATTCCTTCGCCGGGCGGGACCCGCCCTACGTACGCAGGCCGGGTTCCGCGACGCGCGGACGATCACAAGTCGCGGACCCGGCGCAAAAACGTGAGAGTGCTGGCGCCGGATGTCACGTCGCGCCGCCGGGCCAGGCGCGGCGGCAGCTCCGGCTCGCGCCGCGTGGCCCGCTCGAGAACAATCATGCCGTCCTCGCCCAGGCGATCCGCCGCGGCCTCGAGCGCGGGCGTGACCGCGTCCTGATACGGGGGATCCAGCAGCACCAGATCGAACGTCGCGTCCGGCGGCAGCCGCCGCAGCACCGACGCCACGTCACCGCGATGAATAGTATAGCCCTGCTCCACGCCGCAGGCGGCGAGGTTGGATTGTATGAGTGACACGGCGCGGGCGTCCCGTTCGACGAACGTGACGTGGGCGGCGCCGCGGCTGAGCGCCTCGATCCCGATCGCGCCGGTCCCGGCGTAGCCGTCGAGCACGCGCGCGCCGGCGACCCGCGGCGCGAGGATGTTGAAGAGCGTTTCGCGCAGCGTGTCCGATGTGGGGCGCACGCCCTCCCACGACGGCGTCTTCAGCCGGCGCCCCTTGAACTGTCCGGCAATGACTCGCATCAACTCAACTCCCAACTTCCAATTCCCAAATCCCAAGTCTTGGGAGTTGCGTCTTGGGAGTTGGGCGTTGACACCCTACCCAACCTCGATGAGTCCAAATTGCCGCGGCCAGCGCTCCCGCACGAACTGCAGCAGATCGCCGCTCAGCCCGCCGCGATCCACCAGCGCCCGCGCTTCGGCGTGCGCCTCTTCCATGATGGCGCGGTCGCGCACGAGGTCGCCGGTCCGCAGCGTCGGCAGTCCCGACTGGCGCGTGCCGAAGAAGTCGCCCGGGCCGCGCAGCTCGAGGTCGCGCTCCGCAATCACGAACCCGTCGGTCGTGTCCGCCATCGCCTTCAACCGCTCCCGCGCATCGTCGGTCCACGGCGCCTGATAGAGCAGGATGCAGTGCGATTCCCACGCGCCGCGCCCGACGCGCCCGCGCAGCTGGTGAAGCTGCGACAGCCCGAACCGCTCGGCGTGCTCGACGACCATGATCGAGGCGTTGGGCACGTCCACCCCGACTTCGACCACGGTCGTGGAGACGAGGATGTGAATCCGGCCCGCGGCGAACTCGTGCATGATGCGCTCCTTCGCATCCGCCTTCATGCGGCCGTGCAGCAGCGCGATGCGGTACGCCGGGAAGACGTCCGTCTGCAGGTGGTCCGCCATCTCGGTGGCCGACTTGAGATCGATCTTCTCCGACCCCTCGATGAGCGGATAGATGACGTACGCCTGGCGGCCGGCGTCGAGCTGCTCGCGAATGAGCCGGTAGATCTCGTCGCGCCGCGACTCCGGCTTCACCCACGTCTGCACCGGCGTGCGGCCGGGCGGCAGGTCGGCGATCTTGGAGACGTCGAGCTCGCTGTAATCGGTGAGCGCCAGCGTCCGCGGAATCGGCGTCGCCGTCATCAGCAGGACGTCCGGACGCAGTCCTTTCGCGCGCAGCGCCGCGCGCTGCGCCACGCCGAAGCGATGCTGCTCGTCGATGACCACGAGCCCGAGCTCGTGGAACGTGATTGCGTCCTGGACCAGCGCGTGCGTCCCGACGATCAGGTTCGTCGTGCCGCGCTCGATGTGCGCGTGCAGCGTGTGCTTCTTCAGTCCCGGGGTGCTCCCCGTCAGCAGGTCCACGCGGAAGCGCGACGGCGCCAGCAGCTTCGCGATGTTGGCGTAGTGCTGCGCCGCCAGGATCTCGGTTGGCGCCATGAACGCCACCTGCAGGCCGTTCTCCATGGCGACGATCGCCGCGAGCAGGGCGACGATCGTCTTTCCCGCCCCGACGTCGCCCTGCAGCAGCCGGTGCATCGGCTTCGGCAGCAGCATGTCGTCCACGATCTCCTTCACCGCCTGCCGCTGTCCCGGCGTCAGCTTGAAGGGGAGCACTCTTGCCGCCGACGCGCGGATGCGGTCGTCCACCTTCGGCACGAACGGCTTCAGCTCGATGGTGCTCTCGTGGCGGCGCCACGCGTGGCCGATCTGAAAGAGGAAGAACTCCTCGAAGATCATCCGGCGCTGCGGCGGGGTGCGGAACGCGTTGAGGAGGTCCACCGGCGCCTCGTTCGGCGGGAAGTGGGACTGCTCGATGGCCGCGCGGCGCGGCACGAGTTGCAGCCGCTCGCGCATCTCCGCCGGCAGCAGGTCGGGAATCGCCTGCGGCAGCTCCTCGAGCGCCTGCAGGACGATCTTCCGCTGCATGTTGGGCGTCACGGTGCCGGTCTTCTCATAGAACGGCACCACGCGCGCCGTCTTCACGCCCGTGCCAAGGAACGCCGCCGAGGCGTTCCGGGAGATAGCGTCATCACCGACGAGCTCGTACTCGGGGTTCATGAAGTGGAGGCCCGTCGAGTCGAGCTTCACCTCGCCGAAGATCACGACCGCGGCGTGCGCCATCAAAATGTCTGCCAGGTAGGGCTGGTTCATCCACGTGCAGCGGATCGCGCCGCTCGCGTCGCCGACGACGGCGTTGAAGATCTTGAAGCCGCGCCGGCGCGTGCTCGTCAGGCGCGCGCTCTTGATCTCGCCGAGCACGGCCGCCTTGTGGCCCGGACGCAGCGACGCGATTGGCTGCATCCGGCTCCGGTCCTCGTAGCGGAACGGAAGGCGGTACAGCAGGTCTTCGACGGTGACGAGACCGGCGCGCTTGAGATCGGCCGCCTTCCGCGGACCGACGCCTTTCAGGAACTGGAGTGGCGTGTTGAGGTCGATGGCGGCTATTGGACCACCACCGCCTGCCCCTGGCCTACTTCAATCTGACGGATGTTGGCGGGAAGCGCAAACGGCGCGTCGAGGCGCACCCCCTGCGGCCGCTCCGGCGTGCGCGAGTAGTACGTGAGCAGCTCCTGCACGATCGTCGGCGATACCGGGACGCCGGAGACGTACGCGCCCTGGAGATCGAAGCGCCCGACGCCGTCGCGCGCCTGCAGGATGCCGGTGACGCTCAGCGGCACCCTGCCGCCGAGGAGGCTGAAGGGATCCAGGCTGCTGCCGCTCGAGCGGCCCTTGCCGAGCGCCGCCAGATCGATCATCGCCTGCCCCATTACCTTGCCCTGGCCGACGGCGGTCACCTGCGGCTGGCTGAGGCCTGCGGGCAGCAGCGGCTGCGCCGCGTACGCGAACCAGGAGTTGACCTCGTCTTCGGTGAGCGCGGTGCGCCGCGCGCCGACGCGCTCGTTCGATTCGGCCTGCTGCTGGATCAGCGCCAGCTTGCGCGCGAAGCGATCGGCGTGCTGTTTGGAGACCGTGGCGGCCTGGAGCGGAATGAGCGCGAAGACCGCGGGAATGGCGAGGAAAACAGATCTCCTCTTCATTTTTCGAGTGTAGCACCCCGCCGCCATACGCAGCTTGATCTTCGCCTTCTGTTCGCATATAGTCTGGCCACCTCTGCCGAACGCAGAGCGACAGGAGGACCGCCGTGCTTCCGCTCACGAAACGTCAGCGCGAAATCCTGGATTACCTGAACGAGTTCATCCAGCAGCACGGGTACGCGCCGAGCCTCGAGGAGATCGGGCGCCGCTTCAACCTCTCCTCGCTCGCCACCGTCCACAAGCACCTCACGAACCTGCAGGAGAAGGGGTTCATCCGCCGCGCGTGGAACCGCAGCCGATCGGTTGAGCTGGTGCCGACGCGGGTCGGCGGGCGCGCCGTCGAGCTGCCGCTGCTCGGGTTCGTCGCCGCCGGCGCGCCGATCGAGGCGGTCCCCGGCAGCGAGACGATCGCGGTGCCCGAGAACCTGGTCGGCAAGAAGGACAGCTACGTCCTGCGCGTCAAGGGCGACTCGATGATCGACGAGCAGATCCGCGACGGCGACTTCGTCGTCGTCGAGGACCGCAAATCGGCCGACAACGGCGAGATGGTGATCGCGCTCGTGGGCGGCCTCGAGGTCACGCTGAAGAAGTTCTACCGCGACAACGGCAAGGTGCGCCTGCAGCCGGCGAACCCGGCGATGCAGCCGATCGTGCTCGACCCCGACCAGGTCCAGGTCCAGGGCGTCGTCGTCGGCGTGATGCGCAAGTATTAACGGATACAATCGCTCTCCATGAGCGATCAGTCCGAGCGCAAGCAGATCAACTTCACGATCGTCCCGGACGAGCAGCCGGGCGGGCCGCGGATCTACGCGAACTTCTGCTCCATCGCGCACACCCCCTTCGATTTCACGCTGACCTTCTGCGAGGTGATGCCGCTCTCCGACAAGGAGGTGCGCGAGGCCGAGGCGCAGCACGTGGTGCGCGCGCCGGTCCGCGCGCGCGTGGTCGTGCCCGTGCAGTTCGTGCCGAATCTCATCACCGCCCTGCAGGAGCACATGCGCGTCTTCGCCGAGTCGTACTCCAACGTCGGCTGGAACAAGGAGCCGATCCATTGAAGATCGACGAGTGAAGACTGCAGATTGAAAACCGCCCAGACGACCCGGCGCATCATCGAGACGCTGTCCCGGCAGCACCCGCACGCCGACACCGAGCTGCACTACCGCAACGCCTTCGAGCTGCTGGTGGCCACCATCCTCTCGGCGCAGTCAACCGACGAGCGCGTGAACCTGGTGACGCCCGCGCTCTTCAAGCGGTATCCCGACGCGCACGCCCTGGCACGGGCGGCCCGCGCGGAGCTCGAGCCGCTGATTCTCTCGACCGGGTTCTTCCGCCAGAAGTCGAAGTCGCTCGTCGGCATGGCGCAGCAGCTCGTCGCCGATCATCGCGGTGCCGTCCCCGCGGACATGGACGCGCTGACGAAGCTGCCCGGCGTCGGCCGCAAGACGGCGAACGTCGTCCTCGGCCACGCGCTCGGCGTCCCGGGCCTGCCGGTCGATCGCCACGTGCTGCGCGTGTCCAACCGGATCGGCATCGCCTCGAGCGACGATCCCGTGAAGGTCGAAGACGAGCTCTGCGCCGCGCTGCCGAAGGACATGTGGACGCTCGCCTCCGACGTCCAGATCCTGCACGGCAGGCGCGTCTGCCGTCCGAAGCCCGAGTGCGATCGGTGCTCAGTCCGAAAAGATTGCGATTATTACAAGTCGCTCAATGACACGAGAGCAGTTCGAAAAGCTCGTCGGTGAGGCGGTCGCGCTCATCCCGAGACGCTTCCGCCGCGAGATGAAGAATCTCGCGCTGGTTGTCGAGGAGGAGCCGAGCGAGGACCTGCTCGAGGAAATGGAGATCGAGCCACCGGACACGCTCTACGGCCTGTACCAGGGAACCCCGCTGCCGGAGCGGACGTGGGCCTACGGCAACACGCTCCCCGACCGCATCACGATCTACCAGCGCCCGATCGAAGAGGACTGCGAAGACGAGGACGAGATGCGCGCCGTGATCGGGGAAACGCTCATCCACGAGGTCGGGCACTACTTCGGCATGAGCGAGGAGGAGATCGAAGAAATAGAGGAAAAGTATTGGCGTGGCGAAGACGAGGGCTAAGAAGCGCTTCGGGCAGCATTTCCTCGAGCCGGCCTGGGTCGCCAAGCTGATCGCCGGGCTCGACGCCTCGCCCGACGACACGTTCCTCGAGATCGGCCCCGGCCGCGGCGCGCTCACGCGCCCGCTGGCCCTGAGAGTCCGCGCGATCGTCGCCGTCGAAATCGATCGCGACCTCGCGGACGCCCTGCCCGCCATCTCCGGCCCCAACGTCCGCGTCGTGCGGGGAGACTTCCTCGACGTCGACCTCGACGAAATCCTCGCCGGCGTGGCCCTGCCGGCCCGGGTGGTCGGCAACCTGCCCTACAACGTCTCGTCCCCGATCCTCTTCAAGCTGCTGCACGCCGCCGGCGAAGGGCGCCGCTTCCGGGACGCCACGCTGATGCTGCAGAAGGAGGTGGCGGATCGGCTGGTGGCGCCAGTGGGCAGCGGGGACTACGGCACGCTGGCCATCCAGGTGGCGCTCCTCGCGGACGTCGAACGCGTGCTGACGCTCCCGCCCGGCGCCTTCCGGCCGCCCCCGAAGGTGACCTCGGCCGTGGTGCGCCTGCGCTTCCGCCCGCGCGCCGCCGATGTCGGCGACCTGGGCGCATTCGAGCGGGTGGTCCGGGGCGTGTTTCTCCAGCGGCGGAAGACCATCGGCAACGCGTTGGTCCCGGTCGCCGACTCCTTCGGCCGGTCAGCGGCCGAAGTGATTGAGCGAGCGGGACTTGATGCCGGCAAGCGCCCCCAGGAACTGACCCTGCCCGAAATGGCCGCCCTCACGAGAGCTGTGCTATAGTTTTCCCCCGAAGTCGTTGAGCCTTCCAGAGTTGGGCGCGCCCAGCTGCCCACCGCCGCGTTACTAGGTCCGCCCGGACCGCTGCCGCGGCACGAAGTCGTTTTCAGGATGAATCAGTCCGTCGTACCCGACGTGTCTCCGGGCACGCTCGAGGTCGTCCCGCTGGGCGGCCTGGGCGAGTTCGGCATGAACATGATGGCCGTGTCATGGGGGGAGACGACTGTCCTCATCGACGCCGGGGTCATGTTTCCCGACCCCGATCAGCTCGGCGTGGACCTGATCATCCCGGACCTGACCTACATCGAGGAGCGCCGCAGCCGGGTCAAGGCGCTGATCCTCACCCACGGGCACGAGGATCACATCGGCGCCGTGCCGCACGTGATGCCGGTGTTCGACGGCCCCGTGTACGGCACCGCGTTCACGCTCGCGCTCGTCCAGCCGAAGCTGGACGAGCACGGCATCGACGCCGGCGATCGCCTGAAGACGGTGAAGCCGCGCGAGACGGTGATCATCGGGCCGTTTACCGTCGAGTTCATCCGCGTCACGCACAGCATGCCCGACTGCGTGGCGCTCGCCATCGAGACGCCCGCCGGCACGCTCGTCCACACGGGCGATTTCAAGATCGACCAGACGCCGATCGACGGCGAGCACTTCGACCTGCACCGCTTCGCCGAGCTCGGCTCGCGCGGCGTGCTGGCGCTCTTCGCCGACAGCACCAACATCGATCGCAAGGGGTTCACCGGGCCGGAGATCGAGGTCATCGACGCGTTCGAGGAGCTGTTCACGAGCACGCACGGCAAGCTGGTCGTCGCGACGTTCTCGTCGAGCGTCTACCGCATGCAGCTCCTCGTGGACCTCGCCACGCAGTTCGACCGCAAGGTCGCCTTCGTCGGCCGCAGCATGATCCAGAACGCGGAGATCGCGCAGCGCCTCGGCTTTCTGCGCATCCCGTCGGGTGTGCAGATCCGCGACACGGACGTGCAGAGCTACGCGTCGCAGGACGTGCTGTGCCTCACGACGGGCTCGCAGGGCGAGCCGCAGGCCGCGCTCCCGCGCATGTCCATCGACGACCACCGCTGCGTGAAGCTCACGGAGGACGACACGGTCGTCTTCTCCGCCCGCGCCATTCCCGGCAACGAGAAGGCGATCGCCCGCACGATGAGCCACATCGCCAAGCGCGGGGCGGACGTCGTCACCGACTCGATGAAGCACGTGCACGTGTCGGGGCACGGCAGCGCGGAGGAGCTGAAGCTGGTGCTCTCGCTCGTCCGCCCGCGCTACTTCGTGCCGATTCACGGCGAATACCGCCAGCTGTCGCAGCACGCCCGTGTCGCCCAGCGGGTGATGGCGCGCGCCGACGTGCGCCTGCAGGTGCTGCTGGCCGAGGACGGCGACATCCTGCACTTCGACCAGCATGGCGCGCGCATCGCCGACAAGGCGCCCACCGGCCGCGTGCTGATCGACCTCACCCGCACGGGAGAGGTCGGCGACGAGGTGCTGCGCGATCGGCGTCACATCGCCGGCGACGGCGTCGTCGTCGCCGTGGTGGCCATCGGCCGCAACAACGGCAGGCTCGTGGGCGACCCCGAGCTCGTCGCGCGCGGGTCGTCGTCGGCGAGGGCGAGGGCGAATCGCTCTTCAGGGACGCGGCAGGCGTCATCGCCGACTGCATCGAGACGTCGAGCGTGGAAGAACGCACGGACCAGGGACTGATGACCGAAAAGCTTCGCATGGAGCTGCGCAGGTTCTTCAAGAAACGTTCGGGCCGCCGGCCGCTGGTGCTGCCGGTGCTGATGGAGATCTAGCAGGGGCGACGCATGCGTCGCCCCTGCAACGAAAGGATGCGTCCTTGGTGAGCGACTCAAGCCTCTCGAGGCGGATCAGCGAGTTCGTCGGCGTGGCGCTCTTCGCGCTGGCGCTGCTCTGGCTGATCGCGCTCGTCACCTACGAGCCCACCGATCCGGTGTGGTTCTTCACCACGGGCGCCGAGCGCGCGCCGATGAACTTCGCGGGCCGCGTGGGGGCGTTCCTCGCCGAGCTGTCGTTCCAGCTCTTCGGCTACGCCTCCTACCTGCTGCCGGCGGTCGTCGTCACCGCGGGCTGGCACTACTTCTGGTGCCAGCCGCCCGAGGCCGCGTATACGAAGCTCACCGGCGTGGGGCTCTTCTTCGGCTGCGCCAGCGCGTTCCTCAGCCTGATTCTCGGCAGCACGGACGTCGGCGGGAAGACGTTCCACGCAGGCGGCTCGATCGGCGACTGGCTCGGCACCGCCTTGTCCGAGTACCTGAATCGCACGGGCTCCATCATCGTGCTGCTCACGCTGATGGCGCTCTCGGTGATTCTGTCCACGCAGTTCTCGTTCGGACGGTTGTTCTCCAGCGCGAGCCAGGGCTCACGCGACCTGCACGCGCGCAGCGTCGGCTGGATTCGCCGCTGGATCGAGCACCGGCGCAAGGAGAAGCAGCGCCGCGAGGTGGTGGCGAAGCACACGAAGAAGGTCCCTGCGGAGGTCGTGGCGAAGGCCGCGACGGAAGCGCCCGCCGACGACGCCGGGGCTGCGGCGCCGGCCCCGGCCGTCGTCGCGCGCAAGAAGCCGTCGGTCGCGCCTCCCCTGCCCCTTCCGGAGCCCGAGCCGGCCAAGACGGCCTCGGCGCGGCGGTCCGGCGGATATGTGCTGCCGCCCGCGTCGCTCCTCGACTCGCCGAAGATCGAGCGGAAGATCGACGAGCGCGAGCTCATGGAAGCCGCGCGCCAGCTCGAGGAGAAATGCCGCGAGTTCTCCGTCGAGGGCCAGGTGGCACAGATTCATCCCGGACCGGTGGTGACGACGTTCGAGTTCAAGCCCGAGGCGGGCGTGAAGTACAGCAAGATCACCAGCCTGGCCGACGACCTCTGCCTCGCCATGCAGGCGGAGTCGGTGCTGATCGACCGCATCCCCGGCAAGTCCACGGTCGGCATCCAGATCCCGAACCCGACCCGCGAGCCGATCTCGCTGCGCGAGCTGCTCGAGTCCGACGCGTACCAGCGCTCGATCTCGAAGCTGACACTGGCGCTCGGCAAGACGATTCACGGCGAGCCGTACGTGACCGACCTCGCGACGATGCCGCACCTGCTCATCGCCGGCTCCACCGGCACGGGCAAGTCCGTCGGCTTGAACGCGATGCTCACCAGCATCCTCTACCGGGCGACCCCGGATGACGTGCGGCTGATCATGATCGACCCGAAGCGCCTGGAGCTCGGGATGTACGAGGAGATCCCGCACCTGCTGACGCCCGTCGTCGTGGATCCGAAGAAGGCGGCCAACGCGCTGCGCTGGGCCGTGCGCGAGATGGAGGAGCGCTACAAGACGCTGGCGGCGGAAGGCGTGCGCAACATCGAGCAGTACAACCGGAACATCCGGCTGGAGATGCAGGAGCATGGGCCGGCGAAGGACCCCGAGGCGCCGAAGCTGCTCCCGTTCATCGTCGTCGTCATCGACGAGCTCGCGGACCTGATGATGGTGGCGAGCAACGAGGTCGAGGAGTCGATCGCGCGGCTCGCGCAGATGGCGCGCGCGGTCGGCATCCACCTGATTCTGGCGACGCAGCGGCCCTCGGTGGACGTCATCACCGGCCTCATCAAGGCGAACCTGCCGTCGCGCATCTCGTTCCGCGTGTCGTCGAAGATCGACTCGCGCACGATTCTCGACGGCAACGGGGCCGAGCAGCTGCTCGGCAAGGGCGACATGCTCTTCCTCCCCCCGGCCTCGTCCCGGTGCATCCGCCTCCACGGGCCGTACATCTCGGAACAGGAGAGCGCCCGGCTGGCCAGCTTCCTGCGCAAGCAGGGCAAGCCGGTGTTCGACGACACGATCACCGCGGAGGACGAGAAGACCGGCCCCGGCGGCCTGGAGTTCGAGAAGGACGATCTCTACGACGAGGCCGCGCGCATCGTGGTCAGCAGCGGCCAGGTGTCGATCTCGTACCTGCAGCGCAAGCTGCGCATCGGGTTCAGCCGCGCCGCGCGGCTCGTGGACATGATGGAGGCTGAAGGCCTCGTCTCCCCAGGCGCCGGCGGCAAGCCGCGCGAGGTGCTCGTCGACCGCGGGTACTTCGAGGAGGTGGATGCGCAGCTTCGCTAGCGCATGCCTCGCCGCGGCGGTGCTGCTGGGTCCGTTCGCGCCCGGGCTGGCCCTGTACGCCCAGAGCGCGGAGACGCTCTACCACGAGGAGCTCGCCCGGGAGGCGGAGCTGCGCCGCGAGCTGGACCTGGCGCCGCAGCGGCGCGCGCAGCCGCCCGGCGCGGCCACGACGGCCCTGCTCCGCCGCGTCCGGACGACGATCACCAGCTACGAGACGCTGGTCCGCCGCTTCCCGCGCAGCGGCTATAGCGACAACGCGCTCTGGCAGGCGGCGGTGCTGGCCGCCGATGCCTTCTGGCAGTTCGGCGACATCCGCGATCGCGCCACCGCGCTGCGCCTCTTCGAGCGGCTCGCCGCGGAGTACCCGACCAGCTCCCTCGTCCGTCAGGTGGCAGGCCAGACCGGGCGCCTCAACGCCGCCCAGACCGCGTCCACGCTCTCGATGCTCAAGGCGATCCGCCGCGACGTGCTGCCCGACGCCGTCCGCATCACGCTGGAGCTCGAGCGCGAGACGGCGTTTCACGAAGAGCGGCTCGAGGGGCCGCCGCGGGTCTTCGTCGATCTCCAGAACACGCGCGTGGTCGAGGCGCTGAAGGACGTCACCATCCCCTTTGCTGACGATGTCGTGCGTCAGGCGCGGGTGGGACGCCAGCTCGACAACCGCACGAGAGTGGTGCTGGACCTGCAGGCGGCGGGGCGCTACAGCGTCTACTCGCTCTACAACCCGTACCGGATCGTGATCGACTTCGAACGCAAGGCCGGGCCCACGCCGGTCGCGCCGGCCGTCGTGGTGGCCGAGAACGCCCCGCCGGCCGGGCCGGAAGCGGTGGCGCCGCCACCTGCCCCGCCCTCGGCCAACGGCGGCGGCGGTTTCTCGCTCTCGCGTCAGCTCGGCCTCGGCATCTCGCGCATCGTCATCGATCCCGGCCACGGCGGCCACGATCCGGGCGCACAGGTTCGCGGGCTGAGCGAGGCCGACCTCGTCCTCGATCTTGCCACCCGGCTCGAGACACTGCTGCTGAAGGAGCCCGGCGTCGAGGTCGTGCTGACGCGCCGGGCGGACGTCTACGTCGCGCTCGAGGAACGCACGGCGATCGCCAACCGGTCGGCCGCGGATCTGTTTCTCTCCATTCACGCGAACGCGAGCGCCAACGCCACCGCGCGCGGGTTCGAGACCTACTTCCTCAATTTCGCCACCAACCCCGAGGCGGAAGCCATCGCCGCGCGCGAGAACGCCGGCTCATCGCGCACGATGAGCAACCTGCCGGACATCGTGAAGTCGATCGCGCTCAACAACAAGATCGACGAGTCGCGCGACTTCGCCACCGCGGTCCAGTCGTCGATGGCCGAGCGCCTCCGCCGCGTGGACAAGAGCGCGAAGGACCTCGGCGTCAAGCAGGCGCCCTTCATGGTGCTCATCGGCGCCACCATGCCCGGCGTCCTCGCCGAAGTGTCCTTCCTCACCAACCGCCAGGACGCGACGCTGCTGCGCACACAGACCTACCGCCAACAGCTCGCCGAGGCGCTGTTCAACGGGGTCATGCGATATCAGCGATCGCTGAAAAAGGCCCCGACAGTGGCGGCTACTCGATAACTACTGTTCTGGGTTCCCGGTTCCGGGTTCCTTGTTCTTGTTCGAAGTTCGTTGTTCTCGACGCGCAATGCGGCGCGCTTTCGCGCGCCTGGTCGGCTAGGAGCGTGTCCGAGTAATCGCCTGTGACATGTGTCTGTTCGTGCTGCGCGCTGGTGCCACAGATGTACTACACTGCCGGCGATGGCGAAAACCTATCGTCCGTATGTGC